>BBPD01000205.1_pt3 | contig 16716 bp, 14 predicted proteins | sample 1344911 | NCBI WGS metagenome assembly BBPD01 (sample SAMD00019088, study PRJDB2971) | groundwater metagenome | biome: freshwater biome; feature: mineral spring; material: ground water | place: USA: CA, Sonoma | collected 2011-09 | depth surface m
GGGGCGGCGACGCGCAGTCGCGCTTGCGGGCCGGGCCCGGAAATTCATCGCTCACGGGCGAAGCCCTCCGCGGGGGCGCCGCGGGGGCGGCGACGCGCAGTTGCGCTTGCGGGCCGGGCCCGGAATTTCATCGCTCACGGGCGAAGCCCTCTGCGGGGGCGGCGACGCGCAGTCGCGATTCTCGAACCCGCAGGGGTTCGAAGCCTTCACGCGCCTGTGACGACCGGGGTGTCCGGGTGGGCGCCCCATTCGGACCAGCTGCCGTCGTAGAGCGCCGGGTCCGTGGCGCCAAGCACCGTGGCGGCAAGCACGATCGACGAGGCCGTGATGCCCGAGCCGCAGGTGGCGATCAGCGGCCTTGCCGGATCGACGCCGGCCTCGGCGAAGGCCGCCTTCAGGCCGGCCAGATCCTTCAGCGTGCCGTCGGCATTGTAGAGGCTGGTGTAGGGCAGGTTCCTTGCCCCCGGCATGTGCCCTGCGCGAACGCCGGGGCGGAGTTCGGGCTCGGTGCCGGCAAAGCGGGCAGCCGATCGGGCGTCGACCACCTGGGCGGTGCCCGACTTCAGATTCTCGCGCATCGCATCGAGGTCTCGCACGCTCGACGTGTCGGCCCAGACGGTGAAATGGCGATGGCGAACCACCGGCTTGCCGCTTTCCAGCCCGCCGCCGACTGCCTTCCAGGCCTCCAGCCCGCCATCCAGCACGGCCACCTGGTGCGCACCGAAGACATGGAACATCCACCACGCCCGCGCAGCGGACTTCAGCGGGCTGTTGTCGTAGACGATGATGCGCGAGCCATCGCCCAGGCCCATCGCCTGTGCGCGGCTGGCGAACTTTTCGGGCCGGGGCAGCATGAAGGGCAGGCCCGACGAAGGGTCGGTTATCTCTTCAAGATCCAGGAACACGGCGCCCGGCACATGGGCGGCTTCGAATTCGGCGCGCGCGTTGCGCCCATGTTCGGGAAGGAACAGCGTCGCATCCACCACCCGAACATCGTTCTTTTGATACTCGGCCTTCAGCCACTCCGCGCTGACAATCGCGTCCATCAAGTCCCCACCATAAAAAACCGTGCCCAAAAAAGCCTGCCTGCCCCCGGCCTGCCTGCCATTAGCCTGCCTGCCCTTGGCCTGCCTGCCCTTAGATTGTGTGGCAGCCCCGATCATCAAGTCCCGAGGTCGTCACCACCGGCAGTGCCGGCCCGCAATAGCGGCCTCTTACCGGTCGATCTCGGCTCCGACAAGCATCATCGGCGGGCAATCGAAACCCTTTGTCGGGCCGCTCAAGACGAGGCGGATGCGGCCGTAAACCTGTCACTGGAGTTGAAGGCAGGTCGATATGGGAACCATTCCGGGACAGTCACTGCACGAACGGCCGCTGCACGAACGGCCGCTGCACGAACGGCCGCTGCATGATGGGCCGCTGCATGATCGCTCGCCGGCGACACCGGTGGCGCAGGAGGCCCCGCGGCCGGTATTCGCCCTCACGCCCTGGCAGTTCCGCCCGCGCGCGCCGGCGCCGGCCGGTCCTTCGGCGGGCCTGCTGTCGCAGACGGATGGCGCTGCGCTTCCGATTGGCATCGAACGCCGGCTGCCCCGCCGGGCCGAGCATCTGTGGAACCGGCTGCGCGGCGAGGCCGACATGCCAGCTGCCGAGGCAGCGGCCGCCCTGCTGGCGCCCCCCTTTTCCACCCAGGCGATGCTGGTGACGCAGCGCCTGCGCGGACGGCCGCAGATCGCCTTTGCAGGGGGCGACATCAGCGGGCTAGGCCCGGCAGACATCGGCCCGGCCACCGGGGATTCGCGATCCACCGCACCGATCCCGCAACGCCTTGTCGCGCTGTCGCTTGCAGCGATCGCGGCAGGCGCACCCCGGCATCTTGACAGCGATTTCGACCCCGACACCAAGGGCCCGTCCCCCGGGGTGCTGTTCCGTGCCATCGCCCTGCCGCTTTCCGCCGACCGGGCAAGCGGCCTCAGGGGGCTTGCGGTTGCCGTGCTGTCCTGGCGCAAGCTGCTGTCGAAGGATGAAACCGACGCCCTTCATTCCGAGCTGCAGGCTGCCATTCAGTGGCTGGGGACAACAGGGCCGGAAGGACACAGGCGCTGACCCCGACGCACTGACCCCGACGCACTGGCGCTGACGCACTGGCGCTGACGCACTGGCGCTGACGCACTGGCGCTGACGCACTGGCCCCGACGCACTGATGCTGACGCGCACAAGCGCGCGCGGGCCGGGCAAATCGCCGCAGATTCTGTGGCGTCAGCCGCAACATTCCGCAACCGGGGCCGCTTGAACCACGGTATGAGGAAGCGCATAGCCGAAACAGGCGGGCCCGGGCAGGCAGGATACTGGCCGGGCCGCCCTGACAAGCGAGACCAAGCGGATGCCAAGCAAGGCCCAGACGGCAGACATAACCGAGCGCGACCCGGCCGCATTCCCGCCCGCGCTGCGGCGTCAGTTCCGGGACATGCTGTTCGGAAGTGCCCCCGAATCCGAGCTGGAGGGCCTGAGCGAGGCCGATTTCGACCGGCTGTCGGCGCTTGCCTTCCAGACTTTCGCCGTTCGCATGCCCGACAGCCACAATGTGCATGTGGGTGCAGGCGAAGGCGAGGTGGGGCACCGGCACATGCCGATGATCCTGTCGACCGACGACATGCCATTCCTCGTCGATTCCGCGACCGCAGTGCTGGGCGAAATGAGGCTGGAGATCCAGCGCCTGTTGCACCCGATCCTGGGCGTGCGGCGGGATGCCGACGGCCGCGTCGTGGCGCTGGGTGAACCCGATGCCCCGCGCGAAAGCCTGATCCTGATGGATGTGGAGCGGGCGCCGGCAAAGAAGCGCGCCGACCTGCATGCCCGCCTTGACCTTGTCTATGGCGATGTCCGCCGCGCGGTCCACGACTGGCAGATGATGCTGCGCGAACTGAGGGCCGCTGCCCGGGCGCTGAACGACAGCCCGCCGCCGATCGCGCCGCATGTGCTGGCGGAAACGATCGCCTTTCTGGAATGGCTGGCGGCCGACAATTTCACCCTGCTTGGGGCAGCCGATGGCCAAAGGCGGTTCGGCCTGTTGCGCGACACGGCCCGCTGGCCGGCCCCGGTCGACGATGCAGGCGAGACCGCGCCCGTGACCGTGCACAAGTCGCCCATGCGGTCGACCGTGAAACGCGCCGTGCCGCTGGACGTGATTACGGTGCGCCGTTTCGACAGCCACGGCGAGGTGACCGGCGCGGCCCATTTCCTGGGCCTGTTCGCCAGCGCTGCGCTGCGCGAAAGCCCGCGCCGGGTCCCGCTGGTGCGCCGCAAGGTCGCCGAAGTCGCCGAGCGGCTGGGCTATTCGCCGCGCAGCCACGCCGGCCGGGCGCTGAACCACGTGATCGAAACCTTTCCCCGGGAAGAGATGTTCCAGATCGGCACCGACGACCTGCTGGCGATGGCGACGGGCCTTTTGAGCCTGCTCGACCGGCCGCGGCCGCAGGTGTTCGTCCGGCGGGACCAGCGATCGAACAAGGCGTCGATCCTGGTCTATATCCCGCGCGAAACCTATTCGGCGAACCTGCGCGCGGCGGTGGGCGCCATGCTGGAGGCCGAGTTCGGCGGCACGCTTGGAAAATTCGACGCCGAGCTGAGGGCCGAGGGCCTGGCGCGGGTGCACTATGTGATCGAGGCTGCAACCCGGGAGCCCGCTGTCGAGCATCTGAACCAGAAGCTGGTGCAGCTGACCCGGGGCTGGGACGACGAGCTGGAGCTGGCGCTTGTCGGGCGCGCGGGCGCGATCCGCGCGGCGCGCCTTGCGCTGAGCCACGGCAGGGCGTTTTCGCCGGGCTATCGTTCGCAATTCACGCCGGCCGAGGCCGCCGACGACATCCTGCACCTGACCGAGCTGTCGACGCCAGCCGACCGGCACGTCGCGCTATACCGGAAGGCCGACGACCCGGACACGATCGTCCGACTGAAGATCTATCGGCTGGGCGAGATCATTCCGCTTTCGGATTCGGTGCCCATGCTGGAGAATTTCGGCTTCCGGGTGATCGAGGAGGTGCCCTACGACCTTGCCGGCGGGGAGCTGGGGTGGGTTCACGATTTCAAGCTGGAATCGACCGTTCCCCATGACGAGCTTCCGATCTTCTGCCGGGTGGTGAACCCGGCGCTGGATGCAGTTCTGTCGGGGGCCCAGGAAAACGACCCGTTCAACGCGCTGATTCCGACTTGCGGGCTGACCGCCGAGGAAGCGAACTGGCTTCGCGCCTGGTTCCGATACCTGCGGCAGACCGGCGTTTCCTATTCGATCCAGACGGTTGTCGATACCTGCAAGCGCAACAAGGGGGCGACGCTGGCGCTGATCGCGCTGTTCCGGGCCTGCCATGCGCCGGGCGGGCAGGCCGACGCGAAGGCGGCCGAGCAGGCTGTTCGCGACCAGCTCGACACCGTCCAGGCAATCGACGAGGACCGTATCCTTCGCCTGTTCCTGGGCCTTGTGAAGGCGATGCTGCGCACCAACGCATTCGTGCCCGGCGGTCCGGCAGCGCTTGCCTTCAAGCTTGAATCCGCCAGGGTGCCGGGCTTGCCCAAGCCGCTGCCATGGCGGGAAATCTGGGTGTACAGCCCCCGGGTGGAGGGCATTCACCTGCGCGGCGGCCCGATCGCGCGCGGCGGGCTTCGCTGGTCAGACCGGCGCGATGACTTCCGGACCGAGGTGCTGGGCCTGGTGAAGGCGCAGGTGGTGAAGAACAGCGTGATCGTGCCGACAGGGGCCAAGGGCGGCTTCTACCCCAAGCATCTGCCCGACCAAGCGGTGAACCGCGAGGCGCACGCGGCCGAGGGGCTGGAGGCCTACAAGCTGTTCATCCGCACCCTGCTGTCGATCACCGACAATCTGGATGCGGCTGACAAGGTGGTGCCGCCGGCCGATGTGGTGCGGCTCGATTCCGACGACCCCTATCTGGTGGTCGCGGCCGACAAGGGCACGGCCACCTTCTCGGACACGGCGAACGGGATCGCGCTGGAGGCCGGTTTCTGGCTGGGCGATGCCTTCGCGAGCGGCGGCTCGGTCGGCTATGACCACAAAGCGATGGGCATCACCGCGCGCGGGGCCTGGGTGTCGGTCACGCGGCACTTCGCCGAGATGGGGATCGACGTCCAGGCCGATCCGATTACAGTTGCGGGCGTGGGCGACATGTCGGGCGACGTGTTCGGCAACGGGATGCTGTTGTCGAAAAGCCTGAAGCTGGTGGCCGCCTTCGACCACCGCCACATCTTCCTCGACCCCGAGCCTGACCCGGCCGCAGGCTGGGCCGAACGGGCGCGGCTGTTCGCGCTGCCGCGCTCGAGCTGGGCGGATTATGACGCGAAGCTGATCTCGAAGGGCGGCGGGGTGTTTCCGCGCGCGCAGAAATCGATCCCGCTGAGCGCCGAGGTGCGGGCGCTGCTGGGGCTGGAGGCCGAAGCTGCCAGCCCGTCGGACCTGATGACCGCGATCCTGCAGGCGCGCGTGGACCTGATGTGGTTCGGCGGCATCGGCACCTACATCAAGGCGGCCGCCGAAACCCACGCCGACGTGGGCGACCGGGCGAACGACGCGATCCGGGTGAACGGCCACGAGGTGCGCGCACTGGTGATCGGCGAAGGCGCCAATCTTGGCGCGACCCAGGCCGGCCGCATCGAGTTCGCCGGCCATGGCGGGCGGCTGAACACCGACTTCATCGACAATTCGGCCGGTGTCGACACCTCGGACCATGAGGTGAATATCAAGATCGCGCTTGGTGCGGCCGTGCGCGCCGGCCGCATCGATACGGCGGCCCGCGACAGCATCCTCGCCGAGATGACCGACGAGGTCGCCGCCTCGGTGCTGTCGAACAATTCGGCGCAGACATTGGTGCTGTCGATTGCCGAATCGCACGCCCGGGAGCGGCTGCAGGGCCATGTGCGGCTGATGGAGATGCTGGAAGCCTCGGGCCGGCTGGACCGGGCGGTCGAGGGGCTGCCCGGCCCGCGCGACATCGACGAGCGCAGGCGCCTGGGCCGGGGCCTTACCCGGCCCGAACTCGCGGTGCTGCTGTCCTATACCAAGATGGAGCTGAAGGACGCGCTGGTCGACAGCGCCTTGGTGCACGACCCGCTGCTGGAGGAAGATCTGTTCCGCGCCTTCCCGCCGATGATGCGGGGGCGCTTTGCCGACGAGATTGGCGGCCACCAGCTGCGGCGCCAGATCGTCGCGACAAAGCTTGCCAACCTGCTGGTGAACCGGGGCGGGCTGACGCTTGCGCATGATCTTGCAGCCGAGCTCGGCTCCCCGTTGTCGACCATTGCGGCCGCCTTCGTGTCGGCACGGACGCTGTTCGACCTCGAAAGCCTGTGGGCCGCGATCGATGCCGCCAACGTGCCGGCAACCCAGGCGCTGGCCTTCCATTCCGAAGCCTCGGTGGTGACGCGGATGCTTGTGGGCGACCTTGCCGTCCGCACCGGCGCCGAGGAGCCCGAGCGGCTGTCGACCCGCCTTGCCCCCGGCCTGAAGCGCCTGCTTGGCCGGCTGGACAGGCTGTTGCGGCCCGAACCCCGGGCCCAGGTGGAGGCTGTACGCCAGCGGCTCACGCTGTCGGGCGCGCCGACCAATGTGGTCGACTGGATCGCGACCTTGAACGCGCTGTCGGGAGCCGCCGGCGTGGTGGCGCTTGCCTCTGATCTGGGCCTCGACGAAGGCAAGACGGCCGAGGCCTACACCCGGCTGGGCGAGGCGTTTGGCGTGGACTGGGCCCATGGCGCGACGCGCGCGCTGAGCCCGTCGGACAGCTGGGAACGGCTGCTGGCGGCAACCACGGCGCGCAGCTTCGAGACGATGCGCCTCGATCTCGTCCGCCGGCTTTGCGAGCAGGGTGGAGACCCGCTGGCGGCTGCGAACAGCTGGCTGGAGAGCCGGTCGGGCGAGACGGAGGCGCTGTCGCGCACCATCCAGGCGGCCCGACAGTCGGGTGCGCCATCGCTTGCGATGCTGGCGCACCTGGCAACCATCGCGCGGACGGCGCTTTCGGTCTGAGGCCGGGGGCGGGTTTGCCGCGCCCGCCCCGCGCCCCCCCGCTTGCAACGAATCGCGGCTTCGCCTAAGGTGACCGCTTACGAAGAGAGCCGGAGGGGCAAGCGGAATTCGCCGCAGGCCAGCGATCGGCAGACAGCAGAGAGACAGCCATGCCGTTTTACGAGCATGTCTACCTCGCGCGCCAGGATCTGGCGCCGGCGCAGGTGGAAGCCCTTACAGAGGCATTTTCCAGGATCGTCGCCGACACCGGCGGCGAGGTGAAGGGCACCGAATATTGGGGCCTTCGCAACATCGCCTATCGCATCCAGAAGAACCGCAAGGCACATTATGTGCTTCTGAACATCGACGGCCCGGCAGCCGCGATCCAGGAGCTGGAGCGCCAGGTGGCCCTGAACGAGGATGTGATCCGCTACCAGACCATCCGCGTCGAAGCGCTGGAAGCCGGCCCGTCGGCCATGATGCGCAAGTCCGACCGGGGTGAGCGCGGTGAACGGGGCGAGCGCGGTGAACGGGGCGAGCGCGGCGGAGACCGCGGCGGCCGTGGAGACCGGGGCGACCGGGGTGACCGGGGCGACCGGGGTGACCGGGGTGGTGACCGGGGCCCGCGCATGGAACGCGCGCCCCGTGAAGAAGGAGCCTGGTAAACCATGGCACGTCCGTTTTTCCGCCGCCGCAAGAGCTGCCCCTTCTCGGGCAACAACGCGCCCAGGATCGACTACAAGGACATCCGTCTGCTGCAGGGCTTTGTCTCTGAACGTGGCAAGATCGTCCCTTCGCGGATCACCGCGGTGTCGGCCAAGAAGCAGCGCGAGCTCAGCCAAGCAATCAAGCGCGCCCGTCACCTGGGCCTGCTCCCCTACCTCGTGAAGTAAGGATAGACGCGATGGACGTGATCCTTCTCGAACGCGTGGAAAAGCTCGGCCGCATCGGCGACGTGGTCTCCGTGAAGCCCGGTTTTGCCCGCAACTTCCTGCTGCCCCGCGGCAAGGCGCTTCGCGCGACCGACGCCAACAAGGCGAAGTTCGAAGCCCAGCGCACGCAGATCGAAGCCGACAATGCCAAGCGTCGTGAAGCCGCCGAAGCGCAAGCTGCCACGATGACCGACGTATCGGTCGTCCTCATCCGCCAGGCCTCGAACGCCGGTGCGCTGTATGGCTCGGTCTCGGCCCGCGACATTGCGGACGCCATTGCCGCTGTCGGCCACAAGGTCGCCAAGTCGGCCGTTGTGCTGGACAAGCCGATCAAGGCGTTGGGCATCACCAGCGTGAAGCTGGTGCTGCACCCCGAAGTGACCGTTTCGGCCAAGGTGAACGTGGCCCGTTCGCCGGAAGAAGCCGAGCTGCAGGCCAAGGGCGTGGATGTGACCGCCGACCTGTTCGAGCGCGAGGAAGCAGGCTTCACCGAAGCCTTCGACCCCAATGCCGAGCCCGGCACGATTGCCGACGAGGACGCTGCGGCCGAAGGCGACACTGCCGAAGCCTGAGGCCACCCGGCGACAGGAAAAAGGGCCCTGGCGGAAACGCCGGGGCCTTTTTTCATGCTTGCCGGCCGGCGCGCGGTCGCGCTTGGCGCTGCGCCGAAAGCCGATGGTCGGCGGGATGCGGTATCAGCCGCGCGTTGCGGCTTCGGCAACGATCAGCCGCGCCTCGGCCGCATGGCCCACGGCCACCAGCGCGCGGGCAATGCGGCGCAGATAGTCGGGCGGCACCTCGGCCCAGCTGCCCTTCAGGCCGGTTGCAGCGATCAGCAGCACCTCGCCGGTGCGGCGGGCGGCCACGGCGCGGTCGAGCGCGCTGGTCCAGTCGTTGTCGAGGGCGGCGATCCTCCTCCCCACCGACCCGCGGCCAAGCCCCTCCAGCCCTGCCGCCAGCAGTTGCGCCCGATGGGGGGGCCGGGATTTCGCCCAGCCGTCGTACAGGCCGGTTTCCAGCGGCACCCGGCTGGAGACAGGGGCAAGCAGCGCCCAGACCCCTGCGCGCGCTGTGTCTCCGGCCTCGTCCATGGCGGGCCACCAGCGCTCGGCCGCCGGCGCCATTCCGGCCGCGAGCAGGCTTGCGACCAGCGCGGGCGCGTCCTCCGCGCGGGCCGGGGTCGGTGCCAGTCGCGCTGCCGCCCGCGCCGTTGCCAGCTGCCAGCCATAGGCCGCCAGGCTGTCGGCAGGCGCCTTGGACCACAGCGCCTTCATTGCCGAAATCCGGTCGGCGGGCTCGGCTGCGACATTGGCGGTCCGCAGCCGTCGGCCGGGGCTCTCGCCCGATCCGCCCGCATCCAGCGCCTCCGCTTCGGCTGCCAGCAGGCGGGCAAGTTCGTCGCTGCTGATGGCGCCGGTGGCCGCGGCCGCAGGTGCAAGGGCGGCCCGGCTTTCCAGCGACTGCCCGGGCAGGCGCACATACCAGGCCTGCCGCGCAGGCGGTGCCTCGGCAATCAGCCCGGCCGGGATCTCGAGCCCTGCGGCGCTGGACAGGCCGATGCGCCAGGCGGTCAGGCCGCCGGCGGCCTCGTCCCACTCCGGATTGGCGCCGCGCCGGCTGCCCCCTGTGGCAGAGGCCACCCGCTCGGCAAGGCCGATGTCGAAGGCGGACATGTCTTCGGCCCGGCGCAGGCGGTCGAACAGCGCTGACGCCCCGACATCATCCCCCAGGATCGACAGGCACATGGCGTCGGCCAGCACCCAGGTGGGGCTTTCCGTCAGCGCCCGGGCCAATGGCGACAGCGGGCAGAGCGCCATCGGGTCGCCTGCGGCGGCAGCTGCCTGGGCAGCCGCGCCATAGAGCGCGACGGTGTAGCGATCGATCGCGATCCGGGAAACGAGCCTGTGCGCATCGGCCCCGGCCCCGACGCGCACCAGCGCGTTGGCGCGGGCTGCGACCCAGTCGGCCGGGTTCACCGGCCCGGGCGCATCGGCTGCACTCAGCAGGGCGCGCTGCAGCAGGATCTGGCCCCAGCGGCTGGCAAGCGGCCCGTCGATCCGGGCAAGCAGCGTGCCGAGGAAGCGCGCATCGGACCCGGCGAACAGGTCGGCCGGATAGCCGCCGGTTTCGGGCGACAGCAAGCCTGCCCGCTCAGGCGCACTGGTGGGGCCGGCCAGTTCGGCGAGCGGATCGGCCGGCTCGGGCTCGGGAAGCTCTGTCGGCGTGGTTTCGGCCGGGAGCAGCGGATCGAAGCCCGGCAGCGGGGCGGGCGCAGCACCCGGCACGGCCGACACCACGCCTTCGACCGCGCCTGGCGGCGGCTCGGCGGGCTCGGCAATGTCGTCGGGCAGCAGCGACTTGGGCGCGCCCGACGCAGGCGGGGAGGGTGGCGCAGCCTGCGCCGGAAGCGGCGCTGTTGTCGTTTGCGCCGGAAGCGGCGCTGTTGTCGTTTGCGCCGGAAGCGGCGCTGCCGCTGCCAGTGGAAAGGCGATTGCCACTGCCGACCGCAGAAGCCAGCAGTGACGGGGCCGGGCATTTGCGCGAGACGGCATGGCAACCCTATAGCGGTGCCTGTGAAGCCTGTGGAAGCCCCCACCGAAACGCGACTGGCCGCAAGCGACGCAGCCGCGCGCCTGCGGCCCGATTGGCGGCGCTGCCCGATCGTTCTCGTGGGGCTGATGGGGTCTGGCAAGACCACTGTTGGAAAGCGGCTTGCCGCGCGGCTCGACTGGCCGTTCGTCGACGCCGACGCCGAGATCGAGGCGGCGGCCCGGATGCCGATCAACGACATCTTCGCCCGCTTCGGCGAAGCCCATTTCCGCGACGGGGAACGGCGGGTGATCGCGCGGCTGATGGAGGCAAGCCGGACCGGTCGGCAACCCTGCGTGATCGCGACCGGGGGCGGCGCCTTCGTCGACGAGGGGACCCGCGCACTGATCCTTGCCGAGGCAACCGCGATCTGGCTTGATGCCAGCCTGGACACGCTGGTTTCACGCGTGTCCAAGCGCAACACCCGCCCGCTGCTGATCGGCCGGGATCCGAAACAGGTGCTTGGCGAGTTGATGGAAAAGCGCAGGGCCTGCTACAGCGAGGCGCAGATCCGCATTGTGTCGGCGAACGGCCCGCACGAGCAGACGGCAAGCGCAATCCTGGCCGTGCTGTCCGCCGCTGACGCAGGATCGAATATCGTGGTACAGGCAGGATCGGGACAGGCTGGCGAGTGATGGGCAGGATTGATGTATCGGTGGCGTTGGCCAACCGCAGCTATGAGGTCTCGATCGGGCCCGGCCTGCTGGCCGAGGCGAATGCGCGGCTTTCGGCGCTGACGAGGGCGCGCCGGGTGGCCGTGGTGACGGACGAAACTGTTGCCGGCCTGCACCTGGCGCGGCTGCAGACCGGGCTTGTCGATTTCGAGCTCGTTCCGATCATCGTTCCTGCGGGCGAGGGCAGCAAGAGCTTTGCCGCCCTGGAACGGGTGGTGGACCGGCTGCTCGCGCTGGAAGTGACCCGCAACGACCTGGTGATCGCACTGGGCGGCGGCGTGGTGGGCGACCTGACGGGCTTTGCCGCGTCGATCCTGAAACGCGGCATGGGTTTCGTGCAGGTGCCGACCACCCTTCTGGCGATGGTCGACAGCAGTGTCGGCGGCAAGACGGGGATCAACACAACGGCGGGCAAAAATCTGGTCGGCGCCTTCCACCAGCCGCTCGCTGTGTGGGCCGATCTCGACTGCCTGGCCTCGCTGCCGGCGCGCGAGATCCGGGCCGGCTATGCCGAGATCGTGAAGTACGGGCTGATTTCGGACCCGGCCTTCTATGCCTGGTGCGAAGCCAATGCCCGGCGGCTGCTGGCCGGCGAGGCGGGCCCGCTTGCCCACGCGATCGCCCAGAGTTGCCGGGCCAAGGCCGCAATCGTGTCAGCCGACGAGCGCGAGACGAACGACATCCGCGCGCTTCTGAACCTGGGCCATACCTTCGGCCATTCGCTGGAGGCCGAGACCGGCTTTTCCGGCCGGCTGCTGCACGGCGAGGCGGTTGGGATCGGAATGGCGCAGGCGCTGCGCTTTTCGGCAGGCCGCGGGCTGATGGCGGCAGCCGATGCACGGCGCTTCACCGCCCATCTGCAATCCGTCGGCATGATGGCCTGGCCGCGCGAGGCCGGGATCGCGGCCGATGCCGCACCGCGCCTTGTTGCCCACATGCGCCATGACAAGAAGCGCAACCGCGACGGCCTGCCCTTCATCCTGGCGCGGGGCCTGGGCGACAGCTTCCTCGCCAAGGACGTGCCGCTGTCGGCAGTGCAGGATTTCCTTGCTGCCGATCTTGCCCATATGCCTTCGGAAATGGCCGCTGCATGAGCTTTCCCTTCACACTCTCCGACGCGCAGTGGCGTGAACGGCTGACAGCCGACCAGTATGCCGTGATGCGCCACCACGCGACGGAGCGGCCCGGCAGCTGCGGGCTGCTGCGGGAAAAGCGCGCCGGCACCTTCCACTGCGCCGGCTGCGACGCACCGCTGTTCGCCGGCGGCACCAAGTTCGAGAGCGGGACCGGCTGGCCCAGTTTCGATGCGCCCATCGACGGCGCGCTCGGCACCACGCGCGACACCAGCCACGGCATGGTGCGGGTGGAGGTGCATTGCGCGCAGTGCGGCAGCCACATGGGGCATGTGTTCCCCGACGGGCCACCGCCGACGGGCTTGCGCTATTGCATCAACGGCGTGGCGCTGCGGTTCGAGCCGGCCGGCTAGCGTCGGGCGGCAAAGAAGGTCTTCAGCAGCTTTGCGGCTTCGGCTTCGGCGATGCCCGACACGATTTCCGGCACATGACGCGTGTGGGCAAAGACACGCGGGCCATGCTCCACGCCGCCGCCCTTGGGATCGGAGGCAGCATAGACAAGGCGCGCCACCCGCGCTTCGGCGATCGCCGAGGCGCACATCGGGCAGGGCTCCAGAGTGACCGTCAATGTGCAGCCGATCAGCCGTTCACTGCCGAACCGCACGGCGCCCTCGCGCAGGACGAGCATTTCGGCGTGGGCCGTCGGGTCGGTCCGGGTGCGTGTCAGGTTGTGCGCCTCGGCCAGCACAGTGCCATCCGGTCCCGTCAGCACCGCTCCAACCGGAATTTCGCCGCCGGCGGCCCCGGCGCGCGCCAGTTCGAGCGCGCGGGCCATCTGGCGGTTCGGCGGGAAGCTCATGCCTGCTGCCATGCCATGCGCCGGGGCAGCGGGAAAGGCCGGTCAGAGATCGTCCCCGGCCTGCGCCCCGATCCGGCGGCACAGGCGCCCCGCCGGATCGCGCATTCGGGGCTGAACCGAGTCCTGCCCGTCGGCCGAGGAGAGGTCGAGGCCTGCGGTTCGCACGCTGACCGACTGATCCTGTGCCCCTGCATAGGCCAGCGCATGCGCCGTCAGGACTATGACGATCAGAACGATCAGGCCGCTGTTCGAATGGCTGCGGATCATGGCAGGCTCGGTTTCATGTTTGCCGGGACCGGCCGGGGCCACCCGCAGCAATGCGGCCGATGACGCGCCAAGTGGCGGCGCGACCGCGGGACATCGGTTGCCGGGAACAGCTTGCAGTGATCGCGGAGTCGGCCGGCGACAGGGCTGCGGCCCGACAGCGCCGTCACGCATTGCAGGGCCCACAGGGCCTGTCCGGCGGGCTGCCGCCGCTGGGCCTGTCCGGCGGGCTGCCGCCGCTGGGCCTGTCCGGCGGCCTGCCGCCGCTGGGCCCGATCAGCTCGCCTTCAGCGATCGGCTGTGGCGCTTCCTTTCGTGCGGATCGAGATAGAGCTTGCGGATGCGGATCGAGCGCGGGGTCACTTCCACCAGTTCATCCTCGTCGATGTAGGCGATCGCCTGCTCGAGCGTGAGGCGCTTGGGCGGGGAAAGGCGCAGCGCATCGTCCTTGCCCGAGGCACGGAAGTTGGTGAGCTGCTTCGACTTCAGCGGGTTGACCTCGAGGTCGTCGCTCTTGGCATTCTCGCCGATCACCATGCCGGCATAGATGGGCTCGCCAGGCACCACCATCAGCTCGCCACGTTCTTCGAGGTAGCCCAGCGCATAGCCCACGGCCTCGCCCGTTTCGGTGGAAATCAGCACGCCGTTCTGGCGGCCCGCAATGGGGCCCTTCCAGGGGCCATAGGCCGAAAAGAGGCGGTTCATGATCCCCGTGCCGCGGGTATCCGACAGGAATTCGCCGTGATAGCCGATGAGGCCGCGCGAGGGGGCGCTGAACGTAAGCCGCACCTTGCCGCCGCCGCTCGGCCGCATGTCGGTCATCTCGGCCTTGCGCATCGCCATCTTCTCGACGACCGTTCCCGACCACTGCTCATCCACGTCGATCACGACCGTCTCGTACGGCTCGGTGCGGTTGCCGGTCTCGTCCTTGCGGAAGATCACCCGCGGACGGCCGATCGACAGCTCGAAGCCTTCGCGGCGCATGGTCTCGATCAGCACGCCAAGCTGCAGTTCGCCGCGGCCGGCGACGTCGAAGGAATCCTTGTCCTCGCTTTCGGTGACCTGGATCGCGACATTGCCCTCGGACTCGCGGAACAGCCGGTCGCGGATCATCCGGCTGGTGACCTTCGATCCTTCCTTGCCGGCAAACGGGCTGTCGTTCACCGAAAAGCGCATCGACAGCGTCGGCGGGTCGATCGGCTGAGAGGGCAGCGCCTCTGAGACCGACGGGTCGGCGATGGTGTTGGCGACGGTTGCGACGGTAAGCCCTGCGATGGAGACGATGTCGCCCGCTTGCGCCTCTTCGACCGGCACGCGCTCGAGGCCACGGAAGGCGAGGATCTTGGTCGCCCTGCCCTCCTCCACGGTCTTTCCGTCGCGGTCGATGGCGCGGATCGGCATGTTCAGCTTCAGCGTGCCCTGCGCGATCAGCCCGGTGAGGATGCGGCCGACGAACTGGTCGCGATCGAGCAGCGTCACCAGGAAGGCAAAAGGCGCGTTGGGGTCGGCCTTGGGCGCGCGGACATGGGCAACGATGGTCTCGAACAGTGGGGCCAGCGTGCCCTCGCGGACGTCTGCGTCGAGCCCGCAATAGCCGTTGCGACCGCTCGCGAACAGCACGGGGAAATCGAGCTGCTCGTCGTTGGCGCCAAGTGCCACGAACAGGTCGAACACCTCGTCCAGCACCTCCTGCGGGCGGCCGTCGGGGCGGTCGATCTTGTTGACGACGACGATAGGGCAAAGCCCGAGCGCCAACGCCTTGGAGGTCACGAACTTGGTCTGCGGCATGGCGCCTTCGGCGGCATCCACCAGCAGGATCACGCCGTCGACCATCGAGAGGATGCGCTCCACCTCGCCGCCGAAATCGGCGTGGCCCGGCGTGTCGACGATGTTGATGCGGGTGTGGGTGCCGTCGGTGGGCGAACCGGGGAGGCCGACCCATTCGACCGATGTGCACTTGGCCAGGATGGTGATCCCGCGCTCCCGCTCGAGGTCGTTCGAATCCATCGCGCGCTCGGCGACCCGCTGGTTGTCGCGGAAGGTGCCGGATTGGCGGAAGAGCTGGTCGACCAGCGTTGTCTTGCCATGGTCGACGTGGGCGATGATCGCCACATTGCGAAGCTGCATCTGGGAATCCGTCTGGTAGGGGGAGAGCGCTTTGGCTTTACAGCAAACGCTGCGCTGCAACAAGCCATGGGTCGGCCCGCCGGGTTCGCCTTGCCGGCACTGTCCGATCCCTGCCGGATCGGCCCGGTTCCCCCGGGCAGCGCGGTTGACTTTGCCGCTGGCGGAAGCCTATCCCAGCCGACGGAATCGAACAGCGGCAGTGGCTGCTGCCAGACGGCTCGACTGCTGCGACAATCAGGGCCTAGGGCCTTGGCCTCAAAGGGACTTTCAGTGGACGACGCGAACGGCGTGCCGCAGGACGATACGCAAGCCCCCTCCGGAGGTGATCGGGGTGCGGGCAACGCTGCCAATGCGCAAGCCGGTGCCGCCGCCGAACCACGCACACTCGGCGAAGCCCTTCGCCAGGCGCGCGAAGCTGCCGGCCTTACGCTCGCCGAAGTCGCCGAACGGACCAAGGTTCGCCCCGGCATACTCGCCAGTATCGAGTCCGACGACCATGATCGCCTGCCGGCCCTCACCTACTCGCTCGGGTTCGTGAAGGCCTATGCCCGCACCGTCGGCATGGACCCGGTCGCAACCGCCGAGCGCTATCGCCTGGAAAGCCGCAAGGTCGATCCCGTCCCCACTCAGGTCGACCTGCAACCGCTGGAGGCAAGACGGCTTCCGTCCGCCCGGCTGGTGGCGGCAACAGCCGCGCTGATCGCCCTGCTGGTCGCGGGCTTCTGGGCCTGGGGCGCCGGCTGGCTGACAGGCACGCCGCCGGCCGAGCCGTCGGACGTGGCCGCAACCGCGCCGGCCGATGTCCGGCCCGCCGAACCCGAGGCCGAAGAAACGGCCGCACCGGCAACAGACCCGGTCGCGCCCGTGACGGTGACCGCCCGCGAGGAGGTGTGGCTGCGCATTTCCGACGGCACCGAGACCTTCTTCATGGGCACCATGACAGCCGGGCAGAGCATGGCCCTGCCCGCCGGCCGGGCCTGGCAGCTTCGCACCGGCCGCGCCGGCGCGCTGGAGGTGAAGGTCGGCGGCACGACAATCCCGCCGCTCGGCGGCCCTGCCGAGCAGGTGCGCAACCTGTCGCTGAAGCCGGAGGACCTGCGCGCGCGCCAAACCACTGCCGGCTTGCCCGCGACGACGCCGGGCATAGCACCCGCCCCGGCTGCCGCGCCCGCCGCACCGGCGGGTG
>BBPD01000450.1_pt1 | contig 16654 bp, 14 predicted proteins | sample 1344911 | NCBI WGS metagenome assembly BBPD01 (sample SAMD00019088, study PRJDB2971) | groundwater metagenome | biome: freshwater biome; feature: mineral spring; material: ground water | place: USA: CA, Sonoma | collected 2011-09 | depth surface m
TCTTGGCCGGTTAAGACCCCCAAAGCCCGGGGAGTAATCATTAGGGGAGAAGAAATTCCGAGCAAACTGTTTTTTTCAATTAAAATCGGGCTGGGAACTTCCAAAGAGGTTTTTCCGGAAGAATTTAAAAATAAAAACTCCCCTTGGTTGGGGTTTTGAATTTTAAAATTAAAAAGAGGGGAAAGAGAATTTTGAGCCATAATTTTGAAATTTTTGTTTAAATAAAAGGGGCTAAAATTTAAAATTCCGAATAAAATAAGGGAAATCAGCCAAAAATAGCAAAAAGGGTCTTTTTTTAAACCCTTTAAAAGTTTTTCCGCCCTCTTTAAAATCTCTTTCGGTCTTAAAAATATCTTTAAAAGCGAACTCATTGTTCTTTTTCTTGCTTTTCAGTTTAAGGCCTTGGTCCTTGGAAGTCAAGGGGTTTATCCACAGGGCAGTAGAACCTGCGGGTTCACTGTCCTGTAGCCCCGTACCGTGCTTTGCTCTGGTACGGGGCACACCCAATACAATTGTGTACAATTGTGTTAAAATAATCTAATAAATTTAACCTCAAAAATGGACGTCAAAAACTTGCTCAAAAAATATAAAATTCAACCTTTAAAGTGGTTGGGGCAAAATTTTCTGATTGACAAAGAGGTAGTGAAAAAGGTTATTGAAGCCGCTGATTTAAAACCCGGCGATGCTATTTTGGAAATTGGACCGGGTATTGGCGCTTTAACTTTGGAATTGGCAAAAAAAGCAAAAAGAATAGTGGCCATAGAAAAAGACCCGAATATGTCAGAAATCTTGAATAATGAATTAAGGATAACCGGGATAAAAAACGTTGAGATTATCCAAGGCGACATTTTAAAAATTAATCCTCAGGCGAGTAACCTGCCTTACCTGTCAGCAGACAGGAAACCCAAAACCTATAAAATAGTCGCTAATCTGCCTTTTTATCTCACGGCGCCAGTAATCAGGAAATTTCTTGAGATGGTAGAGGTCCGTCCTCTATCTCCCAAGCCGCAGCGAAAGGGTGAGAAGAAGATTTATCTTCTTCGATCAATGGTCTTGATAGTTCAAAAGGAAATGGGACAGAGAATTTGCGCCAAGCCGCCAGATATGAACTTATTAGCGGTTTCGATTCAATTTTATGCCGAACCAGAAATTGTTTCTTATATTTCAAAAGAGTCCTTCTGGCCTCGGCCCAAAATTGACGGAGCAATTATAAAAATAGTTCCGCACAAAGCCGCCCCGCACCGCCCCGCTCTTTTGGAAAAGGGTGGGGCTGGCGCAGGGTTTCGCGAGCAATTCTTTAAAATCGTCAAGGCCGGTTTTTCCCAACCAAGAAAACAATTGATAAATAACTTGGCAAAAGGTCTAAAAATTGATAAAAATAAAATAAGGGCTTGGCTTTCAAAAAACAAAATAAAACCCGAGCAAAGAGCCCAGACCCTGGAAATCAAAGATTGGCTGAATTTAACCAAAAGTTATAATATAAAATAAATCAATGAAAAAAACTTTTCTTTTTTTAATTATTTGTTTGGCTCTGGCCGGTCTTTTTTTCTTTTTTGATTCTATTGTTTTTGGAAGTGATATTATTATACCCAACGGCAATGGAGGGGGAACAACACCTCGTTGCCCAATAGGAACAATTAGAAGTACAAAAAATGTTGATGTTTTTAATGCTTGCAAAGAAAAATTTACCGGCACTTGTAAGGAAGTTTGCACTTCTTGTCGTTTGGGTCAATGTGTTTATACTTGGCGATGCGATTGCCCGACCTGGATGGAACATAAGTGCGATGATGGAAGTTGTCCTTCTTCCTTTGCTTTAAAAAGAAGTTGTTCGAGCCGACAAATTGGAAATACACCCGTTTGTGGTGATATAAAGTGCGGCGAGGAAACTAGGTGTAAAAAATGCGCTCCTTGGCAACAATGTTTCGGCGAAAGAGAAAGATGGTGCACTTCAATGCCAATATGCAGATGCCATGGACCTTGCATAGATAAACCGGGAACTGTCAGATATTATGACACGCCCGATTATCCGACAAATTATTGCAATCCGGAAAAAGGAATTGATGCAGATAATATTTTTCTTCCCGTAAAACTGGATTGGGATGACGTTAGAGGATGGAATGAAAATCCTTGGCTCCCGGAATGTAAATCTTGCGACCCAACTTGCCCCAAATATGGCTGCATTTATCCTCGTGTTTGTTCGCTAAAAGATGTATCAGATACTAGTTATGCTTGTCAATGCGTCCGGTCTTATGAAATTGAAATCTATGAAACCGATGAATTGAATGAAACTAATGTCAAGATTTTGAGAGAATTGCGCTTAATACAACCCACTTATCTTAAGCACCCAAGTAGGGAAAATAAAATAATACTAACTATAAGATGCAAAAAATCGGACTTTAACCCTCAAGTTGATTTAAGTCCGCTTTCTGATAAATGCAAAATTCATAAAATTCATAGAATTGATGGAAAACCGATTTACAATCAACAAATTGAAAATACTCCGGGTGTCTGTTTTTTAAAACCGGGGACTGTTTATAAATGGCGGATAAGGGGTTGTTGCGGTACGTATCGGGAAGAAGCCGCCGTGGGGGCTGTAGATTATTGCGGGGAAAACAATTGCGGCCCCTGGAGCGAAGATAAAAAATTCACCACCAACTGGGCGCCGGAACCCTATCTTCCTCTTGACCCTGATTGGGTAAAAAAAGATCGTATAAAAAATCAACTCTTAGATATAGAACTTAAATGGTGCAATGTTTTTTTCCCAAAAAAAATAGGAGAAGAGGTAAGGGAAATGGAAGCAAGGTCATTTAAACTATTTTTCTATCTTGGCCGTCAAGAACCTAATGAAGAAGAAATAATAATTCGTCACCCCTGGACAAGAAATCATCCAAAAATATTATCAGATCCTCGCCAGCGTCCTCTTCGGCCCCACTTTCTTAATGAAAAATATAAATATTTTACTAAACCTCCCTTTCTCTATAGGGGAATAGAATATAATTTTTATGTCTGGAGAGTAGCGGCCTGTAAAAAATTTCAGGGCTGGGGGGAATGTACAGATTTTAGTCAAAGGTGGAGATTTTCCCTTGATGAAAATATAGAATTAAAGATTCCGGAACTTATAAAACCTCTTAATAATATTGAAATCTCTATTGGACTTCCTGTAATTTTTGAATGGAGTCTTGTTTTAGGAGCAAAAAGTTATATTTTTGAAATAAGAAAAGGGGGAGAACTTATTGAAAGGAAGATAATTTCTGGCACTACTCATTCCATTGATTATCCTAAGCTTCTTCTTAATACAATTTATCAATGGAGAATTAGGGCTTGTTCGGATTTTGAAGGAAAAAAATGTGAACCAAGCTGGTCTTCTACTTATAACTTTAAAACTACAGGAAGAGCACCAACTCTTATTACTCCTTCACCTAACGCCACTGATAAGCCAATCCCAATAAGATTTAATTGGGAAAATGTGCCGGGAGCTAAATCCTATTGGATGAAAATTTTAGGGATTACTCCTGATGAGGGGATATTAGTTGAAAATCCTTATATTATTTTTGGTTTCCCTGATTTGCGGCAGGAAAAAACTTATTCTTGGCAAGTAAAAACTTGCGCTAGGAGAATCGGCAAGGTATGTGGAGAATGGAGCAATCCTCAATCTTTTACTACTTTTAAACTTGGTTCGCCGATTAATCCTTTTCCAAAAGATAGAGCAATAATTTACACCTATCAAATGCCAAAAAGTTTTTCTTGGAATGCGGTTGATTATGCAAAATATTATAAATATATCATAAATTATGTTTCTATGTCTCCTGAAGAAACTGGTGACTGTCCATTGGGAGAGGTGATAGAAAGAATTGATAATCGACCTTCGGCCCTTGTCTCTTTTAATTGTTTAGGAGAATATCAATGGCGAGTTCAGGCCTGTTTAGATAAGAATTGTCTTGAAGCAGGAAAAGAGAGTATTTGGAATTTTGTTCTTAAGGCAAAAGAATCGCCTGAAGGATTCAGGGCAGGGCTTGTTCCTTGCGGCAGAGACTTTAATAATCCAAACACTGGCTGGAACGAAACTAAGCCCTGCGAAATCAAACATATTTTTCTGCTTATTCAAATTATTATTAATTTTATTTTATGGACAATAGTGCCCCTTACTCTCGTTTTATTAACGGTCTACACAGGAGTAATATTCTATTTCTCAATATCAACAGGAGAATCTAACCCTATAATTAAGGTAAAGGGACTTTGGCGAGCAGCCGGGATTGGCTTAGGAATTATTTTTTTGGCTTGGCTAACCATTAATCTGGTTTTGGGAATTCTTGGTTTTCAAGTCACAATTTTTGGCCATTGGTACGAAATTCCAATCTAAAATGTCAACATCTAAATCTAAAATATAAATATCATCTAAAGTGTCAACAAAACTATATCTAATAATAATTTTTATAATGATTGCTTTTTTGAGCGCCATAAGTTTACGGCGATTTAGGGGATTTGAAGAAGCAATAATAAAAAAAGAACTTCCAAAAATTGAAATACCGGAAATCAAACTGCCTGAGTTTGATTTAGATAAATTGGACTTAAGGGACTTTGATTTAAAGCATTGGAGAAGAGGGCCAATAGTTGAACAACCTCCTGAAGAAAATTATCAAACATTTGTCAGTTCTGACAAAACAATAAAAATGAAATATCCGGCCGATTGGCAAGAAATTGATAAAGTTTTTTTAGAAAAGATTAACCAAAAAATGAAAGAGCTTAAATTAGAAGAAGAAACTAAGATTTTGTTTTTTGCTTATCAAGTTAAAAGATTGGTGGAACACCCGCCAATTTTAGTTGTTCTAAGTATGTCTGCTGAAAAAGGGTTAGAAGAGATTATTGAAGAAATAAAAAGAATTGCCAAAGAAAAACAAATGGAAATGGAAATTGTTAAAACAGAAATTAAAAATGAAAAAGTTTATTTTGAAGTAAAATATATGGAAAAACCCCATATTTTTGACTTAAAGGGAAAAATAATTTTTACTGAAAAAAAAAATTATTTAATTACTATTTTGGCTCTAGAAGAAACCTTGAAAGGAATTACTCCACAAGTTGATTTTATTTTAAACTCTGTTCAAGTTGCTCAATAGTTTAAAATATGTTAAATTTAAATAATCGCAAACGGTTTAAATAAATCATGTTTAGATTTATTAAAAATAAAAAAATTATTATTTTTGCTGTTTTTGTTTCGGTTTTGATTCCGCTTTCAAATATTTTAGCTACTATACAACTTAGAATGCAAACTAATTGGCCGCGGTCACCGCTCGGAGCTGGATTAGATGTGGGCAGCACTATTACTGACCTTGTCCAATACATCTATGAGTGGGGGATTTTTTTGGGCGGGCTGGCGGTCTTTATCGCTTTCTTAATAGCCGGCTTTCAATATCTAACTTCGGTTGGCAATCCGACATTAATGAAAGAGTCCTGGGACCGGATTAAATCAGCCCTTTTTGGTTTAATTTTACTTTTGAGTTCCTGGCTAATTTTACATACCATTAATCCGGAATTAACAATACTTCGAGAGATTAAGTTTGACCCTGCTGCGGTCCCAACAGTTGATCTTGTTGAAGGAGAACTATTAGCCCAACCCAAACCTTGCGTAAAAGCAATATTATTTAGAGGTCCTAATTTTACCGAAGAAAGAAAAATAATGAAACCGGGTGCGAGAAAAGGAATACGTGAGATTAATTTTGAACCTAGGTCTTTTAAATTTTGTAGAGTAAGAGAAAAAATAAATGAGAAAGAAGAAGAAAGACACCCAGAAGATAAATGCAGAGAAGGACTAATTGAAGGAGGGGCTTGCACCTTACAATTATATGACGGAGGATGGTTCTTTGGTTTGGGTTGTGGAGGCCCTGTTGTAGAACTAGCCGGTCCCAGAATCGCTGATATTGCTAATATAATGGCAGTAGAAACGGTAAAATGTGTAGAATTAGTTTCCATTGTGCCGATTCCAGCGCCACCAACCCCACCAACAACCCCACGAACCCCACCAGCTCGACGAACTCCACGATAACTTTTAATTGTGATGGAAATTCATATGTAACTGGACTTAATGGTAGAGATGAAAGAATCTCTAAAGCACATACGGTTTGCCAAGCTGCCAACTATAATGAAAGTAGATATGTGAATTTGCGTTCCGGAACGACTGGACTGCATGGAGTGGAGATATGCCACGGTATTAGTTTTTTTCCTAATCACACTCCTAGTATGGCTAGAAACAGAAACACTTTTCAAATACAGTGCCGATGATAATTTTTTTCTCTTCTCCTGATAATTGAAACAAAATAGAGAATCTGGTCTTGTCTAAGATAATTGACCAGACCTATAATTTATGAGTAATAATCTTTCAAATAAAATCAAATATCTTATTTTGTTGTATAGGAATTTCAATAATTTGAAATTTCTATACAAGCCCGCTCTAATTTTACCATCCCAAGTAGTAAAAAGTATCCTTAACCACCGACATTATTTAACCCTTGCGACACAGAGGGTAAATAGCCCCGAGCGAGCGAAGCGAGCGAGTGTGTCGCCAAAGAAATACCTCGCAAAATTAGGGCGGAATAGCGCAAAATTTCTGAAAGAAATTCTGCCTATGTGCCCAATAGCCCTTGTTTCAATCTTTTTTCTTGTTCTGCCGAACATAGCTGATGCTATTGTAGGAACCGGAATTTTTGATCCCTTTAAGGCAGCATTATTAGGAATAGACGCAAAGACCACCCCAGTCTCATTTGTTTTGATAATCATATTCTTTCTTTATGCTGCAACTCTTACTCTTTTATGGGTTGCCACGGGTCTCTTTGACCGTGTTATATGGTTAAATCGTGAAATGGTTGGTGTTGACGGCCCAATGGTAATGTTTGGATGGGAGTTTGTTTCTGGTTTAGCCAATATGTTTCTTATTTTAATTTTTATTGCTGTTGCTTTTGCTATTATTTTAAAAATAGAAAGTTTCCAGGCAAAAAAAATTTTACCAAGGTTAATTATTGTTGCTCTTTTGCTCAATTTCAGCTTGCTTTTTATAGGAATGTTAATTGACGTCGCTAATATCGCTTATGCTACATTTTTGCCGGCCATAGGAAGAAATTTGATGGGAGAATTTATGAGGCCTTTTTTGGCAAGCGGATTAGTTTCTGTGGGAGCTCAAGCAACAGCAATAATTACTACGGTAAAGCTTTATTCTATTCCTTTTATAGCTCCATTTGCTCAACTTTCGGTTATTCTTGGAATCACTACTATTTTTCTTCCGCTTATACTAACTCTTCTTTTTCAAATAATTATATTTACTATTTTAATTGGAATGTTTTTTCTTTATATTTTTATATTTGGCGCCCGAATATTTGTTATTCAAATATTAGCTATTTTATCTCCCCTTGCTTTTTTATGCTTAATTCTTCCTCAGACCAAAAAATATTGGGATGAGTGGCTAAAATGGTTCCTTGGATGGCTGCTTGCAGGAATATTTCTTTTGTTTTTTCTAAGATTGGGTTTTCTTACTTTTGGACTTTTTCAAGACGAACTTATGGTAGGGGTTATTCCTTGGTTTCATAATCTTGGAGCATATTTTATGTTTTATCTATTTGTTGTTATTTATCTTGGAGCAACGGCATTTCTTGCTAAAAAATTTATGCCGGAAGGCGCTCAGGCAATGATAGATCAAGGAAAGGCATTAATGACATCCGGAGCAAAAATAGGTGCGCCACTTTTGGGTGGTTTAAAAAGACAAGTGGCTCAAGAGGCAGAAAAATATGAAGAATTTGAAGAAAAATTAGCGACACAAAAAACGCCGCCAACTGTTGGTCAAATAGCCGGTATTAGTATCGCGAGACCAATGGCTTGGGCTTCTCGTTTAGGTTTCCGATTATCTGGAACTACTTCTAAGGTTTATTTAGAAAAAGAACAATTGGAAGAAATAAAAAAAGCGGGAGATGAAGTATCTGGCTTATCTTCTGAAGCCAAAAAGTCGCTTTATGACGCATCTCGGCCCGGCAGTGCCCGACGACTCGGTATCGTCCTTCAAGCAATTGACGAAAATGATTATGATGGTATGGACTTAACTGATGATCAGAAAATACAAAATATTGAAATAGCTGTAAAACTAAGACGAAAAGGGAAAGTCAGGGCTGCCAATCCAATACTTTTTTCTCAAAGCCAAAAAGAACCATTAGAAGAAGTTATTAAAAAAATTCAAATTGCTGATCTGAAATTTGTTTCAAATGATGATATAAATGATGAAGAATTCATAGAGGCATTATCCAAGACACCAGACGCAGCCAATCGAATAAATACTTTAGCAATAACTAAAGGAAGTATATCAATAGATAGTATTTGTAAGAACTTAAATACTCTGGCATCAAAGAAGGGAGTAACTCTTGAAGAATATATTGAAAAAATATTGAATAAACCTGAATTAATAAAGTATTTTAATGGGGCGGGTCAAAGATTTTTTGGAGGGTTGCTTAAAGCACCGACGCCACGCCCGACGCCCCCCCTTGGTACTCCCAGCGATTAGATCCCTGGACCTGGAGGAATGTGGGTCCCACCGCCATAAAATTATTAAATTTATAATAACCTATGCCAAAAGAATATAGCCAAGAAGAACTTTGGAAAATTTACAACTTGCTTCCCCAAGAATTACAAGAAGCCATTTTTTCTGTTGAAACCAATGACCATATCAGAAATATCTGCCTTAGAAATGAAATTGAAGAAGAAAAAATCGGTCAGATTGCCGGAGGAATCGGCGATGTTTTTTTGGGACTTCTACCGCCGGCCGATTTTAAAGAGTTTTTAGAAAAAGAAATAAAGTTAAAGCCGGAAAAAGTAAAAGATGTTTATCATGAAATCAACCGCTTTATTTTTTTTCCGGTAAAACATAGTTTGGAAGAAATTTATAAAGCCGAAATTGTCCCTTCTTTAAAAAAAGAGACCCCTTTAGAAAAAGAAAAACCGGCTGAAGAAGATGTTTATCGGGAGCCGGTTGAATAAAGTATGCAATTTACCGTTCCACAATTTATTGAAATGGAGCCCAAAATTATCGGGCCCCTGACCTTACGCCAGTTTCTTTTTCTGGCCGTGGCCGGCGGTATTTCTTTTTTTCTTTATTACACCTTTCCCTTTTTTCTTTTTTTAATCCTTTCCATATTTTTATTTAGCGCCGGCTTTGCTCTGGCTTTTTTGAAAATCAATGCCCAGCCACTGCCCACGGTTTTGATGAATTTTTTTAAATTTTCGGGTTCCGGAAAAAATTATTTTTGGCAGAAAAAAACCCTGCCCCCGAAAATCATTAAAAAAGAAAGGAGAGAAGAAAAAGAAGAAGAGATTGTTTCTTTGAAAATTGCCGAAAGAGGTAAATTAAAAAAACTTTCTTCTCTAATTGAAATAAAAACAAGATAAAATGACGCCTTTAACAACTCAACAATTTTTGGAAATCAGCCAGATTAGGGAAGGAATTATTGTTTTAAAAAACAGGGCTTTAAGAGGGGTCTTAATGACCTCTTCTTTGAATTTTGCCCTGAAAACAGAAGAGGAACAAAATGCCATAATTTATCAATTTCAGAATTTTTTGAATTCCCTTGATTTTTCCTGCCAGATTATCGTTAATTCGCGGCGGCTGAATATCACCGGTTATCTTGATAAATTAAAGGGAATGGAATTAAAACAAGAAAATGATTTATTGAAAATCCAAACAAAGGAATATCACAAATTTATTGAAAATTTGGTCCAGTCCGGAACTATAATGATTAAAATTTTTTTTATCGTTATTCCTTTCACCGTCTCGGAATCTCAGGGAGTACCGGTATCCAAATTATTAAAAGCCCCGGCTCTGCCGGCTTTAACCGAAGAGGATTTTAGTCGGTGTAAAAACCAGCTTTGGCAAAGAATGGAATTTGTGGCCATGGGCTTAAGAAGATGCGGTTTGCAGGCCGTTCCTTTGACCACCGAAGAATTAATTGAATTTTTCTGGGCTTTACATCATCCAAAAGAAGCCGAGTTTGGTTATTATCCGGAAATCCTGCCCGAATTAATTGTTTAATAAATTACCATGAAATTGCCATTTTTTAAAAAAAAGGAAAAAATCGGGGATGAAATCTTTAAAATAGAAGAAATTCGGGAAACCGATATTGTCGCTCCATCTTCAATTATCATTAATTCCACTTATATTAAATTAGGCGAAAGATTTGCCAAGGCCTTTTTTATTTTTTCTTATCCCCGGTATTTGAGTTCCGGCTGGTTTTCCCCGATTATTAATTCGGATATCCCGATGGATATCTCATTTTTCTTTCATCCGATTGATACCGGAGTGATTTTAAAACAATTAAGAAAAAGAGTGACTGAGGTTCAGGCCGAAATTTCCGAAAGAGAGGAAAAGGGATTTATCAGCGAACCCTCTTTGGAAACCGCCTATAAAGACCTTGAGGTTTTAAGAGAACGACTCCAAACCGCCCAAGAAAGAATGTTTAAATTCGGTCTTTATCTGACTATTTACGGAGACAGCGAACAAGAATTGAGAAAAATTGAAACAATTTTAAGGTCAATTTTGGAATCCCGGCTGGTCTATATTAAACCCGCTCTTTACCAGCAAAAAGAAGGATTTAATTCCTGCGCTCCTTACGGCTTGGATTTGCTTCAGATCCACACCCCGATGAATACCGACCCTTTATCAAGTTTATTTCCATTTGTCTCTTTTGATTTGAGTTCAAGCGAAGGAATTTTATATGGAATTAACCGCCACAATAATTCCCTGATTTTATTTGAACGTTTTAGTTTAGAAAATGCCAATTTTGTCATTTTTGCCAAATCGGGTTCGGGCAAATCCTATTTCGTTAAATTGGAAGTTCTTCGCTCTTTAATGCTCGGAACAGATGTTATTATTGTTGATCCGGAAAACGAATATCGGTTCTTGGCCGAAGCAGCCGGCGGTTCTTTTATAAACATCTCTTTGGCTTCACCTAATCACATTAATCCTTTTGATTTGCCCATTCCCAGAGAAGATGAAAAAGCCGAGGATGTTTTAAGGTCAAATGTGATTAATTTGGTTGGCTTGTTAAGAATGATGCTCAAGGGATTAACTCCGGAAGAAGATGCTATTTTAGACAGGGCTTTAACCGAGACATATGCCGCCAAAGATATTACCCCGGAAACCGACCCTCTTACCTGGAAAGAAAATTTACCTCTTTTTTCCGATTTAGAATCGGTTTTGGAAGGAATGGAAGGAACGGAAAGTTTGGTTGAACGACTGAAAAAATTCACCATAGGCACTTTTGCCCAATTCTTCAACCAATCAACAAATATCTCGGTTGACAAGCCCTTGGTGGTTTTCGGAATCAGGGATATGGAAGATGAATTAAGGCCGATGGCCATGTTTATTATTATGAGATATATCTGGAATTTGGTCAGGTCAAAATTAAAAAAGAGGATTTTGGTCATTGATGAGGCCTGGTGGATAATGCAATCGGAAGATGGAGCTTCTTTTTTATACGGAATGTGCAAAAGAGGAAGAAAATACTGGCTGGGAGTAACCACCATTACCCAGGATGTCAATGATTTTATGAGGTCTAATTACGGTCAGGCGATTATTAGCAATTCTTCTTTGCAGCTTTTATTAAAGCAATCGCCGGCCACAATTGATGTTGTTCAAAAAACATTTAATTTGACCGACCAGGAAAAATATTTATTATTGGAGGCAGCCATAGGGGAGGGAATATTTTTTGCCGGCCAAAAACATGCGGCTATTAAGATAGTGGCATCTTATACCGAAGACCAAATTGTCACCACTTCGCCCGAACAACTGCTAAAAATAAAAAAAGCTAAGGAGTTAAACATTTAAACAAACCCCATCGCTACTGCTCGGGTAATGAGGGACGGATAATTACTCTTCTTTCTGGTTCTTTGCCGATACTTTCGGTGGCAATATCTTTTCTTTCGGATAACTCCAAATGAATAACTCTTCTCTCGTAAGCCGGCATTGGCGAGAGAATTTTTTCTTTTTGAGTCAAAACAACCTCTTCGGCAATTGATTTGGCTAATTCTTTCAGATATTGAATTTTTTTCTTTTTATAGTCATTGATATCCAAATCAAGATAAAAAAACGCTTCTATTTTTCTTTTTAAAATTGCTTTTAATAAGTGTTGAATTTCGGACAGGGTTTGACCCCCTTCCCCGATTAAAAGTTGGGGCTCTTCTGTTTTTAAATTAACAATAAGATTTGAATCCGTGAAAGATAAAAATTCAATTTCCGTTTCAAAAGCAATTTTTTCAAAAAATTCTTTTATTGTTTTTTTGATTTCTTCAATATCTTTTGTCGTCATTTTTAAAAATATTTTTTAGTAAAATTTTTAATTAAACCCGAATCCGGATGTAAAACAAAATACTGCTGAATAACGGAAAATACGGTGGTAATCAGCCAATAAAGGGCAATGGCGGCCGGTAAATTCCAAAGAATAAAAATGGTGAAAATCGGTAAAAAATAACCCATTTGATTTTGAATTTTTTCCGAAATCTGACCCTCTTTGTCTTTTTTGACTTCGGAAGTTTTCGGACTTAATGTTTTGGTCTGAAAAAATTGAGCAATTCCATTTAAAATGACTAAAATTATATTGGGCAAAAGAAAAATAGTTTGCCCGTTTAGTTGACCGGTCGCCGGCTTGGAAAGGTCAATTGTTCCTAAAAAAAAGGGCTCTATTTGACCAGGATTGGGGACAAAGCGATAAAGATGAACCATTGATTCTGCCTGAAAACCGGCCAGAAAGACCTGATAAAGAGCAATCAAAATGGGTAATTGAATCAAAATGGGCAAAAGGCTGGAAAAAGGATTTATTTTTGCTTTTTTATATAATTCCATCGTCTCTTTTGCCTGCTTTTCTTTATTATTTTTATGTTTTTGCTGAATTTCTTTTATTTTGGGTTGGAGTTCTTGAAGAAGTTTTTGGGACTGAATTGCTTTAATTCCCAGGGGGTAAAATAAAAGCCGGAAAAAAATCGTCAAGCTCAAAATAGCTATACCAAAGTCACGGCCGGGAAGATAGGTATAAAGTAAAATTAAAAAATTGAAAAGGGGCTGATATAAAATAATATAAAAAAAATCCATATAATTAATCGTTTATTTTGGCTTTTTTAAAGATTTGATTTATTATTTCTTCCGTTTCCTGGAAATCTTTTTCTGTAAAGCCCGGCTGGGCGATTAATATTCCGTCTATTCCTTTTTTTATTTTATCCAGTTTTATCCTGACCAGTTCCCTTAGTATTCTTTTTATTTTGTTGCGAAGAACGGCTTTTTTGGAAAAATTTTTACCGACAATAAAACCAAAACGGCTGATTTTTAAATTATTTTTGGCAATTTTCAGAAATAAAAAATCTTCTTTAAAACCCCGTCCTTCTTTAAAAATCCGCTCAAAATCCTTTTTCTTTTTTATTCGATTTTCCCTTGATAACATATCTTTACCAAGATTCTTAAGGAAGCGAGGTTTTTGAATCAAACACTAAGTTTCCATCTTCCTTTTCTTCTTCTCTTAATTAAAACATCTTTCCCTTTTTTGGTTTTTTGCCTTTTCCTGAATCCGTGGGTTTTTTTTCTTTTTTTCTTTTTTGGCTGATAAGTAATACTCATGTCTTCTACTTTATAAAAAAGGAGGTGAAAAGTCAATTTCACCTCAATAGAAATCTTTATGTTTCAGTCCAAAATAAAATAATTTTAGAGGAGAGGATGAAGGACGGATTTCTGACGGGATTTCACATTTTTTCCACCGATTATTAACAAAATTCAAAAATTAAGATAATTTTCTTTTCTCTTTTTTTATTGTATAATTGTTTAGATTAAAAATATGATAACTATGTCTAATGAAGGACTTTGGCAAGCGGTTATTGCTCAAATCCAACTTAATATTTCTTCGGCTAATTTTGCCACCTGGTTTAAAAATACGAGCATTCTTTCTTTTAACGGGGAAGAGGTTATTGTTTCCGTTCCCAATTCTTTTACCAAAGAGTGGCTGGAAAATAAATACAATAAAATTATTTTTAAAATTTTACGTGATTTAGATCCTAAAATCAAAGATGTAAAATATACAATTACCAAGGGAGGATTAAAAATTGTTAGAAAGACCTCGGATGTTTTAGAGCAAATTAATCAACTCGAATTGCTTGAAACTGGCTTGAATAAAGAAACCAATCTTAACCCCCGTTATACTTTTGAAAATTTTATTGTCGGACCTTTTAATGAATTGCCTTACGCGGCCGCTACGGCCGTTTGTCAAAATCCCGGTTCGGTTTATAATCCCTTATTTATTTACGGCGGGGTGGGGTTGGGAAAGACCCACGTCCTTCAGGCAATCGGCAATGAAGTTATTAAAAATTTCCCCGATAAAAAAGTGAAATATATTCCTTCCGAAAAATTTATTTCGGGAATAATTAATGCGATTAAAAACCGGGAAGCCGAAAGTTTTAAATCAAAATTTAAAGCAATTGATGTTTTAATTATTGATGATGTCCAATTTTTAGCCGGTAAAGAAAAAACCCAGGAAGAATTTTTTCATATTTTTAATGCTCTTTATCAAAAAAATAATCAAATTATTATTTCCTCCGACCGTTCGCCAAAAAACATTCCTGCTTTAGCGGAAAGATTAAGGTCTCGTTTTGAGGGCGGAATGATAGTTGATATCGGAATACCCGACTTGGAAACAAGGATAGCTATTTTAAAAACAAAGGCTCAGGAAAAAAAAGTAGAATTCTCGGAAGAGATTTATCATTACATTGCCGCTCAAATCCAAAAAAATATTCGGGAGCTGGAAGGGGCTTTAAATCGATTAATAATTCATCAAAAATTAAACAAAATACCTCTTGATTTGGAATTGATAAAAGTCATTTTAAAAAATATAATTTTTTCTTCTTCCAGAATTACTTCTCCAAAAAAAATAATTCAGGCCGTGGCCGAATTTTACGATTTAAAAGAAAAGGATTTATTGGTTTCTACCCGGAGAAAGGAAATTGTTTTTCCCCGTCAAGTTGCCATGTATTTATTAAGAACAGAGGGGAGTTATTCCTATCCTTTTATCGGAAAAAGGTTTAACGGTAAAGACCATACCACGGCAATTTATTCTTTTGAGAAAATTTCCCGGGAAATTGAAAAAAATGAAAAATTAGAAGAAGAAGTTAATTTAATAAAACAAAGAGTTTATAGTCCTTAATTTTTTTCTTCTTGTGAATTAATGTCGGCAAAAGAACTGGAAAAAACGTTAAGAAAAATAAACATTCAACAAATTAAGAAGTTATAAACAGGAAAAAGTATAAAAAATAACAAGGGACTTAACACTTTTTCCCCACCCAAAACAATTTTAAAAAGAGATAAAAATAAATAACTAATAATAACAATAAAAAATATGAAATTAGAAATATTACAAGAAAAATTAAAAGAAGGATTGTTTATGGTTGAAAAAATCATTACTAAATCAATCACCTTGCCAGTTTTAAATCATATTTTATTTAAAACAGAGGGTAGTTTTTTAAACTTATCGGCCACTAATTTGGAAATAGGAATTAAGTGGTGGGGTTTGTCAAAAATCGAAAAAGAAGGGAAAATCGTTGTTCCGGCCAGAATTTTATCAAGTTTTATTAATTTTTTACCGGAAAGAAAATTATTATTGGAAGTTAAGGACTTAAACCTTTTTATTGAAACGGAAAAAAATAAAAGCCAAATTAAAGGGATGTCTGCGGAAGAATTTCCCCTTTTTCCGAATTTGATCAGTGAAGAAACAATGGTTTTTGACAGTTTTCTTTTTTGTCAGGGCTTAAATCAAATTATTGACATTCCGACCATCTCTTCCGCCCGGCCGGAAATTTCGGGAATTTTTTTTCAATTTAAAAAAGATCACTTGGTTTTAGCCGCGACCGACAGTTTTCGGTTAGGAGAAAAAAAGCTTTTTTATTCCGATTTTTTAAAAGAAAAAAACATTCCTTTGGATAAAGAATATTTATTTATTCTTCCCCAAAGAACGGTTCGGGAAATAATAAATATTTTTGGCGAGAAAAAAAAGGACTTAAAAGTTTATTTTTTCCCCAATCAAGTAATGTTTGAAATTTTAATGGAAGAAACCCCTTTTCCTCAAATTCAGTTTTTTTCTCGCTTGATAGATGGAGAATACCCCAATTATCAGGAAATTATCCCCAAAAAATTTACCAGCCAAATTATTTTAGATAAAAAAGAGTTTCTCAATCAAGTAAAAATTGCTTCCCTTTTTAGTGGAAAAATAAACGAAATTAAATTTAAAATTGATTCCTTAAAAGAAGAAATTCAAATTTTCAGCCAATCGGCCGATTTGGGAGAATATCACGGTTCTTCAAACGCTAAAATAAAAGGAGAAACGTTATTAATTTCTTTTAACCACCGTTTTTTGATAGATGGTCTTTTAAACATTGAAGGAAACCAAATTATTTTTGAAATTAACGGCGAAGAAGGACCGGCTATTTTAAAATCGGCCCAGGACCAAAGTTATTTTTATGTTATAATGCCGATAAAATCTAGTTAAATTTCTAACGAGGTAAGGTCGGTTTATTAAAGCTTTCAACAGGATATTTTTTTAAAATTTCCATCATAAAAGTTCTCCAAATAGGGCCGGCTAAAACAGTACCCGGCTCTCTT
>BBPD01000914.1_pt1 | contig 16532 bp, 14 predicted proteins | sample 1344911 | NCBI WGS metagenome assembly BBPD01 (sample SAMD00019088, study PRJDB2971) | groundwater metagenome | biome: freshwater biome; feature: mineral spring; material: ground water | place: USA: CA, Sonoma | collected 2011-09 | depth surface m
CACCAACACAGCAAGGCGGGACTCGCCGAATGGATACGGTCGAAGCTGCCGGAACTGACCTTCAGCCGGTGATCGAAGCCGAAGCGACCCCCGGGCCTCGCCGCCGATTTCGGCCCCGAAGCAGGCGAACAGCGCGCATTCGACACCGCCGACCCTTGCGCCCTCGTTCCAGCCCAGCCCGACGAATCGGGGCCCGGTATCGAGCACGAAGGCAGGGGTGTTGCCCCAGACCCTGCGGTTGTCGGCGTTGAACAGGGTGCTGGCCTGAAAGCTGGCGGCGTGGGCTGGCGCCCCAAGCCACACAAGGCCCGTCAGCAGCCAGGCCATGTCTCGGCGAGAGGCAGCCGAAACCCCGATCCCGGTTGCGTTGCTGAAGGCGTTGATCGACTTGCCCCCAATTCCGATGTCGCGTTGACCATTGCATGGGCCGCGCCCTTCCCGAAGCCGGTCGCGGATCGCCCTGCCGCACGGACCGGGCATACGGCGGCTCCCCCGCGCGGACCGGGCATACGGCGGCTCCCCCGCACGATAGTTACAGCTGCACCGGTGCCATGGCCCGAACTATGCTGTTCGAAAGGGAGATCAGAATGCAGACGTCGGCCGCCGAACTCGATCCCGTCATCGCGCAAGTGCTGAAGATGGGGCGGGGCCAGCCGGCGCTGAAGACGCTGTCGGTGGCGGACGCGCGGGCGAACATGCTGATGCGGGTGGAGCTGCTGAGGTCCTTTGCGCCGCAGGACCTGGAGACGCAGGATCTGTCGGTTGCGGGTGTTGCCGGGCCGTTGCCGGTGGTGGTGTGGCTGCATGGGGGCGGCTGGGTGCTGGGCAATATCGAGACGCATGACAATGTGTGCCGGTTTCTCGGCGTCGAGGGGCCGCTTTTGGTGGTGAGTGTCGATTACCGGCTGGCGCCCGAGGCGAAGGCGCCGGCCTGGGTGATCACCGCAAGCCATCATGTGCTGCGCGACGAGGGGCGCGCCCATGCCGGGCGGCTGGCCGAGGCCGGCGCGCTTGCGGGCCATGACCATGTGGAGGGGGCCATCCACGGCTTCTTCTCGGTGGGAGGCCTTGCCCCCATCGCCACCGAAACCCTGAAGCGTGCGGCGGGCTGGGCTGCGCAGGTGAAGGCGACGGCATGACCATCGATCCGCGCACACCCGTTCTCGTCGGCGTCGCGCAGAGTGTCGACCGGGCTTCGGACGCCGGGCAGGGGCTTTCCCCGCAGGACATGATGGCCGCGGTTTCCCGGGCGGCGATCGCAGACACGGGCGGGCACGGCGTTGAGGCGGCGATCGACTGTGTGGGCGTTGTGCGGTTGTTCCAGGATTCGGGTTTCGGCGCGCCCTTCGGGCAGCAGAACAATTTGCCGGATGCGGTGGCGCAGCGGATCGGGGCGGGGCCGGGGCGGAGGCTCTATGGCCCGGTGGGCGGCAACAGCCCGCAGATGCTGGTGAACCATTTCTTCGAGGCGATCGCGCGCGGCTCGCATGAGGTGGTGCTGCTGACGGGGTGCGAGCCGCTGCGGAGCCAGGCCCGGGCGCAGAAGGCGGGCATTGTGCTGGACTGGGCGGAAGAAAGCCCGGAGGACGCTGAAGCGTGGCCTGAGAAGACCCGCTATGCGAGCGGCCATGAAATGCAGCATGGCATCGCACTGCCGGTGAACATCTATCCCCTGTTCGAGAATGCGCTGGCCCACCATTATGGGCGGGACGCGGTTCAGCACCGGCACGCGATCGGGCGGCTGATGGAGCGGTTTGCGGCCGTGGCGGCAGGAAACCCCCATGCCCAGCTGCCGGTGGCGCGGACGGCCGCGGAAATCATCACGCCGGAAGGGGACAACCGCTACATCGGCTATCCCTATACCAAGTATCTGAATGCGAACATGTTCGTCGACCAGGCGGCGGCGCTGGTGCTGATGAGCACGGCTGCCGCCAACCGGCTGGGCGTGCCAGTGCGCAAGCGCGTGTATCTGCATGGATGTGCCGATACGCAGGAGAAGATCCTGGTGACAAGCCGAGTGAACTATTTCAGCTCGCCGGCGATCCGGGTGGGGGCGGCCCATGCGCTGAGGCAGGCGGGGCTGACCGCCGATGATATCGCGCACATGGACCTCTACAGCTGTTTTTCGAGCGCGGTTGAGATTGCGGCCGACGAGATCGGGATTGCCCACGACGATCCGCGCGGGCTGACGCTGACGGGCGGGCTTCCCTATTTCGGGGGGCCGGGCAACAATTATTCGATGCACGGCATTGCGGAGGTGGCGGCGCGGTGCCGGGCCGAGCCGGGGGCGGTGGGGCTGGTGTTCGCCAATGGCGGCTACCTGACCAAGCACAGCTTCGGGGTGTGGAGCACGGTGCCGAAACCCTTCGAGCGGGGGAGCCCGGCGGGCTATCAGGCCCAGATCGACGGACAAGCGAGCCCGCCGCTGGTGGAAAAGCCGGACGGCGAGGGTGTGATCGAGACCTTCACCGTGGTGCACCACAAGGGCGTGCCGGCCTTTGCGCTGTTGGTGGGGCGACTGGAGGGCGGCGCGCGCTTCCTTGCGCAGGTGCACGAGAATCCGGGCGCGCTGATCGATGTGCCGGTGATCGGGCGGCGGGTGCGGGTGCAGCCGACGGACACGGTGAATCTGGCGACGCTGATCTGACCGGCCGGCTGCAGGCCTGGCTCAGAAGCCGAAGCGGCTTGCAAGCTTCCAGAACGACTTTCGCAGCAAAAGATCCGGGTGGACGAGATCCAGAGGCAGGCGAGAGGCCTGTCTCCATTCTTCCATCGCGATCGCCTCGATGTCGGGCGGCACGGCATCCCGGAAGAAGACGAGAATATTCTGCCGATACCATGGCGCAATACGGACATCATTCCAGATGGCAGGCCGCAGGGCATCGCATGCGACGAATCCGAGACGACCGAGTTTCTGCACCCAGTAGGATGGCCATTGCTCGTTCACATGCCCTGACCCTCCCTGGTAGGGCACAGCCGCCGACAGCACGATCACATCCGTGCGATCCGTCATCCAGGTTACCAGGTCTGTCCCGCGCTGTTCGTCGACATGCTCCAGAAATTCGAGGCACTGGATGAAATCGACCCGGGCAGGGACCAGCGCATCCAACCGGGCGAGGTTCGCTTTCGACAGATCCACCTTGATGGCGTCCGGGTAGGGGGACCAGGGACCGTCGATGCCGAATGTGCTCAAACCGTGCCGTCTGTAGACTTCGGCCCAGACGCCATCGCCGCACCCCAGGTCGATCATGGTGGCCCGACCCCGGACATTCTCTGCCACAGACCCTGATGTGAAAGTCGCTTCCACTTCGAGCCCGCGCGCCAAGGCGGTTCGCAGGATCAACGGACACAAAATCTCGGCCGACTGATACGCTACGAGGCTCCGATTCCGGAAAAAACGCTTGCCGTACATCGATCCCCCGATTGCAGCAGTAACTCAGATAACAATCAATAGCCTGCCACCTTAAGCTACGGCGGCGGAACTTCAATGTTGATCTTGATCATATGTGCTCTTTCGTCTCGATCGACACCAGCCAGCTTCTTGTCAATTTGCCGATGACCCGCGCTCCAGCGCTTCGACGGTCTTGCGCAGCTCTCCGGCCTGGGTGTCGAACAATTGCAGCGTGTCGGCGAAGCTGGCAGCGGAAATGCCGGGGGGTGCCATCGAAAGGTCGTGGGTGAGGATGGGGTCGCCTTCCTCGTCGAGGCTGAGCGTTGCGAAGCGGCGGCCGCGGTTGAAGGCATTGACCTGCTGGAGCGTGAGCTTGGCGGTGGTGCCGATGCCGATCTGGAACTGGAGGCCGACGCAGTTCCGGCCCATGTCGTTGCAATCATAGAACCAGATGCGCCCCGCGATGCCGCCGAAGCCGGTGGCGATGCTGGGGTCGCCGGCCTCGTCCGTCGCCAGGGTTGCGGGGCGGCCGTAGGCGCGGACGGCGCCGGCGATGCGTGCCGGGTCTGCCGCCGTCAGCAGCTCCGTGTCGGCCGGGTGTGCGGTGGCGGGGGCGGCAAGCAGCAGGGCAAGCCCGATCAGGCCTGCTTTTGCCATCCGCCCCTGTCCGTCTGCTGCCAGTAGCTGCGCTCTATGCCGTCGCGGGCCGACAGCGCCTTCCAGTCGGCGCGCGCGCGCGTGTGGGCGGGGGTGCCGTCCTCGAACAGGTTGAAGAGGCGGTCGAAGCCGTCGAGGGTGGCGGGGACCCCGGCCTCGAGGCTGAGCAGCAGCTTCGCGCCATTGACGGGCGCAACCGTTTCCGAGAGCAGGACCGGCTGGTCGGCATCGTGCGCGCCGCCGGAAAGGCCGTGCGGCAGGAAGCTGTCGTTGGCATGGGTCCACATCATCTGGTCGAGCAGGCCGAGCCGTTCGCGTGCGCCGACCACGAGCAGCCGCTTGCCGGCAGCCAGCGCCTTTTCGGCAAGGCGGATCGAGACCTCGTTCGCGGGCGCCCGGGTGCAGTGGTAAAAGCCGATATCCATCATCCGGGCGCGATCCGCGTGGCGCATCGGGTCTGGCCTGACGGCCGGCGTGCTGTGTTGGCAGACCGGGCCGGCCTCGCTTGCGTTCGGCGGAAATGCTCCCACGGCTCAGCTTTCGAAGTGATCCGCGACCAGGCGGTCGATCAGGCGAACTCCGAAGCCGGTTGCGCCCTTGTCGTGCAGGGGGGCACCCTTGGGCCGCCAGACCGCGCCGGCGATGTCGACATGGGCCCATTCCACACCTTCGTCGACATAGCGCTGGAGGAACTGCGCGGCGGTGATGGAGCCGCCTTCACGGGGGCCGAGGTTCTTCATGTCGGCGATCGGCGAGTCGATCATCTGGTCGTAATGGCCGCCCGGCTCGGAGAGCGGCTGGCGCCAGACGAGATCGTTCACCGCCTTGCCTGCGGCGTCGAGCTTGCCCCAGAGTTCGTCGGAGTTGCTGAATACTCCGGCATAATGGTGGGCGAGGCTGACGATGATCGCGCCGGTAAGGGTTGCGAAGTCGAGCATGACCATGGGTTTGTAGGTGCGCTGGGTCCAGGTCATGCAGTCGTTGAGCACCAGGCGGCCTTCGGCGTCGGTGTTCAGCACCTCGACCGTCTGGCCGGACATGGAGGTGACGATGTCGCCGGGGCGCTGGGCATTGCCGTCGGGCATGTTCTCGACCAGGCCGCACACGCCGACGACCCGCGCCTTTGCCTTGCGGCCGGCGAGCGCGACCATGATGCCCGCGACTGCGCCGGCGCCGCCCATGTCCCACTTCATGTCTTCCATGCCCGGAGCCGGCTTGATCGATATGCCGCCGGTATCGAAGGTGACGCCTTTGCCGACCAGCGCAAGCGGGGAGGCATCGGGGTTGCCGGTGCCATTCCATTCCATCGCCAGCAGGCGGGCCGGGCGGACCGACCCCTGGGCCACGCCGAGCATGGAGCCAGCGCCCAGCGCCTTCAGCTCCTTCTCGTCGAGAACGGTCACCTTCACACCCAGCGGCTCGACCTTGGCCCGCACGCGTTCCACGAAGCTTTCCGGATAGAGGATGTTGCCGGGTTCGGTGATGAGTTCCTTTGCAAAATGCACCCCGGCTGCAACCTTCTGCAGGCGCTCGGCAAGTGGCCTTGCCGCATCGGGTGCGCCGACCAGCGTCACCTTGGCGAGCTTTGCCCGCTGGTCGTCCTTCAACCGCGTGCGATAGACATCGAAGCGCCAGTTGCGCAGCTCGACCCCATGGGCAAAGTGCGCCGCGCCAACGTCGGTGCCGACGGCCAGGTCTGCGATGCCGCTGAAATCCGCAACCAGTTCGACGTCTGCAGTCTGCAGGCGGGCAGCCGCCTCGCCGCCCAGGTCCTCGAAGGTGCGGGCGTCGGCCTTGGCCGGATCGCCAAGGCCGGCAAGCAGGATCCGGCTTGCAGCAGTGCCCGACGGAGCCAGCACTTCAAGCAGCTTGCCCTTCTGGCCGGTAAAATTGGCCGCTTTCATTGCCCGGCCGATCTGGCCCTGGCTGGCAGCATCGAGATTGCGGGCACCTTCGGACAGTTGACCGCCTTCGCCCACGAACAGAAGGAGGGCTGCCGGACTGTTCATGTCGCGGCTGGCGGCAAAGGCTAGGCTCGTCAAGGTGACACTCTCCCCAGGGTCCTGCCTTCAAGGATTGCGCAGGGTTTCCTGGAACAGCAATGGCACGCCCGAGGGGGCGGCCGCCAGCTCATTTTCCCACATCACTGTTGCACCCCTGATGACTGTGCCGACAGGGCGGCCGGTGATGTCCATGCCGGTAAACGGTGACCAGCCGCAGCGGCTTGCAAGCCAGCTGTCCTCGATCGTCCAGCGGGATTGCAGGTCGACAATGGTAAAGTCGGCGTCATAGCCCGCCGCGATCCGGCCCTTGTTGACGAGGCCGAACAGGCGCTGCGGGCCCGACGCCATCAGGTCGACAAGGCGGGCAAGGGTCAGGCGCCCTTCGGCCACATGATTGAGCATCAGCGGCACGATGGTCTGCACGCCCGGCATGCCCGATGGGGTGTTGGGATAGTCCTTTGCTTTCTCCGCCAGCGTGTGGGGGGCGTGGTCGGAGCCGAGCACGTCGGGCACGCCCTGAGCCATCCAGTGCCACAGGCCGTCGCGGTGCCACCCCGAGCGGATGGGGGGGTTCATCTGGGCTTGGGTGCCCAGCCGCGGATAGGCCTCTTCGCCTGCGAGCGTCAGGTGCTGGGGCGTCACTTCGACGGAGGCGATGTCCTTGTGGTGGCTGAGGAACTCCAGTTCCTGCGGGGTGGTGACGTGGAGGATATGGACGCGGCGCTTGGCGTTGCGGGCGGCCTTGATGGCGCGCCTGGTCGCGAGGAGCGCGCTGTCGTCGTCGCGCCAGACGGGGTGGCTGGCGGGGTCGCCGGCGATGCGCTCGCCAAGGCGCGCCTGCATGCGATACTCATCCTCGCAGTGGATCGCGACGCGCCGCGAGCCGTGCTTCAGGACGCGGAACAGATTTTCGTCGTCGGGGATGAGCAGGTCGCCGGTGGAGGCGCCCATGAAGATCTTGACGCCGCAGCAGCCGGGCAGGCGTTCGAGCTCGGCCATATGTTCGGCGTTCTGTGCGGTCGCGCCCATGTAGAAGGCGTGGTCCGTCCACATGCGTCCCTTCGCGCGGGCGACCTTGTCGGCCATGGCGTCGGCCGTGTCGGTCAAGGGCTTGGTGTTGGGCATTTCGAACAGCGCGGTGACGCCGCCCAGCACGGCTGCGCGGCTGCCGGATTCGAGGTCTTCCTTGTGCTCGAGCCCGGGTTCGCGGAAGTGGACCTGGGTGTCGATGAGGCCCGGCAGGATGGTGAGGCCGGTGCAGTCGCGGGTTTCGGCGGCGGCACCTTCGCCGCGGCGCAGGATCGCTGCCACCTTGCCGTTCGTCACGCCGATGTCGCACTCGGTGGGGCCGTCGGGAAGCCAGACGGTTGCGTTGCGCCAGATGATGTCGAAGGTTGCAGCGATGTCCATGCGCACTATCTAATGGTGTCATGCCGCTGTGTCACATGAGCAATCGTGCTGTGCTGCGCCTTTCCGGGCCGGATGTGCTGCCCTTTCTGCAGGGGTTGCTGACGCAGGATGTGACCAGGCTGACGGACGCCACGCCCCTGTATGCGGGGCTGCTGTCGCCGCAGGGGAAGGCGCTGTTCGCGCTGTTCCTGTTTCTGGACAGCCGGGATGTGCTGGTGGATGTGGAAGCGACCCAGCTGGATGCGCTGTCGCGGCGGCTGGCGATGTTTCGGCTGCGGCGGCAGGTGGTGATGGCCCCCGAACCGGGGCTTGCCGTGTGGCAGCAGTGGGGCGAGCCGAGCCCGCATCCGGCTGACCCGCGGTATATCCGGGCCGGGAGCCGGTTTCTTGCGCCTGCGGGGGGAGAAAGTGTCGATCTGGCGCAATGGCATGGGCACCGTTTGCCGATGGGTCTGGCCGAAGCGGACGAGATCGGCACGGACGAGCTCTTGTGGCTGGAGACCAACGGGGGCGAGCTGAACGGCGTGAGTTTCAGCAAGGGCTGCTATACGGGGCAGGAGAATACTGCGCGGATGCACCATCGGGACAAGCTGCGCAAGCGGCTGCTGCCAGTGCGGGTGACTGGCGGTGTTCAGGGGCCGATCACGAGCGAGGGCAAGCCAGCGGCGGAGCTTCGGGGGGTTCGGCACGGAGAGTTTCACATGGCGCTGATGCGGATGGAGTATGCCGACCGGCCGCTGGAGATTGCGGGGGTGGCGGTTGAGCTGTTGAAGCCGGAGTGGCTTTCGGCCGACTGACCCGGGTTATTGGGGGCGGGCGAGGTTGAGCGCCTGGATCTGGACAGTGTTGGTTGGGGCGAGCAGCAGGCGGCCGGTGATGCGGCCCAGCCTGCAGCGCCACTGGAAATTGCCCGACAGCGCGCCGGTGGGGACGATGGGCGCCGTGGTTTCGCAGGTGCCGCTTTCGGCCTTCAGGCGCTGGAATTCGGCGGACCAGTTGGCGGCCGAACGGTCCATCAGCATGTTTTCGGCGAGCATGGCGGGGTTGGTGTCGATCCGGCCTTCGGCCCACATGCGGCGGGTTTCGGTATAGGCCTTCGCCAGTGCGGGCGACACGGGGACGGGGTGCCTGGCCAACTGGCCGGCACGGAGCAGGATGCCGGCTGCGTCCCACACGGCCGGGATGGGCGCGGCGTAGGTGCGGTTGGAGAAGGCAAAGAGGCCGACGCCGGTTTCGGGCAGCAGCAGCATGTGCGAGCCGTAGCCGGGGTAGCCGCCGGAGTGGAACAGGACGGGGCCGAGCAGGCAGTCTGTGCCCGAGACGAGGCCGGCGGCGTAGATGAAGATCATCCGGCAGTCGGGCGCGTCTTTACCCGGCCGGGGGCGGGTGTGGGGGATTCCGCCGCCGGTGCGCATTGCGCGGATGACGGCGCCGCTTCCGCCTGCTTTCGCCTGCGCGGGCCAGCCGGAGAGGAGGTGGGCCACCCATTTGGCATAGTCGTTGGCGGTGGTGACGATTCCGCCCATCGCGCCGAACTCGCCGTCGCGCATCACAGGTTCGGCGGACCATCTGCCGTTTTCCCAGCGATAGCCGCGGGAGAGGCGGGCGTCGGGGACGCTGAAGACATCGTAGGTGGTGGCTGCCATGCCGAGCTGCGTGAACAGGGTTTCGCCGATGTGCTGCTGGTAGGGTTTGCCTGCGATGTTGGTGAGGATGCGGCCGAGCGTTGCGTAGCCGAAGTTGGAATATTCGTAAGCCGAGCCGGGCGCGGACTGGAAGGGGACGCCGGCCTTCAGCATGGCGGTGAATTCCTGCGCGGTGCTGACCTGCTGGCGATCGCCCCAGGGGTCGTCGGTCACGAAGCCGGCGGTGTGGTGCATCAGGTCTCCGACGGTGATGCCGGTGGCCCAAGGCGACATTTCGGGGACGTGCTTCGATGCCGGGTCGGAGAGGGTGAGCTTGCCCTGCGCCTGGAGCCCAAGGATTCCGTAGGCGGTGAAGGCCTTGGACATGGAGGCGATGCGGAAGGCTGTGTCCGGCGTGACGGGGCGGCGGGCTTCGAGATCCTGCACGCCCATTCCTTCGACTGCTACCAGCTTGCCATCCTTCACGACGCCCCACACCAGCCCGGGCACCCGGTTGTCGAGCATCCAGTCCGCAAAGCCCTTGCGGATTTCGGGGAGGGCGGCCTCGAGGCCCGTCTGGGCCATCGCGGGGGTGGCGGCAGCGACAGCGGGGGCGAGGGCGACTGCAAGGGTGAGGGTGAGGGTGCGCATGGCCGTTACCCTAGCCAGACCGCCCGTGGGGCGAAAGCGGGGAAGCGGCGCGGTGGTTTGCCGGGAGGGGCCACACGCTTGTTCCGCTTTTCGCATTTTTCGCACTCGTGCACGGTGCTTGGCAGCAAATCTTCTGGAAGTTAACAGTGGCTCGCGTGGGAGCCCGCCTGCGCGCGCAGATCGGACAAGGGGCTGCAGGACAGGGGGAAGAAGCTGGCGGCGGTGCGGGCCACCGGGAGAGGATGGCGCATTCCCGGGGAGTGGGACAGATTAATGGTAAGGGGCGTTCAGTTGAGGAGGTGGCCGGCAGGCGCAGGACGATGCTTGCCAGAGCCGACATGCGGGTCACGCCGGGCATGAGAAAGATGCGTTTCACGTGGGTGCGGACTGTCGAGATTTTGGTCCCTGACTGATCAGCAAGCTCTTCGGGTGAAAGGCCTGCGGAAATGGCCTCGGCGACATGCGCTTGTGCGGCGGTGAGGCCGTAGATCTGCTGGAGGGCGCTGGTGCGGGAGCCGATTTCGTCAGCATCCGCATCGTCGAGAAAGAGCAGTGCTCCGCAGCGGTCGCCCCAGTGGAACGCCGACCGTTCGACGGTTGCGGGCCTAAAGGGTTCTATGACGAGGCGATGGGGACGGCGTGTTGTCGGGAATGCTCCGAACAGAATAATGCGCGGGGCTTTCGAACTTGGCTGGCTCTTGGTTGGAGGAAGGCCCCGGACCAGGTCCGGGGCGACGCTCAATCAGAGGGTGCAGGGAAATCATTTCCCTGCCCGCCGGAGGCCCTTTTTCTTACCGCCGCTCGCGGGTGGCGGAGAAGCGGACTGCCGGGTGGCGGCCCTGGATGTAGTTCAGATCCCAGAGGTCCTTGGCGAGGAAGACGGGGTGGGTGTCGCGGTCGGTGGCCATCTGGCTCTTGTGGTCGTCCATCAGCTTTTTGAGGGCGGCTGCATCGTCCGAGGCGACCCAGCGGGCTGTTTCGTAGGGGCTGGCTTCGAGTTTGGCTTCGACCTTGTATTCGACTTCGAGGCGGCTGATGAGCACCTCCAGCTGGAGCTGGCCGACGACGCCGACGACCGTCTGGGCGCCGATCTGGGGCACGAAGGTCTGGATCACGCCTTCCTCGGCCATGTCGTCGAGGGCCTTTTTCAGCTGCTTGGTTTTCGTGGGGTCTTTCAGTGCCACGCGGCGGAGGATTTCGGGTGCGAAGTTGGGCAGGCCGGTGATGGTGACATTCGGGCCGTCCGTCAGGGTGTCGCCGACGCGGAGCGTGCCGTGGTTGGGGATGCCGATGATGTCGCCGGGGAAGGCTTCGTCGGCGAGCTCGCGGTCGCGGGCGAAGAAGAGGACCGGCGAGTGGACGGCGATCTGCTTGCCCGTGCCGACCTGGTTCAGGCGCATGCCGCGTTTGAAGCGGCCCGAACACAGCCGCATGAAGGCCACGCGGTCGCGGTGCATGGGGTTCATGTTGGCCTGCACCTTGAAGATGAAGCCGGTGACGGTGGGGTTTGCCGGATCGATCGGGGCTGGCTCTGCCGGCTGGAAGCGGGGGCCCGGCGCAAAGCGGGCGAGCGCTTCTATCAGCGGTTCGACCCCGATTTCGCGCAGTGCGGACCCGAAATAGACCGGGGTCAGGTCGCCTTGGCGATAGGCATCCGCGTCGAAGGCGGGGTAGCCCATGGCGGCGAGTTCGAGTTCCTCGGCAACGCGGGCGTGGATGGGGGCCGAAACCAGGTCTTTCAGGGCACCCTTCGCGATCGTGCCGTCGGGGCGCTGGAGGTGCCGGGCACGCAAGTCCCACAGGCCTTCGAACTCGCCGCCGAGGCCGACGGGCCAGCTCATGGGGGCAACATCGAGGGCGAGCTTGTCGGCGATTTCGTCCATCAGGTCGAAGGGGGATCTGCCTTCGCGGTCCACCTTGTTGACGAAGGTGATGATCGGCACGGAACGCAGGCGGCAGACTTCGAAGAGTTTCAGGGTCTGCGCCTCGATGCCCTTGGCGGCGTCGATCACCATGACGGCCGAGTCGACCGCGGTGAGCGTGCGGTAGGTGTCTTCCGAGAAATCCTCGTGGCCGGGCGTGTCGAGGAGGTTGAAGAGGAGGCCTTCGCGTTCGAAGGTCATGACGGACGAGGTGACGGAGATGCCGCGCTGCTGTTCGATCTTCATCCAGTCCGACCGGGCGCGGCGGGCTGCCCCGCGCGCCTTCACTTCGCCGGCTGCGTGGATGGCGCCGCCTGCCAGCAGCAGGCGTTCGGTCAGCGTGGTTTTCCCGGCGTCCGGGTGGGAGATGATGGCAAAGGTTCTGCGGTCCGGAATCGTGCCGGGGCGTGCGGCGGGTTGTGTGGACATGGGTGGGCCCTAGCGCGAAAAGGGTTGGGCCTCAATCGGCGGGAGAGGGACGATGATGCCGCGCATTCTGGTGCCGAGGATCAAGGTAGACGTGATTTCGGACGTGGTCTGCCCCTGGTGCTTCATCGGATGGCGGCAGCTGGAGAGGGCGCTGGAGTTGGCCGGGCTGGCAGGGGATGTGCGCTGGCATCCGTTCGAGCTGAACCCCGGGATGGGCCGCGAAGGCGAGGATATCGCCGACCATCTGCGGCGGAAATATGGGGCGACGCCGGACCAGGTCCAAGCGATGCGCGGGCAGTTGAAGGCGATTGCCGGGCCTTTGGGGATCGATTTCTCGGGAAGGTCGCAGCGGATCTGGAACACGTTCGATGCGCACCGGCTGCTGCACTGGGCAAAGGACTCGGGCTGCCAGACGGCGCTTAAGCTGGCGCTGTTCGAGGCCTATTTTACGGCAGGCGCCGATGTGAGCGACCGGGTGGTGCTGCTGGGGGCTGTGAAGGCCGCGGGGCTGGACCTGCCGGGGGCGGAGGCCGTGCTGGACAGCGATGCGGGCGCGGATGCGGTGCGGGCGCTGGAGGCCAAATGGTGGGAGATGGGGATTTCGGGGGTTCCGACCTTCATCATTGCGGAGAAGGGCATGGTGATGGGCGCGCAGGAGCCCGAGCGGCTGGCGCCGGCCTTGACGAAAATGGCCGCGGCCGACCGGGCGTGACGATCGGGTCACATATAGAGGATCCGTCCCCGGCCTGGAATTCGGGGTGGCGGGGAAATTCACAGGACAACCGGCGGAGGGCAAGTGGGCGGAATGATGAAGCGGGTGGTGCTGATGCGCCATATCGACGGGCTCCCGACGGCGGCCGACTTTCGGGTGGAGGAGCTGCCCTTGCCGGAGGTGGGGGAGGGCCGGTTCCTGGTTGCGAACAGCTTCGTGTCTGCCGATCCGGGGACCCGGTCCCGCTTGTCGCCGGGTGCGAGCTATGCGCCGCCGCTGTCGCCTGGGTCGACGGTGGATGGGTTTTGCGTGGGCGCCGTGGTGGAAAGCCGGAACCCGTCGTTTCCTGTCGGGCAGCTGGTGACGCACGGCGGTGGCTGGGCGACGCATGCGTTGCTGGGCGGGCGCGGATACTGCATCGCGCTGCCCGAGATCGGGGTGGCGGCGAGCAGCTGGATCGGGGTGCTGGGGCTGACGGCGCTGACGGTGCCCACCGAATATGGCGGGGCGGGGCAGGACCTTGTGGCGGCGGTTGCCGTGATCGAGGAGCTGTCGGCGGCCGGGGCCTTTCTGGCCGGGCCCTACATCCACACGGCTTTCTACGGCGGCATGAACTTGAGCGAGACTGGGGCGCCGGAACAAAAGGCCCTGTATCTGCCCCGGCTGGCGAAGGGCGAGCTGTTCTTTGCATACGGGCTTTCGGAGCCCAATGTGGGGGGCGACCTGGCGGGCGTGGAGACACGGGCCGAGCTCGATGGCGATACGGTGATCGTGAACGGCGCCAAGCGCTGGTGCACGGGGGCGGACTGGGCGGATGTGATCTATTGCCTGGTGCGATCGGGGCCTGCCGACCAGCGTTATCGGAACCTCAGCTTCCTGCTGATCCCGACCGACACGCCCGGCATCACCATGCAGGGGATCGCGCATTCGAACCTGCGCTACACCGACAGCCGGGATGTGTATTTCGACAATGTGCGCGTTCCCGCCGCCAGCATCGTGGGCGGGCCCGCCATGTGGAACCGGGGGTGGGAGCAGCTGGCGGCGCGCGCGCTGTATCTGGAAAGCCCGTTGCAGCGGCGGTTCCGCGACGCGCATGCGATGACGCAGCACATGATGGTTCAGCCGGCGACTTATGAGCTGGCCGGCCGGGTGCTGCTGGGCCAGCCGGTCGATGCGGATATGTTATAGCGCGGGGCCGAGCCGTTCGGGAAGAAGGGGGTCGAGGGCGCCGTAGGCCTCGGGCGTAAGGTGCAGCCAGTCCTTTCGGAAGCGGTTCGGAACCTGCCCCTGTGGCGCGAGCAGCGGCGTTGCGGAGGCAAGGGCTGCGCCGTGGCGGGCGGCAATTGCGGGCAGCGCTGCGTTCACCTTTTCGATGTAGCGGTCTGCCCGGTCCCCAAGCAGCAGGCGGCGCAGCGGATCGGTTCGCACGGGCGGGATGACTTTGACGAGGATGAGGCGCGCGCCGTGCGCCGTGGCGGCTTGGGCCATTCGGTCGATGGCAGCCAGCGTGTCGGTGAGGGCCTGCTGCCGGACGGCTGGTTCGGCGAGCGCTGCGCCCACTGCATCGTTGGCGCCCAGTTGCAGCAGCACCACGGCTGGCCGGTGGTGGCCTAGCGCCTGCTGAAAGGCGGGGACGAGCCGGATTGCGCTGGCGCCGGGATGGCCGCTGACCGCGACAGGGTATGGCCGATCGGGTATCGGCTGCCACTGCGCGATGCGGCTGTCGCCGAACAGCAGGAGCGAGGGGGGGCTTGCCGGTGTTCCGGTTGCAAGGGCCTGTGTCGGGGGCACCTCGAGAAGGGCGAGCTTTCCCGCCCGCCAGTTGTGAAAGAACAGCCCGACCCAGACGACGCCGACCGCGATCAGGGCGAGCGTTGCAATCAGGCTTCGCGACACGCGGTTCACCGTCCTTCCGGCCGGCTGTTGTGCGGCCGGGCCAATGTTGCCTATGGGCGGCGCGGTCGATGGCCGCAAGCCGGGCTGCAACAGCCGGCCGGTTGCCCGACGGGCGGGCCGCTGCTAGGCGCGGCGCCATGGCAGTCGATGACAAGATGGTGTTGCGGGTCGCCGGGCTCGCGCGGTTGAAATTGGCCCCCGAAGAGGTGCCGCACCTGACCGGGGAGCTGAACAGCATCCTTGGCTGGATCGACCAGTTGCAGGCAGTCGACACCGGCGATGTGCAGCCGATGACCGCGGTGATCCCCCTGACGCGCGACTGGCGGGTCGATGCGATCACCGACGGCGACATCCAGCCGGACGTGCTGGCGAATGCGCCCGAGGCTGCGCATGGGTTCTTCGCGGTGCCCAAGGTGATCGAATGAGCGGCGCACTGACCGATCTGTCGCTCGCCGCCATGCGCGCAGGGCTGAAGGCAAAGCAGTTTTCCGCACGCGAGCTGGTGACGGCGCATGTGGAGGCGGTGGAAGCCGCGCGGCCGCTGAACGCCTTTCTGGTGGAAACGCCGGACCATGCCCTTGCCGCGGCCGAAGCGGCCGACATTGCGATTGGCGCCGGCTCCGCAGGGCTGCTGGCGGGCATCCCGCTGGGGATCAAGGACCTGTTCTGCACGAAGGGTGTGGAAACCACGGCCTCCAGCCTGATCCTGAAGGGGTTTAAGCCACCCTACGAGAGCACGGTGACGGCAAGGCTGTTCGAGGCCGGCGCCGCGATGCTGGGCAAGCTGAACCTGGACGAGTTCGCGATGGGGTCGTCGAACGAGACCTCGGCCTATGGGCCGGTGATCTCGCCCTGGCGGGCGCAGGGCTCGACTGCGAAGCTGGTGCCCGGCGGGTCTTCGGGCGGATCGTCGGCTGCGGTCGCCGCGCGGCTGTGCGCGGCTGCGACCGGCACCGACACCGGCGGATCGATCCGGCAGCCGGCGGCCTTTGCCGGGATTGCGGGAATCAAGCCGACCTATGGGCGGTGTTCGCGCTTGGGGGTGATCGCCTTTGCCTCGTCGCTGGACCAGGCGGGCGTGCTGGCGCGCGACGTGACGGACTGTGCGCTGGTGCTGGAGGCGATGGCGGGCTTCGACCCGAAGGATTCAACCTCGCTGAACGCCCCGGTGCCGCACTATGCCGGCGGGCTGACCGGCAGCCTCAAGGGCAAGCGCATCGGCATTCCGAGGGAATATCGGGTCGACGGCATGGACCCGGTGCTGGAGGGGCTGTGGCAGCAGGGCATCGACTGGGCGCGGGATGCCGGCGCCAACATCGTGGAAGTGTCGCTGCCGCACACCAGCGAGGCGCTGCCGACCTATTATGTGGTGGCGCCGGCGGAAGCCTCGTCGAACCTCGCCCGCTATGATGGCGTGCGGTATGGCCTCAGGGTCGCGCCCGACGGGGGCAGCCTGTCGGACATGTATGCGGCAACGCGCACGGCCGGCTTTGGCGCCGAGGTGAAGCGGCGCATCATGATCGGCACCTATGTGCTGTCGGCCGGCTTTTATGACGCCTATTATCTGAAGGCGCAGAAGGTGCGTGCGCTGATCGCCTGGGATTTCACAAATGCGTTCGAGGCTGTCGACCTGCTGCTGACGCCGACTGCGCCCACGGGGGCCTTCGAGCTGGGCGCGAAGACGGCCGACCCGATCGCCATGTTCCTGAACGACGTGTTTACCGTGCCGGCCTCGCTTGCGGGGCTGCCGGCGATGTCGATCCCGGCCGGGCTTGATGCCCGGGGGCTTCCGCTGGGGCTTCAGCTGATCGGGCGGCCGCTGGACGAGATGGGCGT
>BBPD01000242.1_pt3 | contig 16510 bp, 16 predicted proteins | sample 1344911 | NCBI WGS metagenome assembly BBPD01 (sample SAMD00019088, study PRJDB2971) | groundwater metagenome | biome: freshwater biome; feature: mineral spring; material: ground water | place: USA: CA, Sonoma | collected 2011-09 | depth surface m
AGAGGCCTCCGGCGGCTGGGGCCATTGGCCGCACCCGCCGGAAGCTATCCTGCTTCGCCAGAGGTCATTTCCGTCAGTCAAAGGCAAGGCGGGTTGGTATGAGACGGCCGTGGCCGTCCGCTCGTCCCGTTGCTGACCGAAGGCCAGACGAGCGACCATCGCGGCGCCGCCCTCACGCTGGACCGGCTGCCGCCAACCCGGGGGCTGATCGGCGACCGCGGCGGCGACAGCGCCCCGTTCCGCGATGCCTCGAAGGCGCGCGGCACCACGCCCTGCATCCCCTCGACCCGCAGCCGCAAGGTCGCGATCCCGCACGACACCAGCCTCTGTTGCCAGCGCCATCGCATCGGGACCAACTCCGGCCGGCCGAAGGACTGGCGCCGCATCGCCATGCGCCACGACCGCTGCGCCCACACCTTCCGCAGCGCCATCGCACCCGCCGCCACCGTCCTCTTCCGGCTCGGGCAATCGGTCCTGGGCCTGGGTGCCGGGCGTCGGGCGCCCAGGCCAAGGTCGAAGCGGCCGACGAACGCTGGGGCGGCGCGAACACCCCCCGGCTCCAGGGCAACGAGCGCCGTGTTGGCGGCCGGCCAATCGTCGTGAACCGCAAGGAGACGGTTCGCGCGATCGGCGGACAGCTCGCCCAGCGGGGCGCGGCGCGCGGTGGCGGAGGCGAACTCGACGCCGGTGAAGTCGCTCACGGCGAGCGGCGGGCGACCGCGGCGGATGACGTCGCGCGCCGCGCCGGCGTGCGGGTCGCGCGCGAAGAGCGAGGACAGCGCGCTGGCGTCGGGAGAGATCAGGCCCCGCGATGCGGCCCCGGCTCGCGCGGCGCGTCGAGCTGCGCCCCCGGGTCCTCGCCCGCGGGCGGGATGCCGGCCAGCTCCGCCACCGCGCGGCCGTCGCGCCGCCCTCGCGCGTGATGACCGCGCGCTCGCCGCGCTGGGAAGCGGGAAGGAGTTCCGGCAGGCGCTCCCGCGCCTCGGCTTCGCTGCGCAGGCGGGTGGGGCGGCCTCTTCCGTCACGCGAACACCACCCCCAAGCGCGTCCGCCGCCAACGCCGGCGGCGCTTGACGCGCCCCCCGCGCGGCCGACGATGACGTCGCCATGAGCCCGCTCGACAGCTTCTCGGACGTCCTTCCGCCCGCGCAGGTGCTGCGCGCCGGGCACGAGGTCGCGCCCTACGCGGTGGACTGGCGCGGGGCCTACAAGGGCACGCCGGTCGCGGTGCTGCGCCCCGGCACGACGGAGGAGGCCGCCGCCTGCCTGCGCCGCTGCGCGGAGCTGGGGCTGGCCGTGGTGCCGGCGGGCGGCCGCACGGGCCTCGCGGGCGGGGCAACGCCGCTCGGGCAGGGGCCGGCGGCGGTGGTCGTCTCGCTGGAGCGGATGAACCGCATCCGCCTGGTGGACGCGGCCGGCATGGCGCTGGTGGCGGAGGCGGGGTGCACCGTGCAGGCCGTGCAACAGGCCGGGGCGCAGGCCGGCCGGCTCTTCCCGCTCTCCTTCGGCGCGCAGGGCTCGGCGGCCATCGGCGGCGCGATCTCCACCAACGCGGGCGGCATCCGCACGATGCGCTACGGCAACACGCGCGAGCTCGTGCTGGGGCTGGAGGTCGTTCTGCCCGACGGCCGCGTCCTCGACGACCTGCGCCGCGTGCGGAAGGACAACAGCGGCTACGCGCTGCGGCACCTGTTCGTGGGCGCCGAGGGCACGCTCGGCCTCGTCACGGCGGCGAGCCTGCGCCTGTATCCCGCGCTCGCGGTGCGCGAGACGGCGCTGTGCGCCGTCGCCTCGCCCGCCCACGCCCTGGCGCTGCTCGCGCGCTGCCAGTCGAGCGGGGCGGAGCTGGTCGCCTTCGAGCTGATCCAGCGGATCTGCTTCGAGATCACGCTGCGCCACGGCGCGAACCTGCGCCGGCCGATGGCGCTCGACGCGCCGTGGTACATTCTGCTGGAGGCCGCGAGCGCGCGCCGCGATGCGCCCGTGCGCGCGGCGCTGGAGGCGGCGCTCGCCGACGCGGCGGAGGCGGGCGAGGCGCTCGACGTGGTGGTGTGCGAGAGCGAGGCGCAGCGCGAGAACCTGTGGACCATTCGGGAAACCTTTCCGGAGTGCTCGCGCCACGAGGCGCCGGGCATCCCGACCGACACCTGCGTGCCCGTCTCCGCGGTGCCGGAGTTCCTGGCGCGCAGCGAAGAGCTGATCGCGCGGGATTGGCCGGAGGGGCGGATGGTCGCCATCGGCCATCTCGGCGACGGCAACATCCACCTCTCGCTGCAGGCGCCGCCCGGCACGGAGCTGGCCGATTGGTGGCGGCGCGGCAGCGGCTTCGACGAAGCGGTGGCGGCGTTGGCGGTGGAGCTCGGCGGCTCGTTTTCCGCCGAGCACGGCATCGGCCAGTCGCGGCTGCCGATGATGCGCGGGCTGAAGGATCCGGTGGCGCTCGACGTGATGCGCGCGGTGAAGGCCGCGCTCGACCCGGCGGGCCGGATGAACCCGGGGAAGGTGCTGCCGCCGGCCTGAGGGCGGCGGAACCGCTTGACGCAGGCGTAGGAAAATGTGACTAATCCCGCGCCAACGGGAGAGCCGCGTCTGGCGCGGTTCCGCCGGCGCCGCGGGATGGGGAGTTTGTCCGTTTCCCGCGAAAACGCGTCCGCCGTTCTTCGGGGCGGGCGCGATCTCGGGGCGGCGGGATTCGAACCCACGACCTCCTGTACCCAAAACAGGCGCGCTACCAGACTGCGCCACACCCCGGCCGGACCGCGCTTCTAGACGCGCGGGCCGGCCGGTTCAACTCACGCCGTCCGCGCCAACGCGCGACACGCCGTCGCCGCGCCGGCCCGCGCGCGCGCCGAACCACGCCGCGAGCGCGCCGAGAAGCAGCGTGCCGAACAGCCACAGCGCCGCCGTCGCCACGCCCGTCGCGGCCGTGTTGGCCGCCTCGCGGGCCGCGCGCTCGGCCTGCGCCGCGCGGGCCTGCGCCTCCGCCTCCAGGCGCTGGATGCGCGCCTGCGCCTCCTGCGGCGCGATGCCGGCCTCGGCCGCCACGATCCGCGCGAGGCGGTCGCGGTCGGGGCCGGGCAGGTCGCCCTCGGTGATGCGGCGGCCGACCAGGCTCGCGATCTCCGCCGCGCGCTGCTCGGCGTTCATCCGCGCGGGGTCCTCCGGGCGGGTGAGGGCCAGGCGGGCGCGCTCGACCAGCTGCTCCGGATTGGCCTGCTCGGCCGCGGCGCCCGCCGCCTCCTGCGCGCCGCGCGCGAGGCCGCCGAAGGCGTTGCCCACCAGGCCCGCCGCGCCCGAGGCCGCGCCGGCCGCGAGGTTGCCGAGCAGCGTCGCCGACACCAGCGCCGCCGTCGCCCACACGCCAAGGCCGTGCAGCCCGGCCACCGTGCCGTCGCCGGTGTTGGCGAGCCGCGCCGCGGCGTAGCCGCCGAAGGCGAGGCCGATCAGGTGCGCGACCAGCATCCACACCCCCGCCACGGCGGCGAAGGTGCCGGCCGACGGCGTGTCGCCCTCGACCGCGTCCACGCTCAGCATGCCGACGCCCACGCCGAGCAGGTGCAGCCCGGCGGTGGTGACAAGGGCGAGCAGCGCGCCGACCAGGATGGCGCCCCAGGACACGCGCGAGGGGCGGGCGGGGGGCTCCGCCGCCGGGTAGAGGCGGTCGTCTTCGACGGTGGTGGTGGACATGCGGGCAACCTCCGATGGGCCCGGCGCGCGGGGCGCGCGCCGAAGTCTCGCCCGGGGGAACCGCCGAAGCGCCTTCGGGTTGCGCTCAGCGCGCGGCGACGGGCCGGGTCGCGGCGTAGGTCGCCCAGGCTTCGAGCCGCCCGGGCACGGCGCGCCAGTCGCCGGGCCCGATGGCCGGGAAGGCGGACGCGTCGTCGACCACGTAGGTCTGCGCGCGCATCTCGACCCCGTCCTCGTCCCGCGCGGCCAGCACGGTGCGGCGGTAGTGGCCGCCCGGCGCGCCGAAGGGGAGCGCCCCCTCCAGCCGGTCGAGCTCCGGCAGGCGCCTGGGGTCAAGCGGCACCAGCTCGCCCCAGACCCGCGCGGAGCCGAGCGCCATCGCCGGGTAGGGGCCGCAATCGTGCAGCGCGCCGGCGACGGTCGCGCGCCGCCGCGGGAGCCCGTCGAGCAGCGCGGCGTTCGCCTCGCCGGCGAGCAGCGTGCCGTACACGAACAGCCACGGCACGGCCGGCTCCGGCGGGCGGCGCGCCGCGGCCAGGCGCAGCGCCGCGTCCGGCAGCCCGCGCGCCGCCAGGCCGCGCGCCACCACCGCGAGGTAGGGCGGCGCGGGCTCGACATGCGCGCCGCGCCGCGTCGGCGGCACGTCGTACACCAGGCATTCCGCCGCGCGCCCGTCGGGGAGGAGCGCGTGCACGGCCGCGCGCTCGTAGGCGTGCGGGTGGCCCTCCTTCGCGTCGAGCGCCTCGAGCCCCGCCTCGTTCGCCTCGAACAGCACGCCCTCGACGTGGTGGCCGAGGCGCGGCGAGAGCGTCAGCACGCCGCCGCCGCGGCCGCGGGAGTGCCGCTCGAAGGTCAGGCAGCGGTCCGGCAGCAGCGCGGCCGCGACCGTGTCGAGCCGCGCGGCGCGGTGGCCGTGCCGCCCGCACCATCCGTCGAAATCCGCCGCGTCGAGGTTGGAGCCGTAGGCGAAAACCAGCGTCATGCGAGGGCGGCCCTGGCTTCGGCGAGCGCGGCGCGCTGCGCCTCGGTCACCTCCGGGTAACGCAGGCCGAGCGCGGCGAGCGCGCGGACGATGGCGGCGACCACGACGAGGCGCGTGAACCACTTGTTGTCGGCGGGCACGACGTGCCACGGCGCGTGCGGCGCCGCGGTGGCGCGGATCGCCTCCTCGTAGAAGCGCATGTACGCCTTCCAATGCCGCCGCTCGGCGACGTCGGCGGGCTGGAACTTCCAGTGCTTCTCCGGCTGCTCCACGCGGTCGAGGAAGCGGCGGCGCTGCTCCTCCAGGCTGACATTCAGGAAGAACTTGAGCACCAGGAAGCCCTGCCGCGCGAGGTAGCGCTCGTGCGCCGCGATGTCCTCGAGGCGGTCGCGCCAGATGTCCGGCGTCACCACCGCCGACGGCAGTTGCTGCGCGGCGAGGATGTCGGGGTGGACGCGGGCGACCAGCACCTCCTCATACCAGGAGCGGTTGTGGATGCCGATCTGGCCGCGCTGCGGCAGCTCCTCGATGTGGCGGCGGAGGAAATCCTGGTCGCGCTCGCGCGAGGACGGGGCCTTGAAGGCGGCGACGCGGCAGCCCTGCGGGTTCACGCCGGAGAAGACGTGCTTGATCGCGCCGTCCTTGCCCGCCGCGTCCATCGCCTGGAACAGGCAGACGACCCCCCAGCGGTCCTGGGCGTAGAGCATGTCCTGCAGTTCGGCGAGGCGCTCGACGCCGGCCCGGAGGAAGCCCGCCGCCTTCTCCTTGCCGAGGTCGAGCCCGCCCGTGTCGGCGGGGTCGTGCCGCGCGAGGCGAAAGCCCTTGCCTGCGTCCACCCGGTAGCGCGCGAGCAGCGCGTCCGTCGCCTCGCGCCGCTCCCGGATCTCGCCCTTCTGGCCCACGTCAACGCCCCCCGCGGCGCAACGCCCACGCGGCGGCCGCGCCCTGCGCGAGCATGGTCAGGCCGAACGCCCACGCATAGCCCCTCGGGTCCCAGCCGCCCGAGGCCGTCAGGGGCCACAGGTCGAGGATCGCGCCGATCGCGCCTTGCAGCAGGAACACGCAGCACGGCATGGCGAAGTTGATCGCGGTGGACACCCGCCCGGCCAACTCGGGCCCGAAGCCCTGCGCCACCGCGGTGTAGCCCGCGGTGGAGGCGGCGCCGGCGAAGGCGAAGGCGGCCCACAGCGCGCACAGCGCCGGCACGCGGGCGACGAGATCGAGCAGCAGCGCGGCCTGGGCCAGCAGCTGGAGGACCAGCGCGGCCCAGGGGACGAGGAAGGGCGACAGGCCCCGCGCCTGCGCCAGGCTCGCGAGGTTGCCCGTCACCAGGCTGCCCGCCGCCGAGCCGGCCGCGTAGGCAAAAAGGACGACGGCGCGCGCCGCGTCGCCGAGGCCCGCGACGTCGCGCAGCCACGGCCCGGCCCACAGCCCCTGCCAGGTGAAGTTGAGCACGGCGATCAGCGCGATGGCCGGCGCGAAGCGCACGAAGTGCGGGTGGACGAAGACGCGCGCGAGGCTCGCGACCTCCGCGCCGAGCCCGCGCGAGGCGCCGCCCGCGCGCTCGGGCACGCGCCACCAGATCCAGGCCGAGACGGCGACGGAGGCGGCGGCGAGCAGCCACAGCCCGCCGCGCCAGCCGATGAGCGGGAGCACCGCGTCGAGGGGCAGCGTCACCGCCACGCCGCCCAGCGCGCCCACGAACACGCCCGTGCCGGTCACCGCGGCGACGCGGTCGCGCGGGTACCACTGCGTGTTTGCCTTGAGCATCGCCATCAGCCCCGCGGAGATGCCGAGCGCGGTGAGGAAGCGGCCCAGCGCGAGCAGCCCCGGCGTGTCCGCGGCGGCGGAGAGGGCGAACCCCGCCCCCGCCACCAGCGCCAGCACGCCCTGCACGCGGCGCGCCCCGTGCACGTCGAGCGCGAGGCCCACGGGCAGCTGCGCCGCCGCGTAGCCCACGAACAGCGCCGCCGCGAGCAGCCCGAGATCGGCGGCCGAGAGCGAGAACTCGACCGCCAACGCGGGACCGATCACCGCCATCACGGCGCGGCTGGCCTGGTTGAGGAAGTTGACCGCGGCCAGCGGCAGCGTGACGCGGGCGAAGGTGCTCACGCGGGCGGCCGCAGCCGCAGGCTCACCGGGCAGTGGTCGGACAGGCGGTCGCGCAGCGCGAAGTCGCGCTCGGCGTACACCATCACGCGCAGCGAGTGGCGCACCATCCACTCGCGCGCCGGGCCGCCCAGCAGGACGTGGCTGATGAAGGGCCGGCCGCCGCGCCCGTCCGTCCAGCACGGGTTGCTCACGCCCTCGTTGGCGCGGGTGAGCGGGGCCGCGGCGGACAGCTCGCGCAGCACGTCGTCCGGCCCGTCCATGCGCCGGTTGAAGTCGCCGAGAACGGCGAAGGCGACGCCCTCGGCGCGGCGCGCGGCGATCCATTCGGCGAGGATCGACGCCTGCCGCGCGAGCGACTCGCACTCGTGGCCGCCGCGGTCGAGCGGCCCCTCGCGGCAGCCCGCGTTGAGGTGGACGGAGAGCAGGCGGATACGCCCGCGTCCGTCGCCCACGGTGATGTCGGCGCCGCGGCGCAGGGAGAAGCGCGCGCTGGGCCGCAGGTCGAGCGCGGCGAGGTCGGGGTTGCGCACCACCCGCAGCTCGCGGCGGAAGGCAAAGCCCGTGCGCTGGATGTCGTTCTCGCTCGACAGGTGGAAGTCGTAGAGGCGCCGGTCGAACACGCGCGCGGCGGCGTCGGCGCCGTCGATCTCCTGCAGCGCGACCACGTCGGCCTCCAGCCGGCGCGCGTACTCCGCGAGGCGCTGGAAGTCCGGCGGCGAGCGCGTCTGCAGGCCGCGCGGCAGCTCCGGGTCGCCGGTCTGGCGCAGGGTGAGCCAGGCGATGTTCCAGGTGGCGAGCTTCAGCTCCGACGCGGCGGCGGGCGCCGCGGCGAGCAGGGCGAGGAGGAGCAGGGCGCGGCGCATTGCCGGCAGGATGCGCCGGGTCAGAGGAGGGTGGGAAGGGCAGGGGCGGGCGGGTCCTGCGCCGCGCCGTCCCACACCCGCGCGCCACAGGCCACCAGGAAGTCCGCGACGCGGTCCATCTGCTCGGCGTCGCGCGTCGCGTCGTACCAGAGGTCGCCGCGCACCGAGCCGCGCGGCACCCACACCACCGTCTCGTAGCGCGCGCGGGTGAGCAGGACGCGGTAGGTGTTGCGGATGAAGGCAAACTCCTTCGCCGCGCGCTGCCACCTCTCGCCGGCAAACTGGAAGGCCTCCCACCCGCCGCCGCCGCGACGAAAATCGCCGCCCCATGCGAGGCCGACCACGTCCAGCTCCAGCCCCTGGCAGGCATACTCCGTGGCCGCGGTCTCGAGCGCGTCGGAGGCGCGCACATCGGGCCAGCGGTTCAGGAACCAGTCGGCGACCTCCTTGCCGGAGACCTCCGCGGACAGGCCCTCCGCCCGCAACCGCCGCGCGCCCGCGGAGCGGACCAGCCCCGCGCGCCGCTGGCCTCGCGCCAGCGAGCGCAGCGCGCCGCGCAGGGCGCCGAGATCGCGGACCAGGTGGCAGGGCAGGTCGCACGACGCGGCGATGGCCGCTGCCTCGGCGCGCTCGCCGCGCACCACGGCGTCCGCCCACGCCGCCATGGCCGGCTCGCGGACGCCGCGCAGCGAGGCGCCGAGATGCAGGTCGGGGTCGAGATCGAGCCACGCCATCGGGCGGTCGGCGAGGCGCTGGACCGGGTCCGGCGAGCCGAGCACGGCCGGCGCCGCCACGGCGCGCCAGCCCGGCGCGGCCGCGAGCACCCGCCCCCACTCGCCCAGCCCGGCCTCGCCGGTGTTGATCTCCTGCCCGTTGCCGATGAGCGCGACGATGACGGACCAGCCGGGCCGACGCGACATGATGTCCAGGGTGTGCGCCGGCTCGCTCATCGTCAGTCGGGACCGGCGGTTGCGCGAACCCTTGCGAGCCTTCGCCTCGTCCCACGCGCGCTGCGCCTCGTCGAACACGATCAGGCGCTCGGGCGGCAAGCGGTCCGGGTCGGTGGCGCAGTCCTCCAGGAAGCGGTGGACGTTCTGCAGCCGCCCCTCGACCGGGCGCCGCGTCTCGCGCAGCGGCCGACCGGACCGCCGCGCGGCGTCGCGCGCGAGCGCCTCGCGCAGCACCGCGACGAGCGGCGCGTTGCCGGTGAGGAACGCAGCCCCGTCCTGCCGCGCCGGGCCGAACACCGTGTTGAGGCCGCACAGGGTCTTTCCCGCGCCCGGGATGCCGGTGACGAACACGGCGATCCGCGACCCCTCCGCCCGCGCCCGCTCGACCTGGCGCGCGACGGCGCGGGAGGTTCGCTGGAGGCTCGCCGCGTCGGCACGGGCCGCGGCGATTTCGGCCACACCGTTGCGCGCGTAGAGCATCGTCGCGGCCTCGACGATGGTTGGCACCGGCCGGTAGGGCGCGGCGAGCCACGCGGCCCCGTCGAGCGGCGCGGCGGGCGGCGGCAGCGTCCCCTGCACCCAGGCCAGCAGCGCGCCGAGTTCGGCCGGTGGGCAGGCCAGCGGCTGCGTCGGCGTGGTGGGCAGCAGCCAGGGTTGCGCCGGCGGCGCGAAGCGGCGCGCGCCGCCCGCGGCCAGCACGGGCACGATGGCATGGGCGCGGCTGCCGGCGTGGAAGTCGCGCAGATCGAGCGCGTAATCCTCCGCCTCGGCGAGATGCGCGGGGCTTGGTGCGCCGGTCTTGAACTCAAGGCACAGGATGGCACGGTCCGTCAGCAGGACCGCATCCGCGCGCTTCTCGAGCCGCAGCAGCTCGTACTCCAGCGCGAGCGTCCACCCCGCGTCGGCATGGGCTGCGAGAGCCGCGCGCAACGCCGCGATCGGCGCCTCCCACGCGGCGCCCTGGTCTACGCTCCCGGGAAAGCCGCGCGCCTGCTGCTCCGCCGCAAGGTGGCCGAGGACGTCGGCTGGCGGGCGTGCGAGGAAGTCCGCGACGGAGCAACCGAGCCAGGCCCTCATCGCCGCACCGGCCAAGTCGCGAGCAGCAGGCTCGCCCCCATCAGCGCGAAGCCGAACCCGTGCACCGCCGAGAATCCCTCGCCCAGGAACAGCACCGCGGTGACCGCGGCACTCGCGGGCAGGAAGGCGGTGAACACGCCCGCCACGCCGCCCGCCACGCGCTTGAGGCCCTGGTACCACAGCAGCAGGCACAGGACGCTCGCGGTGAGCGCGTGGAAGACGAGCAGCGCGGCGAGGCCCGCATCCGCCAGTGCAGCACCCGCCGTGCCGAGCCCGGGAACCGCGAAGGGCAGCAGCACGGCCGCGGAGAACGCCTGCATGACGAGGGAGGCCGTCAGCACCGGCACGCGGCCCGCGACGCGCTTGGCCAGCAGCACGTAGATCGCCTCCCCGCACACGCCGGCGAAGATCAGGAGGTTGCCGAGCCACGCGCCCTGCGCCGCGCCCTCGCCACCAAGCCGCGCCAGCGTGATCGCCGCCATGCCCCCGCCGGCGAGCGCCGCCGCGAGCCACTGCCGCGGCGCGAGTCGCTCGCGCAGCCACAGTGCCGCGCCGATGGCGACGACGGCGGGCAGCGTCGCCAGCACCAGCCCGCCCTCCAGCGCCGAGGTCAGCCGCAGGCCGGCGAGCAGGCCGGCGTTGTAGATCGCGGTGCCGAACAGCGCCTGCCAGAACAGGTTGCCCCGCACGTCGCGCGGCACGCGCACCCGCCCCTCGACCGCGCGCGCGAGCGGCCACAGCACGGCGACCGCGAGCAGGCAGCGCAGGAACGCGATGGTCGCGATGGGCAGCTGCTCGGCCAGCACCTTGGCGACGCCGACATTCGCGCCGACCAGGATCATCGCGAGCGCGAGCTGCGCGTGCGCGAGGATCAGGCGGACAGCCTTTCCTGTCCCGCCGCGGTGACGATGACCGAGCCATCGGCACGCACGGCGACCAGGCCCGCGAGCAGCGCGTCCCCCCCCACCGAAAGCCGCGGGCAGGTGGAGCGCGAGGCCGCCATCGTGTCGTCGCCGCGGCGCGGGCGCTGCGCGCTCGAGCGCAGCGGAAGCCGCCGCGGGCGCGCCTCCACCTCCGTCGTCATCCCTCGCCCTCCCTCTTGTACGGGCTCTCCTCCGCGAGCGCGGCCATGCGCTCGATCATCGCCGGCCGCTCGGCGTCGAGGAAGCGCGCGATGGCGCCGCGCAGCCCGCGGTCGGCGACGAAGTGCGCCGAGTGCGTGGGCACCGGCAGATACCCGCGCTGGATCTTGTGCTCGCCCTGCGCGCCCGCCTCCACGCGCGGCAGCCCGTGCGCGATGGCCCACTCGATGGCCTGGAGGTAGCACAGCTCGAAGTGCAGGAACGGCACCTCCTCCGCGCAGCCCCAGTTGCGCCCGTGCAGCGCGTCCTGGCCGAGCAGGTTGAGCGCGCCGGCGATGGGCCGCCCTTCGCGCTCGGCCCACATCAGCACGACCTGGTCGCCGAGCCGCTCGCCGAGCAGCGGCCAGAAGCGCTCGTTGAGGTAGGCGCCGCCCCAGCGGTGCTCGACGGTGTTGAGGTAGAAGCGGTTGAAATGCGCCCAGTGCTCGCGCGTGATCTCCGCACCCCGCAGCGCGCGGCAGGTGACGCCCGCCTCGGCCACCTCGCGCCGTTCGCGCTTGAGTTGCTTTCTTTTGCGAGAGGCGAGCGCGCCCAGGAAGTCGTCGAAGCAGCCATAGCCGCGGTTGTGCCAGTGGAACTGCGTGCCGATGCGCCGCAGCCAGCCCCGCTCGCCCAGCGCGTCCCACTCCGCCTCCTCGCAGAAGGTCGCGTGGACGGAGGAGGCCTTCAACGCGACGCAGGCCTGCTCCAGGGCTTCGGCGAGGGCGGCGACGGGCATTCCCGCGCGCAGCAGCAACCGTGGCCCCGGCACCGGCGAGAAGGGGGCGGCCACCTGGAGCTTGGGGTAGTAGCGGCCGCCCGCGCGCTCATACGCATCGGCCCAGGCGTGGTCGAAGACGTATTCGCCGTAGCTGTGCATCTTGGCGTAGCACGGCGCGCAGCCCGCGATGGCGCCGGCCCCGTCGCGCAGGACGAGGTGCTGCGGAAGCCAGCCCGTGCGCCCGCCGACGCTGCCCGAATCCTCCAGGGCCGAGAGGAAGCCGTGCGCGACGAAGGGATTGCCACGTGCCAGCGCGTCCCATTCGGCCGCTGGCGCGTCGTGGATGCTGCGGTGGAGGGTGAGGGTCAGTTCCATCAGGGCGCGAAATTGGCCCGGATCAAAGGAGTTCCAGGATGGCCTCCACCTCGACGGCGGCCCCGCCCGGCAGTTCCGCCACGCCGACGGCGCTGCGCGCGTGGCGCCCGGCGGCGCCGAACACCTCCACCGCGCAGTCCGACGCGCCGTTGATGACCTGCGGCTGCTCGCGGAACCCCGGCGCGGAGGCGACGTAGCCCGTCAGGCGCAGCACGCGGGCGATCCCGTCCAGGTTGCCGCCCGCGGCCGTCCGCGCGTGGGCGAGGATGGCGAGGAAGCACAGCCGCGCCGCCTCGCGCGCCTCCTCCATGCCGACGTCGTCGCCGCAGCGGCCGACGGGCCAGATCGCGCCGCCCTTGCGCGGGATCTGGCCGGAGACGAACACGATCTTCCCGCTGACGGTGTAGGGAATGTAGTTCGCGACGGGCGTCGAGGGCTCGGGCAGGGAGAGGCCGAGTTCGGCGAGGCGGGCTTCGATGCGCGGCATGTGGCGGTCTCCCGGGGGGGCGTCGGCGCGGCAGGCTAGACGCCGCGCCGCCTCGCGTCACTCCGCGCCGCCGCCCGCCGCGTGCGCCTCGTGCATGGCGACCAGCGCCTGGGCGAGGCGGAAGAACTTGTTCTGCCCCAGGTCGCGGACCGTCCTGATGCCAAAGGCCGCGTGCAACGCCTCGCCGTCCTTGGCCGAGACGCCTTGCAACGCCTCGACCGGCAGGTCGAGGATTTCGGAAAGGCTCTTCTTCTCGTGTTTTTTGTCGAGGTGCTTCGTGAGGTCCACGGTCGCCACGGCCGGTGCTCCATGCTTCGCGTAAGGGGAGCGTGAGGGTAGCGCCACGCTCCGGCTTGCGGCGTGACGACCCCGTGACGGATCACGCCGCCGCCTTCGCCTCCCGCCGGTGCTTGGTGAGCAGGAACTCGGTGTAGCCGTTGGGCTGCGCTGCGCCCTCGAACACCAAGGCGCAGGCGGCGCGGAAGGCGGGGCCGTCGAAGCCCGGCGCCATCGGCGCGTAGAGCGGGTCGGCGGCGTTCTGCCGGTCCACCACGGCCGCCATGCGCCGCATCGTCTCCGTCACCTGGTCGTGCGTCACGATGCCGTGGCGCAGCCAGTTGGCGATGTGCTGGGCGGAGATGCGCAGCGTCGCGCGGTCCTCCATCAGGCCGACGTCGTGGATGTCCGGCACCTTGGAGCAGCCGACGCCCTGGTCGATCCAGCGCACCACGTAGCCGAGGATGCCTTGCGCGTTGTTGTCGAGCTCCGCCTTGATTTCCGCGTCGGGCCAGTTCGTGTTGTCGGCGACGGGGATCGCCAGCAGGTCGGCGAGCTTGCCGCGGCGGCCTTGGGCGGCGATCTCCGCCTGGCGCGCCGCCACGTCCACCTGGTGGTAGTGCAGCGCGTGCAGCACCGCGGCGGTGGGCGAGGGCACCCAGGCCGTGTTGGCGCCGGCCCGCGGGTGCCCCACCTTCTGCTCCAGCATCGCCGCCATCGCGTCGGGCATCGCCCACATGCCCTTGCCGATCTGCGCGCGGCCCCGCAGCCCGCACATCAGGCCGACGTCCACGTTCCAGTCCTCGTACGACTTGATCCAGGCCGTGCCCCGCATGTCGTTCTTGCGGACCATGGCGCCCGCTTCCATCGAGGTGTGGATCTCGTCGCCCGTGCGGTCGAGGAAGCCGGTGTTGATGAACACCACGCGCTCGCGCGCCGCGTGGATGCAGGCCTTGAGGTTGACGGTGGTCCGCCGCTCCTCGTCCATGATGCCCATCTTGAGCGTGTTGCGCGGCAGGCCGAGCGCGTCCTCGACGCGGCCGAACAGCTCGACCGCCCAGGCCACCTCCTCCGGCCCGTGCATCTTGGGCTTGACGAGGTACACGCTGCCCGCGCGGCTGTTCAGCCGCTTGCCGCGGATGTCGTGGATCGCGATCAGCGAGGTGAGCAGCGCGTCGAGCACCGTCTCCGGCACCTCGGCGCCGTCGAGCGTCACCGCGTCGGTCATCATGTGGTGGCCGACGTTGCGGACCAGCATGACGGAGCGGCCGGGCAGCTTGAGCAGCGAGCCGTCGGCGCCGTGGTACTCGCGGTCGGCGTTGAGGCGGCGGGTGATGGTCTTCCCGCCCTTTTCCAGGTCGGCCGAGAGCGTGCCGGCCATCAGGCCGAGCCAGTTGCGGTACACCTGCACCTTGTCCTCGGCGTCCACCGCCGCGACGCTGTCCTCGCAATCCTGGATGGTGGTCAGCGCCGCCTCGACGACGACGTCGGCGATGCCGGCCGGGTCGTCCTTTCCTGTCGGATGCGCGGCGTCGAGCACGATCTCGGCGTGCAGGCCGTTGTGGCGCAGCAGGATGGTCCTGGGCGTCTCGGCCGGGCCGGTCCAGCCCACGAAGGCGGAGGGGTCGGCGAGGCGCGCGTCGCCCGTCTCCGTCCGGATCACCAGCTGCCCGCCGGCGACCGCGAAGCCGGTTGCGTCGCCGAAGGACAGCCCGCCCGCGAGGGGCGCGATCTGGTCGAGGAAAAGCCGCGCCCGCGCGATCACCTGAAGGCCGCGCTCCGCGTGGTAGCCCGGCTTGCGCTCCCCGGGGACGGCGTCGGTGCCGTACAGGGCGTCGTAGAGCGAGCCCCAGCGCGCGTTCGCCGCGTTCAGCGCGTAGCGCGCGTTCGAGACGGGCACGACGAGCTGCGGCCCGGCGATGGATCCCAGCTCCGGGTCCACGTTTTCGGTCGCCACGGCGAAATCGGCGGGCTCGGGGCTCAGGTAGCCGATCCCGCGCAGGAACCCCTCGTAGGCCGCGGCGTCGATCGGGCGCGCGGGGTTCGCGCGGTGCCAGCCGTCAATCTGGGCCTGGAGATCGTCGCGCCGCGCGAGCAGGGCGGCGTTGCGCGGCGCAAGGTCGCGCAGGATCGCCTCGCACGAAGCCCAGAACGCCTCGGCCACGATGCCGGTGCCGGGGAGCGCCTCCCGCTCCACGAAATCCTTCAGGACGCGGGCGACTTCCAGGCCGGGCATCGGCAACCTCCGGGGCTTTGGGGGACGGCGCAGCCCCTACGCCAAAGCCCCGGCGGCGAAAAGCCCGCTCAGCGGTCGAGCACGGCCCGGTCGTTCTTGGCGACGAGCGTGCGGAAGTGCGGCTCGAGCTCGGCCTCCGCCACGCCGAAGGCCTGGGCGAACCTGCCGAACAGCGCCTGCTCCTCCGGCTCCGCCTCGCCGTCGGCCATGACGCTGTCCATCATGTTGAGCAGGATGCAAAGCTTCTGCGGCGCGGAAAGCCGCGGCGCGACCTCGCCCAGGAATTGCTCGGCCGGCGTCGCGCGCGCGTACCTGACGCACCCGTTCAGGCCTTCGCGCGTGGCGTTCGGCCCCAGGACGGAGACCAGGTGGGCGAACTCCTCCGGGTCCATCTCGCCGTCGGAGCTCATGCAATAGACGAGGCTGACGACCAGCGCCGTGCGCGGGTTGAGGTCGAGGGTGGGGCCCTGGGTCTTGAACATGCCGAACATGGCGCACGCTCCGTTGCGGTGGGGATCAGCACCCCGCCAATTGGCCGAAGCGCCGCCGGACTCAAGCGGCGTCGCCAAACCTTCACGCCGCCCGGGCGGCTCTTGCGCGCCGAGGGGCAGGGGGCGAAACCGGGGCGTGACCAAGGCGACCAAACCGACGGGCCGGATGGCGAAGGCACCGCCGACGCTGCTCCCCGGCCTGGCGCTGCTCGGCGCCGCCTTCTGCGTGTTCCTGGGGTGGCGCGCGCACCGCGCGGAGCTGGAGGTGGCGCGGCTGCTCGCCGACCGCGCCGCCACCGCGCATCTCGCGCTGATCCGCGACCATCTGACCGCGCGCGAGACGCTCGCGCGCGCGGTCGGCGCCAGCTTCCGCGCGCCGGAGCGCATCGCGGCCGGCGGGCTCGCCTCGCTCGACCCGCGCTTCCTGTCGCTCGTGCCCGACATCACGGCGCTCGTCTGGGCGCCGCGCGTCGAGGCGGACCGGTTCGACGAGGCGCTGGCGGCGCTGGCGGAGGCCGGCGTGGAGGCGCCGGCCATCTTCGGGCCGTCGCGCGCGCCGATCGCCGCGCCGGGGCCCGGGCGCGTGCTGCAGCCCGTGCTCGACATGGTGCCGCCCACCCCGACCAACCGGCTGTCGCTCGGCCTCGACCTCAAGTCGCTCCCCCTGCCCAGCGCGGCGCTCGCCGAGAGCGAACGGCGGCGCGACGCGGCGGCCACCGCGCCGCTCGAGCTCGCGCCGTTGCCGGGCGAGAAGGCGCTGGTGCTCTACGTGCCGGTCTTCGCCCGCGGCGGCGAGGGCGAGACGCTGGCCGGCCACATCGGCTTCTCCTTCCGCTTCGCGAGGCTGCTGGAGGGCGCGCGCGCCGGCCTGCCCGCGGGCCTGGGCGTGTCCATCGCCGACGCCGCGGCGCCCGAGGCCGGCCCGGTCTTCGCCGCCGGCCCGCCGCCGCCGCCCGGCGTCGCGCCGCTGCCGCGCGAGGCGGCCTTCGGCGGGCGCCCCTGGCGCGTCGAGTACTGGCCGGCGGAGGACCCGCGCGCGGCGGCGCGGCGCGCCGGGCTGGCCACCGGCGGCGCGGCCGCGCTGGCGCTGCTCGCCTCGCTGCTCGTCGCCGCGCGGCTGGCCGCGGCGGGC
>BBPD01002822.1_pt2 | contig 16507 bp, 14 predicted proteins | sample 1344911 | NCBI WGS metagenome assembly BBPD01 (sample SAMD00019088, study PRJDB2971) | groundwater metagenome | biome: freshwater biome; feature: mineral spring; material: ground water | place: USA: CA, Sonoma | collected 2011-09 | depth surface m
GCCCACTGCGCCCACTGCGCCCACTGCGCCCACTGCGCCCACCAGCGCACCCGCAGCGGCGGCCTCAACAAAAAAAACAAGCGCCAAAACAACGCCGGCGCAAAAAGAAGCAGCCCCAGCGACGCCCGTGCGCAGCCGATCCAGCCCGCCGCGCTGAACCCATCGGTTCGCCGCCAGCCCCATGAAGCGTTTTCCCTACGCGCACGCCAGCCACGCGCAGTGGCGCGTGGCTGTGGAGCGGGTGCTGGCGCAGTTGCGCTTGCAACTGGATCGACCCGACAGCGCGCGCGCCGTTTCGCTGGCGCTGCTCTACATCACCGACCACTATGCCGAACAGGCGCAGGACATTCTGGAGCAGCTCAGTGCCGGCTTGCCTGAAGTAAGCGATTGGGTCGGCACGGTGGGCGTGGGCATTGCAGCCAACAACATCGAGTATTTTGACCAGCCGGCATTGGCCCTGATGCTGTGTGATCTCAGCCCGCACCAGTACCGTGTTTTCAGCGGCGTGGCGCCGCTGGCGCTCAGTCCACGGCTGACCGGGGCGGACGGCTTTGTCGCCCACACCGCGCTGGTGCACGCCGATGGCAGCACGCCCGAGTTGGCCGAGTTGATCGCCGAGCTGGCCCAACGCACCGCCAGTGCCTGTGTCTTTGGCGGCTTGAGCAGCAGCCGATCCGCGCAGCTTCAGTTTGCCCACAGCAGTGCTGGCACCCTGCGCGGTCAAGGCGCAGCCAGTGGCGTGTTTCAAGGCGGCCTCAGCGGCGTGGCCTTTGACGCCACGGCCGGCCTGCTGGTGCGCGTCACCCAGGGTGCGCAGCCGGTGGGCCGGGCGCACCGTGTCACGGCGGCACAGGGTCATCTGGTGTTGACACTCGACCAGCGTCCGGCGCTGGATTTGTTGTTCGAACACCTGGGCATCGCGCCCGTCAGGCTGGCGCAGTCCATCGAGCGTCTGCGCAGCACCCTGGTGGGCTTGACGCCGCCGGATGTGCCGGGGCAGGCGCTGGCGCGCAGCGCAGGCCTGGCGCCTGCTGTGGCCCATTCGTTTGGCCCCGATGTGCTGGTGCGTCACATCGTCGGGCTCGATGTGATGCGGCACGCCCTGGTTTTTGCCGAGCCGGTGGCGCCGGGCAGCCAACTGGCGTTTTGTCAGCGCCATGTGCAAGCTGCCGCTGCCGATTTGATGCGAATTTGCACCGAGGTGCGCGCCGAGCTGGAGGCCCAGACGCCCAGTCTGCCTCCGGGCGGCGCGCTGGTCAGGGGCGGCGCGCCGGCGTTCGTCGCGCCACAGAGTCAGCGCATCGCCGGCGCGATCTACGTGAGCTGTGCCGGCCGGGGTGGTCCGCATTTTGGCGCTGCCAGTGCCGAATTGCGCCTGGTGCGCCGCGCGCTCGGGGACGTGCCGTTGGTGGGGTTTTTTGCGGGTGGCGAGATTGCGCACCAGCGCTTGCTGGGCTACAGCGCTGTGCTCATGGTGTTCGCCTTGCCGCTGGCTTGAGAGCTGGCGCGCCGGTTCAACATCTCGGTCTCTCAGACCCCGCGTGCGCGCTCGGCCTGGAATTGCGCCTGAAAGGCCTGAAAACGCCCGGCATCGAGCGCCGCGCGCAGTTCGCGCATCAGATTGAGGTAGTAGTGCAGGTTGTGGATGCTGGCCAGCATCGGGCCCAGCATTTCGCCGCAGCGGTCCAGATGGTGCAAGTAGGCACGGCTGAAACCCTCGCGCCCGCCGTCGGCCCAGGCCACGCCCGAGCGCCCGGCGCAGGCGTAGCAGGTGCAACTGGGGTCTAGTGGCTGGTGGTCTGCCTTGTGCCTGGCATTGCGAATTTTCAGGTCGCCATAACGGGTGAACAAAGTGCCGTTGCGCGCATTGCGCGTCGGCATCACACAGTCGAACATGTCTACGCCCTGCGCCACGCCCTCCACCAGGTCTTGCGGCGTGCCCACCCCCATCAGGTAGCGCGGTTTGTGGGCCGGCAGGCGTTGCGGCGTGTGCGCCATGATGCGCCGCATCTCCTCCTTGGGTTCACCCACACTCACGCCGCCGACCGCGTAGCCAGGAAAATCCATCTCGACCAGCGCTTGCAGCGATTCTTGCCGCAGGTGCTCGAACATGCCGCCTTGCACGATGCCAAACAAGGCGTTGGGATTTTGCAGCCGCTCGAATTCGGCTTTGGAGCGCTGCGCCCAGCGCAGGCTCAGTGCCATGCTGTGCCGCGCCTGCGCCTCGGTGGTGAGCTGGCCGTCGGTCTGGTAGGGCGTGCATTCGTCGAGCTGCATCGCAATGTCGGCGTTCAGCCAGGTCTGAATCTGCATGCTGACCTCGGGCGACATGAACAGCTTGTCGCCATTGACCGGCGAGGAAAACTGCACGCCGGCCTCGCTGATTTTGCGCGTCGCGCCCAGGCTCCAGACTTGAAAACCGCCCGAGTCGGTCAGCATGGGTCGCTGCCATTGCTCGAAGGCGTGCAGGCCGCCAAAGCGTTGCAGCACCTCTTGGCCGGGGCGCATCCAGAGGTGGAAGGTGTTGCCCAGAATGATTTCTGCCCCCATGTCTTGCAGGCTGGCGGGCATGACGCCCTTGACGCTGCCATAGGTGCCAACCGGCATGAAGACCGGGGTTTGCACCACACCGTGGTTGAGCGTGAGGCGGCCGCGGCGCGCCAGGCCGTCGGTGGCAAGCAGTTCAAAACGAAGCATGGCGCGCATTGTCGCCGAGTCGGCGCTCGCGGCGCGCCGCCGTCCAGGCTTTAGCGTGACGGCACGCTGAGAGCGCTGGCTGGCAGCAAAGGACTGTGTGGCTGCGGCAGCCGCTCGGAGTTGTGCCAGCCCCAAGCCATCAGCAAGGCCAGCCCGAGCGACAGCAGCAGGGCCAAGCTCAGGCGAAGAAGAATTTCAATCACGGTGGTCAGGGATTAGGTGGGTCGGGTCGGGTCGAGCACAAGGGTCAGCCTGATTGGGCCGCAAAACAAGGGCGACCGGTTGCCAACTGTTGCTGCACCGAACAAGACAGGGTATAGTGTAGCAATTGTTACCTATTGATTGCAAAAGTCAGGCCGTCAGCGGGCTGCGCAATGGCGCTGCAGCAGCATGGCGTCGCCGTAACTGAAAAAACGGTAGCGCTGGGCGAGCGCGTGGCGGTACAGCGCCAGTACGTGCTCGTGGCCGGCAAAGGCGCTTACCAGCATCATCAGCGTCGATTTGGGTAAATGAAAATTCGTGATCAGCAGGTCGACCACGCGGAATTCGAAGCCGGGGGTGATGAAGATGTCGGTCTCACCCTGCACCTGGCCGCTGTGCGCCCAACTCTCCAGCGTGCGCACGGTGGTGGTTCCCACCGCTACCACACGGCCGCCACGTGCGCGGCAGTCGGCTATTGCTTGCAGCGTCTGGGCTGGGATGGCAAAGCGCTCGGCGTGCATCTGGTGTTCACTGATGCGCTCGCTTTTCATCGGCGTGAAGGTGCCTGCGCCGACGTGCAGCGTTACGCTGGCGCTGTGCACGCCGCGCGCGGCCAGGCCATCGAGCACCCCGGCGTCGAAATGCAAGGCGGCGGTCGGTGCGGCCACCGAGCCCGGCACGCGGGCAAACACGGTCTGGTAGCGGCGCTCGTCGTCTTCGGTGTCGCCGTGCCGGATGTAGGGCGGCAGCGGCACGTGGCCGCAGCGCTGCATCAGGTCGTAGGGGGTTTGCCCACTCGGACCGTGCAGGCGCAAGTGAAACAAGGGCCCGTGCGCGTCCGGCCAGCGGCCCAGATAGGTGGCGTCGAAACCGCCGCCCGCGAGACCGCCGGCGATGTGCAGCAAGCCGCCTGGCGGCGGTTTTTTGCTCACCCGCAGGTGCGCCACCACTTCGTTGCCGCTGCCGTCGCTGGACTCTTGGGGCAGCAGCACGCGCTCGATCAGGAGCTCGAACTTGCCGCCGCCGCCGCCCGGCTGGCGGCTGGCTTTCTCACCGAACAGCCGCGCCTTGATGACCAAGGTGTCGTTGAACACCAGCAAGTCGCCGGCTTGCAGCAAAGCGGGCAGTTCGCGGAACACGCGGTCGTGCGGCGTCGGGGCGCGGCCGTCGAGCAAGCGCGAGGCGCTGCGCTCGGGGCAGGGGTGCTGGGCGATCAGTTCGGTGGGCAGCTCGAAGTCGAAGTCGGCGGCGGTGAAGGAGCGCGTGGCGCGGTTGGTGTCGCTGAGTGGGGTCATGTTGCTTGATGGCTGTACCAAGCCCGTGCCAAAGGGTGAGTAGGGGGTGGGCCGGCCACAGGGTGAACCGGGGCGCGGCGTATTGTCCCCCAAGCCGGCAGCTCCCACGCGCCATGCCGGCACGGCAAGACGCGTGGATGGCGGCACCGCTGCGTCACATGGCGGCCACTGGCAAAGCTGATTGCGTCGTCGGAGAAGCGTCCCGAGTTCGGCACGAACCCACCGGTGGCACCCTTCGCGGCCATCACGCTGTACAGCTCGCGCACCACATCCCTATTGAACCTGGAAACCGCAGGTGGCGCTGTCACCCAGAAGGCGCGTCTGCGCGTGGGTACAAAAGCGAGTGGCCATGCGGCATTCCCAGCGGAAATCAGCGGTCAACTGCGGCTTTTAGGTTTCAACACGCCCCTCTTGTGCTTCGACCTCTATCATCTCCCACATGTTCAAACTCGCTCTGTTCACCCTGTGCATCGCGTTTCTGGCCGCTGCTGGCAGTGTCACCGGTTTGGGCATGGCCTTGGGGGTGCTCGGGTTCGCGCTGGGTGCCGTGGGACTGGCCATCACGGTCTGGCGCATCCTCACCAGATGATCGGCGGCGCAGCCGCCAGCGCACAAGATCCCGCGCCATGGCGCGGATGTCGCGTTCCGTGCGAATACGTACCCTGTCGCAGCTGGCCGTTGTTTCGGGCGCGTGCCTGGACGAGAAGAAGAAGAACAGCTCATCCTCCGGCGCCACCTGGTTCGTCGGCGCAAGCTATGGCGGCACCGATGGCCAGATGCCGCGCTTCCTGAAGGCGGGTATTTGGGAGAACGGCTACGACGACAAACTTCTCGACATGGTGCGGGCCATGCAGCCGGGCGAGCAAATCGCCATCAAGGCGGCCTACACACGCCACAACCGGCCGCCCCCAAACCCGCGCCAGTAAAGAAAGTGCTCCGCGCGAACGCTCGCGAGACCACCAGAGAAAACGGAGAACAGAGAGGCGTTGACGGGGGTAAAAACGCAGGGTTTAAGAGGGTGGCGCTCGCGAGGGCATGCCCGGAATCCGCGCCAGCACTGGCGGGAATGGGCGAAAAAAAACCAACCGAGAAGGGTTGGTTTTTTGAATTTTGGTGGTGGGTTATAGCAGAACCTCGAACCGCTTATCTTCAACGATGTCGAAACGTCCCCATAGAAGTCCGTATCGTCGTGCTGAGCAGGGACATTGGGATGGACCGCTGATGCACGCTGGTTCCCCGGCCAAGCGGCGAGCCTCATCGCAACTCCGCGAATGACTTGGCTTCGTGGCCGAAGCTACGCATGAATGCGTTGCCTTCAACCACAGACGGAGTCAACCATGCAGAAGATGATGATGAACGAAAACGAGCTGGCCACGCGCTGGAACATCAGTCCCAAGACACTTCAACGCTGGCGTAGCGAGGGGCGCGGGCCTCGATTCAGAGCAGATCGTTGCTGCACGCCTTGGCATCGCTGCCCGCCTGACTGTAGAGTCCGCTCCAGCGCAGCCGGTCATCCTGTTCCGTTTGATCGTCAAATTCCCGCGTTAGACGAAGAAACGGAACATACTCCAGCCATGCTCTCCGAGACCCACACCCAGCGCATCCTTGATCTGGCCAGCCAGAGAGGGCTGCTGCGCGCCAGCGATCTGGACGCCATGGGCTCGCCCCGGGTCATCCTGACGCGCATGACTGCAGCAGGACTGCTGGAACGGGTCGGGCGTGGTCTTTACCGCCTGCCAGGGGCACAAGTCACGGAATTCGAGAGTCTTTCTCTTGTCGCCACCAGGGTGCCACAAGCCGTGTTCTGCCTGCTCACCGCACTCCAGTTTCACGGGCTGACCACCCAACTGCCGCGTCAAGTCTGGATCGCCATGCCACGCGGCAGCCACTCACCCCGGATCGACTATCCGCCGATCCGGATGGTTCAGATGGCCGGTGGCGCTCATCTGGCAGGCGTCGAAGAGCACTTATGCAACGGGGTGAAGGTACGGATCTACAGTCCGGCCAAGACCGTGGTCGATTGCTTCAAGCATCGCAACAAGATCGGTCTGGATGTGGCGCTGGAGGCCTTGAAAGACGCCTGGAGGACGCGCAAGGCGTCCGCAGACGATCTGTGGCGCTGCGCCCAGGACTGCCGCGTCGCCGCCGTGATGCGCCCCTACATGGAGGCAGTTGCCCACGAGTGACGCCACGACCGCCGAGGGGGCGGGGGTTCTCTTGGGTTTAAAAATTTGGTAGGATGACGGTTGTTTTAAACCTGAACTCAAGGAGGCGTCATGATTGCAGATCGCATTCGTCAAGCACGATTGGCGGCAGGTCTGACCCTGGGTGCGTTGGGCGAACAGGTGGGTGTTTCTCACACCGCCATCCAGAAGTACGAGAAGGGTCTGCTGACGCCCTCGTCGACTCAGCTGCTCAAGCTGGCCCGCGCCTGCGGCATCCGGACCGAGTACTTCTTCCGCACGCATACGGTTGAACTGCTGCAGCCCGAGTTCCGCAAGCGCTCGACCTTTGGCAAGACGGCGCAGGATGCGCTGAAGATCAAGGTCGTCGAATTGGTAGAAAAGCGCGTGGAGTTGCTCGGCGCATTTCCCGAATTGCCGTTCCCGGCTTTTGCACCGCCCGCGAATCTGCCTGAGCAGATCACCTCGCTCGATGAGATCGATGCCTTCTCGGATACGGTCCGCAACGCTTGGCAGTTGGGGCTGAATCCGATTGCTGACCTCACCGACACCCTCGAAGGCCTTGGCTTGCTGGTCATCGTGGTCGATGAAGAGAACCCGGGCTTCTCTGGCTTGACGGCCAAGGCACGAACCGAAGATGGCCGGGAGTATCCGGTCGTGGCTGTTTCCAAGCGCTGGCCCGGTGATCGGCAGCGCTTCACACTGGCGCATGAGCTGGGGCACCTGCTGCTCGAAGGACGACTGGCTGACGGCATCAACGAAGAGAAAGCCTGCGACCGGTTCGCCGGTGCCTTCCTGGCTCCGCGTGTCGCGGTGTTGCAGTTGCTTGGCGCACAACGCCATGCCCTGGAATGGCAAGAGTTGTATGTGCTCAAGCACGAGTTCGGTCTGTCGATGACCGGATGGCTGCAACGCGCCAAGCAGTGTGGCGTGATCACCGAGGCCGCTCACCTCTCTATGTTCAAGCGGTTTTCGGCCAAGGGCTGGCGCAAGACTGAGCCGGGCGATCCACTGCCGCAAGAGCATCCGCGACTGTTTGATCAGTTGGTGTACCGCGCCTTGGCCGAGCAATACATTTCCGAAGGCAAGGCGGCCGAACTGCTGGGCATCCCGATGATGCGCTTCCACAAAGAACGCCAGTTGGAGTCATCGGATGCGGTTGCTCATCAGTGATGCCAACATCTTGATTGACATGGAAGCAGGAGCGTTGATGGAGACGCTCTTTCAGCTTCCGATGCAGTTTGGCATCCCTGATCTGCTGTACTACGAAGAAATCGAGCCGGGCAGTCCGGGACTTGAAGAGCTGGGTTTGCAGGTCATGGAGGTCAGCGGCGACTTCGTAGCTTATGCCCAGCAGTTGCCAGGCCAGCACAACCATCTGCTTCCCGCGAAAAACGGCCCCAAGCCCAGTCACAACGACTACTTGGCACTGGCGCTTGCGAAGCAAGAGGCCTGCACCCTACTGACGGGCGACACCAATTTGCGAATTGTTGCCAACAAGGAGCAGGTCAACGTCATGGGCACCATTGGGCTGCTTTGTGCCATGACCGAAAACCAGCTGCTGACAGTCGACGACGCCTTTAAGGCACTCGACCGAATGAAGTCGGGCAAGCGACGGCTGCCATGGCCAGAAGCCGAAAAAGTGCTTAACGCGCTGCGCTGATCAAGGGTCGCCATCGGCAGCCAACTGATACAGGCCAGTGGCTCTAGGCCAATGACCGCTGCAACACGCTCCATGCGGCAGCCCAGTCGATCCGTTCCTGCTCCAAGCGAACGTTTTGCCCCCACCGCTGCAGCTTGAGATCCCGATAAAGTTGCTGCTCATCCTTGGTCAGGAGCGTCAGTTCCGCTGCTGAATGTTGCGCCGCCTCATCCACCCACAGTGCCTTGTGTCGAAGCAAAGTCTCTTCGTCCATGAGCACGGATTGCAACTCTGGAATGTATGAACGGGCGCGATGCAGAATGGCAAATCCATGGGTATCCAAGTCACCCCAGTAGATGCACCTCGCACGGGCAAGCCAAGGTAGCCGGGCCAACACGTCGACGTTATAGCCAAGACGCATGAACACGACAGCGCCCGGGATGTCGGACATTGCCAGTCCCGTTTGAAGGTTCTCGACAATGAACACATGCGAGACAAGCCAACTGATCCCTGCGAGGTCGTCAACCGGCGCAGTGATGTCACCCACGCCTGCGACATGAGCTCGCAACGCCTGATCCAGCACCCTCATGCGCACAAGGAGTGGTGGAGCCTTCAGGCCACACCGCTGGTAAAAATCCACGTCGCTGGATGAGTCCTCTTGTATTGCGGCCACCAGATCCGTCAGCAGCCCTTTGCGCCCATCGAGCCATTTACTGTCCAGTCCTGATACCGGCAGCTGGCGGGGATACAGGTTGGAGTTCGGATGACTCGCAATCCAATCCAGCATTTCTGCCAGCCTTTGATAGTCGGCATGGCTGTAGTCTGCGAGGACATCAAAATATCTCGGCAACTGCTGCGCCAGTACCGGCCAGCGAGCGGTGAGCGTCCGGTAGCGAGATTGAGCACGCTCCCATCGTGTGGACTCACCAATCCACATGGCAACATCCTCTGGGCCGCCCAACGCCAGCTTCTCCGGCAGTCGCTGAACACCAAGCGCTTTCCACCGCCGCTCACACCAGGACAGGATGCCGCCCCCTTGCCAGCCTTGCCATGCGCTCACCCAAGCACGAACGCCGTCGACTTGTCTCAGAGCAGCCTGCTCCGTCGGTAAACCGAGCGGAACCTCCAGCGGCCACTGGCTTTCGTCCGGATCACCGATCAACCACTCGCGGTGCTTGCTCTGAAAGCGACGGACAAGGGTCTGCCGGACATCTTCAGGAAGCTTCAACGCTAGCCTCCTTTCGTACGTGCTCTGGCAGCTTCAACCGCTGACGGTCACCGTCGTACTCGATCAGCAAGACGCCTGACACGCGTCGGTCGCTGATATCCACGAAGCAGGCGCCACCGATGAATGGCTCAAGGGTCATGACGGACTTCAGCGGCGTAGCGACCACCATCTGGAATCCGAAATTGGTAAAGATGTTCATCGCCAAGGCGGTGAACTCGTTATCCGCCTTGTCGAAGGCTTCATCCAGCACTACGGGCGCATACATCGGCACGCCGTGGTCGTTCCCGCCCAGTTGATATCGCAGGGCAGCGGCCAAACAGGTGGTGGCCAGCTTCTGCCGTTGGCCGCCAGACTTGCCTGCTCCGCTGCGGTAGATCTCGACCTCGACGCCGCTTTCATCGATCTCCCGCCCGATGAACTCAACATGCTGTCGAACGTCGAGCACAGTCTCACGCCAGCGTTTCTGCTCGGGGTCCTGACTGGCGAGTCGATCAACAAGTCGTCGCAAGGCCAGAAACCGCGCCTCGGCAAACTCGCGATCCTCCGTCCATGCATGGCTCAGCGCCTGCTGGATTTCCTGCTTGAACGCCTTGACGTCGACAAGCTGCCGGTCACTGGCGTCGATGTGGAGATAGGTGCGTTGATTGGCGCTCTGGTTGAAGGGTACCTGGCCAAGACTGTCGTTTACCAGATCCATCCGTTCCAGGATCGCCTTACGCGCATCGTTCAGGTAGGTGGAAAGCGCTGCCAGATTCTGGTGGCTTTGGTTTTGTAGCAATTCAAAGAATCGCTGCTCATAGGCGGGCAGACCATCCGTCTCCAGCCGAACCAGTTTGGCGAAGAAGTCTGGCGCGCTGGCGAGACTCGTGTCCATGTCGCCCGCGTCCATCGGCCATTGCCGTTTGAAATCGGCAAAGCGTGCTTCTATTTCCTTCTCGCAGGCACCAATCCCACGGTTGACCTCTTCGATCTCCGCATTGAGTGCACGTTCTACAGAAGTTGTCACCTTGTCGAGGTTGTCGAGCCGCACTGCATCTGACTGCTTGGCGAAGCGCTCGTCGAGACCCGAAACTTGATGGGGCGTCAATGGAACGATAGATGCGTCCTGCAGGAGCGATTCCAGTTTCTGCGTACCGGTCTTGATCTGGTCAAGAATCGAGTCGTGCGCCCGCGTGGCCTGCCGAAGATCCTTGTCAGCATCATCGACGAGTTTCTTTTGCTTCTCGATCTGCTGACTGATTTGCAGCAGGGTGGTGTTCCCCTCGCGCGCCTCGCGGATCTGTCGCTCAATGGTGGAAATACGATCCAGCAATGGGAGCAGATCTATTTCTTGCCACTGGAGATTCACCAGGGTTTGGCACTGCATCGCTCGGGTCGCACGATTCTTGTCTTGGTCGCAGAGTTTGTCGATCTCCCCGCCGAGGCGAGAAATGGTGTCAGCTAGCTCCTGCGCCTGAGCTTGAAAGAGCCCGAGCTTCTCCCGGTTATCGAATCCGAGCACCCAGTTTCGCCGGTCGCCGACACTTCTACGGTCGTCTTTTTCGTGCCGGGTTTTGCTGTGCTTGACCTGACCCTCGCGGGTGATGGCGCGATCTGCGCTCCTGAACGACTGAATGGAATCGACGCACGCATAATCGAAGCGTTGCCGCAGTTCGGCCTGGAGCCAATCGGCATACGTCCCCTCCTTGACGTTCAGCTTGAGGACGAGCGAATTGGCCCCGATGGGCTTGGCCTGCCACGTCTCCGGGCGGCCAGTCCGGTAATACACCAAGCGCTGCCCAAGGTGAGTGGTGTTGATGTGATTGGCCAATGCCGAATACTGGCGCTCGTCTACCAGGAGTGAGAGCGCAAACCCGTGCAGTACGCGCTCAATGGCCCCCTGCCATTCGGCCTCGTCAGACTTCACCTCGACGAGTTCGCCAACAAAGGGAAGTGCGGACTCCGAGATCCCGATGGCGGCGGCGATGTCTCGACGCATTTCCAGCATGTCCGCCGGAATGTTCGAAGGCTGGCGCAGCAGTGCCTGCACCTCTTTCAGTGCTTGCGAAAACGCGGTCTCGGCATCCTTCTTTTCTCTGTCCAGACGGAACTGCTCGGCGCGGCTATCGTTGCTGCGCTGCTCCCAGTTTTCAACCTCCTGCCGCGCGCTGCCCAACAGTTCAGCGAAAGCTTGAGGCGAATCCGGGAGACTCCAGCCCAGCTTCTTGCACGCCTCTTCGGCCTGACTGCGTTTGCGCAGGCGATCTGTGCGCTGGCCCTGCAGCCCCAGTTTCTCGGCTTCCCATTGCTCAATCTGATCACCGCCTGCTTCACGGTGCTGTCGCTCCAGATCGCGCAAGGTCGTGGCGTGGTTATCCAGGGTGCTTTGACGTCGACTCACTTCGCCTTCAGTGCCACTGGCTTGCACCTGCAGGGATTGGACATGCTGCTTGAGGAGATCAATGCGGCGGGTCTCCCGGTAGCCGTCCACGCCCAACCGAAGCTCATCCAAGCCATTGCGCTGCAGCATCAGCGAGTCCCTGCGCAGGTGCTGGTCCCGCGCTGGCGCGAGCGTTTGAACCTGCTCGCGGGCCGTGACGACTGCCTGGTGGGCAGCATTGAGTTCGCCAAATTCACTGACCAAGCGATCCGCTACCTCGAAGGTCTCGGGCTTGTCGAGCATGAAGTCGCGCAGGAAGGTATTGAGGTCGCCTAGGTTCTTGGCCGACTGGGTTTTGTGCAGCAAACGCAGCGCCAATTCGCTCTCGATGCCGAGCAGACGACAGAACCGTTCGCAATAGGGACGAAATTCGTCGCGGGCGAATGCCTCCGGGAAGGACTGCTTGAGCTTTCGGGTGTCGAAGTTGGATTGGCCGAAGTCCTCGAGCTCGCGCAGGTCAAAGGCCCGCTCCATGACAAGGTAGAGGAATTTGACGTCGGCGCGGCCGTTCGCATTGCCCCGGAGCCAGAACACCTGAACCAACACCACAGACTGGCCCAAGGCGTTCTGGTAGCTCAGCGCCAAGGCTGACCACGTTGTCCCCGAGCGCAGGTAGCGCGTTGCGATCTCACCCGACTCCCCATCCTTCTGTTCGGCCCACGCACCACGTATGTAGGTGACGAGGTTCCGGTCTCGGCCACTGCGGTCTGCCTCGCGCGCAGCCGCGTTGAAATCGATCCAGCGAGGTGGCGTCAGCAACGCCGAAAATGCATCGAGAAGCGTCGACTTTCCAGCGCCGGATCGTCCGACAAACAGAAAGCCTCGCTCGCTGATCGGCACGTCGTGCAGGCCGGAGAAAGTGCCCCAGTTGTAAACCTGCAGGCGGGTCATCCGAAACTGCTCGCGGGCGAACAAGGAGGCGGTTTGGGGTTCCGAGATCATTGGTCGGCCTCCTCATCAGCGTCGGTCTGAGTCAGTTGCGCTGGCGTCTCTCCGGCGGCCATGCGCTGATACAGGTGCGTCAGCGCTTGTATTTTCTCGGCTGAGAAAAGGAGTTTCAGCGTCGGCGAAATCTCGAAGCGATCCTCGCTTGAGCGAATTTTCTGCAGGATGCTGTGCGTCTTGATCTTCTCGATGGAGGCGTGAACCCGTTTCACGAACCCCGCACGGTCGGTGTTGGTGGCGCGCTCATAGAGGGAGAGAAACTCCGTGATCTCGTCTGTCGACACCACGGCGCGATCGCCCTGCGAATCGGCCTGGGTCAATCGCTGGCGAAGGTGGAGCAACAAAATGGAGTCAATGAACGTCAGTTGGGCGCGACGCAGCAGAAGGGGCACTTCGAGGTCGTCGGTATCTGCCTGGCGCGTGAAAGCCACTTGTACATCCCGGTCGATAACCAGTTCGAGAAACAGATCGGCAAGACGCCGACGGATCACCGCTTCGTCTCGCACCAAGATCGGCCAGAGTTTTGGATGCCGACGTCCATCGAGCGACGGCCCTGCCAGTAGCTGCACCAGGGCGCGCCGGGTATCCAGTGCCAACTCACCGCTGTCACCCATGAACAGGGTGTTGGCAGGTGGCTGGGCAGCATTTGGTGCTTGTGCTTCGGCTGGTATTGCCGATTCGTCGCTGATAGACCCATTGTTAGACCAGTTCATTGGCCCGCTCCCTCAAAAAGAAGATCTTTGGAATTCGGGCGCTACGACGCTCGTCGTCGCATCCAACCCAACCTACGGTTTCACTATGGTCGGCCTTGAACCCATGCCGACTGCCCAGCGCCAGCAGGCCGACGACGCTGCCCAGCCCCTGTGCAGCGGGGAACTGCTCCAGCACATCCGCAATGGATGCCTGGGAGCGTTGCTCCAGTACTGCCAGCACGTTGGCCTTCAGTGTTCGGAAGTCGATCTCGGACTGTGCGACCAGTTCGCTCACAGACTCCAAGTCGATGGGCGGCGCATCCCCTTCTGCCATCTGCCCGGGCAATGCTTGCAGGGACGGGTCGTGCAGCACCCATTGGGACAAGGATCGCAATCGACTGCTCGTGAGCTCAAGCGTGTATTGGAGGGTTTCTGTGGCCCTGACTTCGTTCTTCAGGGCCAGTGCTGCGCGCTGAGCGTCTTTCAGCAGGTGATTGAGTCGACGTTGCTCGAGGTATTCACGACTCTGGACGAAGTGCTTCAGGCTGCGCGCGAAGGTCTGGAGCACCTCGTGAACCATGCCGCCCTGCTCAAGAAGGGTGCGCGTCAGCCGCAGAAGGAATCGTCGCTCCTTGGCTTCGAGCTGCCCCACGTACTCCCGCGACATAACGCTATCAAGCGCCTGATCAAGCGTGGCCGCCTGCTCCGGGTCCGTAAGCAATCGCCAGAAAGCGGAGAAAGTCCTTCCGGCGTCGCTCTCTGAAATCAGATCGATTCCGGCGAACAGCGAATCCAGCACATCCCCACGATTGCCATCGTTGTCCATGATGCGTTCACGAAGATCGCGATTGAGCTGGTCGAACTGATCCCGGACACGGCGGAAATCACCGGCCAGATCGTCGGCCAGCGTGATGATCTCTCGCGTTCGCTCGAGCGCCGTTGTATGGGGTAGCACGCGCATCTGCCCCTTCTGGATGGCGTCAATCTCCTTGTCGATACGGGCTTGCTCGGCCATGAGCCGGTCGATACGTCGGAACTTGTCGGTGTCGGTGTCCTCGGCAAGTCGGGCCAAGGCCTCGATGACGAGGGTCAGGCGGCTTTCGGTCGCAGCTGAGTGCGGCTGTGCCAGCCCAGAGACAAAGCGAATGGCTTCGACGGCCGCCGTGGAGAGTTCATATTCCTCCTCTGAAGCTCCCGCCGGAAAGCGTCGTTCAAGGTAGCCATCGGCGAGCCAGCTGGCGACATACGCTTGTGCCGTTTGGGGAAAGTCCTCCCCTTGGGCGCGCAGCTCTTCCAGATCCCTTGCAATGCGTTCGTGAAAAATGGAGGCAGGGAGGCTTCGCTCGCCTTCATACAGGTGAGATTGAAGCAGGCCAATGACTGTAGGCCCAGTAGTCGAGGCAAGCAGACGCCACAGCGGCTGCGCCCGCATGCGCCGGTAGGTCGCGATGGCTTTGTCTGCTTTCACTCCCATGCTCCAAAGTGCGGGCATCACCCGTCATGTGGTAATCACAATGCAACGCATACAAGAATCAAAAAACATTGCATTGCCACATTCTAAAGCAGCTTATATACTTTCCGCAATAACCCGCACAAGCATTCGTTAACCCGATAGAGCACTCAGGAATGGTCAAAGACCAACTTGCAGAACTGACTCAGCCTCAGCGCGACCGGCTCGCGTTCATTGAGCTGCGTGTGCGCTTCGTGGGGGAGATCCGTCGGCAGGACCTGGTTGCGCGATTTGGCATCCAGTCCGCAGCGGCAACCCGGGATTTGGCGCTCTATAAGGAGTTGTCTCCGGGCAACATCGACTACGACCCCAAAGGCAAGGCCTACGTCCTGGGGCCGGACTTCCGGCCAGTGTTCGACTACCCCCCGGAGCGGGTGATGTCGTGGCTGACGCAAGGCTTTGGTGACGGCGAGCCGATGCGACTCAAGGTTTGGGTGGCCAGTGAGAGTCCGTCGCGGCTCACCCATCCGGATCTTGACATTCTGGCGAGCGTGACCCGGGCGATCTATCAAGAATGTCCGCTTGGCATCGAGTACCACTCCATCTCCAGTGGCCGCACCGAACGGGAGATCGTCCCGTTCGCGCTGATCGACAACGGCCTGCGCTGGCACGTCCGCGCCTTCGACCGGAAGTCCCAAGAGTTCCGAGATTTTGTCATCACCCGGATCGAGCACCCGATGGTGCTCAAGGGGCAGCCTGTGGCGCCCCACGAGATGAGCGATCAAGACATTCAATGGACCCGGATCGCCGAGTTGGAGTTGGTGCCGCACCCGGATCAACCCCGGCCGGAGATCACCGAGATGGATTACGGCATGCACGACGGCGTGCTACGGGTGAAGCTGCGCGCCGCTACTGCCGGGTACATCCTGCGCAAGTGGAGCGTGGACTGCTCGCCGGATCACAGTCTGCGCGGGCACGAGTTCAGACTCTGGTTAAAAGATCACCTGGCGCTGTACGGCGTCAAAAATGCTGTGTTGGCTCCGGGCTATCGCTCGCCCGACCAAAGCAAGGGAGAAAAATAACGTGACCTACGATCCAAGACGCGCGCTGGAACTTCTTCGAATCGGTTCCGGGCGTGCAGACGCAAACTTCCGCGATGGCCAAGAAGATGCCATTCGCCACATTGTCGAAGGCAAGGGCCGCTTGCTGGTCGTGCAGAAGACCGGATGGGGCAAGAGCTTTGTCTACTTCATAGCTGTCAAGTTGCTTCGGGAGGCAGGAGCAGGCCCCGCTCTGCTGATATCATCATCGCTGGCGCTGATGCGGAACCAGATCGCTGCGGCCGAGCGAATGGGAGTTCGCGCCGCCACGATCAACTCCGATAACCAGGATGAGTGGAAAGCGGTTGAAGCCAAGCTCCGCCGGAATGAAGTCGACATTCTGCTGATAGCGCCAGAAAAGCTGGGGAATGACTGGTTTAACACTGAGGTACTGGCGGGAATTGCTGGGCAGATTTCGCTGATGGTTATCGATGAGGCCCATTGCATCTCCGATTGGGGTCACGACTTCCGTCCTCACTACCGATTGCTGGAGCGTATAGCCAGAACATTGCCGGCCAATCTGCGCCTGCTGGCAACAACGGCAACTGCAAACAATCGGGTTATGGAAGACCTTGTGGCTGTGCTGGGCCCGAATATGAACCTGAATCCGCAGGTTCAATGACCAAGACCACCCCCACCCCGGAACAAGGTCATT
>BBPD01002254.1_pt1 | contig 16481 bp, 18 predicted proteins | sample 1344911 | NCBI WGS metagenome assembly BBPD01 (sample SAMD00019088, study PRJDB2971) | groundwater metagenome | biome: freshwater biome; feature: mineral spring; material: ground water | place: USA: CA, Sonoma | collected 2011-09 | depth surface m
AGATCATGAGGTTGTATCCTGTCATCAGCCATGACTGTTCCTGGAATTAACCCTTCAGGGTTTCATCCTGTGTGGTGAAAGGCTGAAGCCTTAATTCCCGACCTTTCCCTCTTCGGCGGCTTCGATCGTGACCTTTATACTGGCAACCACACCCTTGCCCAAGTCGATCTCAACCTCGTGGTCCCCGAGTTTGCGAATGGGTTCCTCAATCTTTATCACATGCTTATCAACTTTAAAGCCTCGACGCTGCAATTCCTGGGCGATGGCCGTGCTTGGCACTGATCCATAGATATTTCCCCCGGCCCCCACCTTTCTGGGGAAGACAAGCGAGACGTCCTGCAGGGCTTGAGCTAATGCCTGGGCTTCTTCCATCTGCTGATCACGTCGCCGGGCTTCGGCCTGACGCCCGGCTTCCACACGCTTGATTTCAGCGGCGGTAGCCAGTACCGCGAAGCCCTTGGGGAAGAGATAATTTCTGGCGTGACCGTCAGCCACATCCTTGATCTCGCCAACCTGAGCCACGCCGGGCAAGTCTTGCAGAAAAACTACTTTCATAATCATCCCCCTTTCGTTTTACCGCCCCACTTGGGGAAGAATTCCACTCTTATTACCCATTACCCCCAATGTAGTGGTCAGTTGCCGTTCCGCGCATAAAAGAAGTTTTTGCGTAGCAAAAATTTGGGTGAGACCAAAGGGCGAACCTTTTATGCTGTGCTATATGAAGTGGCGGTTTCATTCTTTCTCCTCGCTTAATGAAAATAAGTCGCTCTGAATACTCTCCGTCATTCGGTACTTTACTCTCTTTCCATTTTTATGAAGCAAGTAGATTTCTCCTTTTTCTAACTCTAGCGGATCTCTCGGAATGAAAAATACATCTTTAATCTTGTCCCAATCTTTGTCTCTAATGGTTATTACATTATCGAGGAAATTACCTACATAACATCCACTAATTACCGTCGGTTTTACATCTTCTAATTTTTTGTTTGTGATTTCAACATACTTTGGATCAATATCAATCCCAATAAATTTTCTTCCCAATTTTTTCGCTGCAATAGCAGTTGTTCCAGTTCCTATAAAGGGATCCAGCACGACATCTCCTTCATCACTGCTCAAAAGCAACAATCTTTCAAGTAGATGCACGGGTAATTGGCAGGGATGTTCGTCCCTTCTTTTCTTGTGCCTTATCCTGTGAATATCTGTCCATACATCGGAAACAAGAGGCCCAAATTGATGCATTTGGATTTTTTTACCGCCATAGTCTTGTAATATATAATGGCATTTCCTACAACGTTTATGCAACATTCTAATGTCATAAAACTTAAATTCGTCAGACTTCACATAGTATAAAATTCCATAGTGATTAGGCAAAAGCGTTTTGCCAAGAGGAGAACCCATTGCATTCCAAGCAATCCAGTGGCGGAAGATAGCAATTTCATTTAGATAAGAACCGAAATGTATCAACCATTTGGGAATATTATGAACAAAAATAGATCCTGTAGGTTTGGTGATGCGAACCATCTCAGTAAGCCACTCTTTGCACCAAGAGAGATATTCTTCGACTTCATGCTTATCGTTATAGCTGTTATATTTCTTTTTTAGATTAAATGGGGGGTCAGCAAAAGTAACATCGACGCTATTAGCTGGAATTTTTCTCATAATTTCTAGACAATCCCCTTGAATGACCTTATTTGCTATTGCCTTAAAAAATTCTTTATTTTCCATAGAAGGTCTCCCTCAGAAGTTTTTCGAACTTTTCGAGTTCTTCTCTGTGAAATGTAAAAACAAAGTCATAAGCGTCAACCATGCGCTTTAAATCACCCCTTCTTGCATACCAACCAATCCCATCTACGAAACCAGCAAAAATTACATTCGGATAATTCTCCTTCAAATAATCGGCAACAGTTTTTTCTGTCTTTGCTTTGTCTCCCATTCCTGAAGCAGTAGTTACTGAGTACGAACACTCGATTATCAACCTCGGCGATGTCTTGTTAGGAACGATAAAATCCATCGTCCTTGGGATATTTCCGGCCTCTGGAATTTTGAATTTTCCCTTCTCAAGGGTTAGCTTATGGAATGTTAAAATATTTTCAATTACGACTTCAGGATTTCCTTCTCTGGCGGCTTTATATGAGCCTTTTGTCTTATACCTTATTATTGTATCCACCATAGATTCTATTGAAAAACTAAACTTCTTTATATCAAGCTTCTTAAACTCAAAAAGTGGAAGAACCTTCTTTATCACAGGAACTGTGGGTCCCCTGAAGAATAGATTTACAATTCCCTCGGCGAACTTTTCATTCGTTTTGATAATAGATTTTATCTTATCCAGACCCCATTCAGTTTTGAAATCTTCACTCAGCCATAAATCTTTATTAACAAGGCTAGATAAAGCCTTATCATCTGTAGCTCTGATAAATGTCACTAATCTTTGCAAACTTTCTTTTGAGAAACCAGTTACAGTTAAAATAGCATCTAATCCATCTTCAACAGTTGTGATATGTTCAAATAAGACAGACTCTTTTAGTCCGTCTCGTTCTATCCGGTTTTTGAGAAGAAAAATATTCTGAGCAATTGAGGAAATATGTCCTTCATAGTATTCTTCAAACTCCTCATTATAAAAATAAAAAGTGTTCTTTGAAATTACAGTATTGAACTTTTCATCTGACGGAGGATAATGCATAATCATTTCACCGTCCTCAAAAATAGCATATACTCATCTTTTATCGTATTCCGAATTCCTTTTATTGGTTTTACAATTTTCTGGTCGAGAACAAATCCGTGTTTTAATGCCACCTCTTCAACTTTGGTCTCTAACCTTATCCCGCCTGTCTGGATATCATTTGACCCTATTATGATTACTGCATATTTACCGGTTTTCAAAACTTGGGACATCTCGGACAAAACTCTATCCATATCATCAAAGTAATTAGCGAGTTTTTCTTTTCTGGTTTTACCCTTGAGACCTATCATATCGTCTTTGAGTTCAGATATATTGTATCCTAAATACTCTAATTGGGGTCGGTCATTCTCTGCATAATCAATTGCAAAAGAATAAGGAGGGGAGGTAATAACAGCATCTATTGAATTGTCTTCTATAGTAAGATTTCTTGCATCGCCAATTTCAAATCTCGCATTACCAATCTTAAGATCAAGTTTATCTCTTGCTTGAATAAAAGAATTGATTTGTCCCACGTACCTTTTGAGTACAGAAGGAAAAAGAACATCTATACTTTTTGAGCATCGTCTAGCATAGCCCATAGCATCTAAGAAGGCAAGTAGGGTTATTGCCTTTTCTGGCTTGAACCCATCATGATATGAGAAATCCGTAGGTAACTTCTTACTACTTATTAGAGTTTTATAATTTTTGTGCCCATCTCTAAGTATTGACGATAATATGGTACTGTCAACTTTTAATGCTTCATGCTTTACCTTGCTCATTAATACACAAAATGGGCTTTTCTCAATACCAATCGACTCGATTCCTATTATGCTTGCTTCCACATTCAGCGTTCCGCTTCCGCACATAGGATCAAGGATAACATCTCTGGGTTGAATCTTTAGAATATTCAAAATACCTTTTATCAATTGTGGATGAAATTTTCCCCTGTAGGGAAAAAGTCCATGTGTGGCATAACCTGTAGAAAAGTTACCTTCTTTGAAGTATGACTTAGTTAGTTCCGATCTTCCTTCCCATATGAGAGGACTGTTGTTTGAGCAAATCATATAATGGTAGGTAGGAATTCCATCAACACTTTTAAAAAATGCCCCTCTACGAATGATTTCATCTTTAGTAAGGAATTTATGTTCATAGAAGGCAAATTCTAATTCAAAGACCTCTGAGGCGTTAGGCAGTAATTCAAATTCTCTTGGTAATATGAATGAAGTTATTTTAGGCAAGTCGGATATTGAGTTAATCTCTGGAATTTGTTCGATTTGCATATTTGAACCAATTTCTTTCGTATTTATATTTGTCTCAGTCATGTGTTTCTCTCCTTAAACCGCCATTTCATATAACTTATTAGTATCTGTCATAAGATACGATCTCCGATAGCTCTTTGCGCCGCGGGGCCGTTGGCTCCTCGACCGGGTAACCCAGAGGGAGCAGTAGCACCACCCGAGCATTTGACGGTACATCCAATAGCTCTGCCACCTTTGCAGCATCGAAATTCCCGATGGCCACCGTGCCCAGCCCTAAAGAGTAGGCGGTCAACATCATGTTCTGCGCCGCAAGAGCGGTATCGAACATGTACCAGTCGCCTTTATCGGTCATCGATGCACCCTTCTTATAGCCCGATCTCCCCAGTTCACCACAGACCACGATGATCACCGGAGCGTTCTTAATGGCATCAGTGGCCGGATTCCCGGGGGAGATGGTCTCAGCGATCTTACCTCTCATCAGGGTGTCTCGCACTACCACAAATTTCCAGCACTGGGTATTGGCCCACGATGGCGCCCAACGACCCGCCTCCAGCACGGTATTGACGAGATCATTATTCACCGGCTCCGATTTCAACCGGCGAATGCTTCTCCGCTCCTTTATGGCTTGCATCAGATCCATTTCCGCCCTCCTTTTATATTATTGGCATATGCACTTGACTCCAGTAGTGTGATGCATGCGCAGTTTTCGTTGTCAAAAGGTGTCCACTTTGGCGGAAAATTGCCTAAAATGCCACCAATCTGGGGCCTAATCCCACAAGATTTGGCTAACTGGAGTCATGTAGATATGCCTATTATATGAGCCTCTTGCAAAAAGGGATTCTCTGAAGCTGGCAGTTGCGTTATCTCAGCTTCGGCCAACGGATTTTTGCAAGAGCCTCATATTATATGTTAAATAAGATGGTAACCACATCACCATCCTGCACCGTATAGTTCTTGCCTTCGAGCCGGAGCAGACCTTTGTGACGAGCCTCAGCAATGCTGCCACACTTCACCAGATCGTCGTGTCCGACAACCTCTGCCCGGATGAAGCCTCGTTCCATGTCCGAATGTATCTTGCCCGCCGCTTTCTGAATGGTGGTTCCACTCGAAACCGTCCAGGCCTTTACTTCATCGGAGGCGATAGAGAAAAACGAAACGAGCCCCAAAAGTCCATAGGAGAGCCTTATGGCTCGATCCAGCCCGCTCTGGCTTAGCTCCATCGAGGAGCGAAACGCCATGGCCTCATTATTACTCAGTTGGATAAGTTCCATCTCCAGCTTGCCGCATAGTACCGCTACCTCGGAGTGAGGTCGCCTGTACCTCGAGCGGAATCGCTCCTCCAGGGATTGCCTCTCGTTCAGTTGCTCTTCCCCGATATTGAACAGCAACAGCAATGGTTTAGCGGTGAGAAACTGAAAGCTCTGGATCGCCTTACACTCGTACTCGCTCAGACCCTGTTCTCTAAGGGGCACATTATCGCCCAGAGCTGATTTTATCCTATCCAGCAGGGATTGCTCCTTGATGGCTAACTCCCGTTCCGCCGCTTTAGCTGCCTTCAGGGAAACTCGCAGCCTCTCCAATCGCCTTTCAATGATGGATAGGTCGGAGAAGGCTAGCTCAAGATCAAGGATGCCTACATCTCGTTCAGGCTCTATGCTGCTCTCGACATGCGGGATGCGCTCATCGGAGAAGGCTCGAATCACGTAGATGAGAGCGTCTACCTTGCTGAGCTGAGCCAGGAACTCCCCCCCCAACCCCTCTCTCCGGCCAAATCCTTTGGGAGAAGCTCCGACATCGAGATACCTCACCTCGGCGGGAACGATACGCTCAGGCTTGAGAATCGCGGCGAGGTTTTCCAACCTCGGGTCAGGCACCTTCACCACCCCGACGTTCGGGCCCGTCCCGCCCGTAGAATAGGCAGCCACTTCCGCCTTGCCCCTAGTCAGCGCATTGAAGACCGTCGTCTTCCCGCTCTTGGGAAGTCCGAGGATGCCGAGTTCCATCTCCACTTCACTGTGGTATAATTGTAGCAGCAATGTAACTACACGTCCCCGTTCGCCCTGAGCCTGTCGAAGGGCTGTGCATGATGGTTCGACAAGGCTTCGGCGTGAGCTCGTCGAACGCTCAGCCGAACGCTCACCACGAACGCATGACGGGTGAGTAGTTACGTAGCAATAGCCTATTATACCACGATCGCTGAGTTTCTGGGAACTTCGAGAGGGAACATTGCTCTACATTCTTTACGGAGAGGACAACTTCTCGATCAAAGAGTCCCTGACTAAGATCAAGGCCGACTGCGGCGGGGCAGAGTTGGGAGAGTCTAATGCCATCCTGTTTGACGGAGGCAAAGTCAGCCTCAATGAGCTTGTCTCCACCTGCAACACCATGTCCTTTCTGGCACCAAAGCGACTGGTGATGGTTGAGGGGCTGCTGACTCGCTTCGAGCCCAAGGGAGGGACTCGAGATCAATCACCCCTTGAGGGGTCAGGGGTAAGGGGTCAATTGAAGGATTGGAGTGCGTTAGCCGAGCACGTGGTCAACATGCCCGAAAGCACCGTCCTGGTGCTGCTTGACGGCAAGCTGACCAGGGCCAATCCGCTGCTGAAAAAGCTCTCCCCGCTGGCCAATGTCAGAGAATACGTGCCCCTGAAGGGACCGAAGCTTCAAAACTGGATTCGCGCCCGTGTGGCCGGCAATGGGTGTGAAATCTCCCCTTCGGCGCTTCGGCTGCTCACCAATCTTATCGGGAACAACCTGTGGATACTTTCCAACGAGATTGACAAGTTATCTCTGCATGCCCGAGAGGGACATATCGAAGAGGACAACATCAACTCACTGGTGAGCTATGCCAGGGAATCGGATATCTTTGCGACGGTTGATGCCATAGTGCGGCGTCAGATGGGGAGGGCTTCCCTGCTGATCCACCAGCTCCTGGACGAGGGGTCTGCGCCTCCGTATCTGCTTTATATGATGACCCGTCAGTTTCGCTTGCTGATTCAGGCCAGGAGACTGATGGCTGATGGTTTGCCCGCTAGCGCCATCGGGAGCAAGATAGGGGAGACTACCGACTGGAAACTGGAAAAGGTGTTGAGTCAAGCTCGAGGATATTCTCTTGAGCGACTGGAGGAGAGCTACCGCAGGCTGTTGCATACTGACCTTTCAATCAAGACCGGGACAATTGATGGAGCGCTGGCCCTCGATCTTCTCATCACCGACCTCTGCGCCGAATAAGGCCCTTAATCCGTGAGTCAAGTCGAGTAAAATGACGCTGACAGCGATTATGGGTATTTTGCCGGCATGGGATTTTAGGTGCTGGGCAAACCAGGCAAGATTGCGCTAGTAAAAGGCACTTTTATCCTGCCACTGTAGGCCTCTGCCCATATCCCAATTGTTGCTTACCACAGCATAGTGACGTGCCTTAACTCCTTCCTCAAATAACTCCCCTTGTTGCCGACGTACCCTGATCGCCAGATAGCGGTAGGGTTGAGCATCTTTCTTCTCATATTTTCTGCCGGGTACATACGGCACCTCAGCCCATTCTCGCACCATCCCTCGTTTCTCTTCTTTCCACACCTTCCAAGCATCTTCCGGTAAGGCTTCAATCTCCTGTCTAAGTTGCGGACTCATATCAGCACTCACCGCAAACTCCCATCCCCGATTGTGCCAGTGGCTTCCGCTGCTCATAAGCTGCTGAATCAGATCTAAGAACAAAAGACTCCACCATTTGCCCTTGCGTTAGCCCTTTGACTGACTTCTTTGGGGGTAGTACCCTCTCTGCTATCTCTATCGCTCCACACTTTCGCCCTATTTCTATCAGCAACGAGGTTCCTGCCCATGCGGTCATTTCCTCTTCTAGCCCCCCAGTAAGCACCCAAAAGTGACTTCTTTTGCTTCACGATCTAAATCACCTCCTGGGTGATAGTTTATCCCAATCTGATCCAGATGTAAACCGGCTCTCTAATCCACGGATTAAGGGTTAATTCGCGCTCTTGCATTCCGGCTGAAAATAGTGTAGAATGGGAGCGTAAGGGTGCTCATTTCGATTCTGGGCTGTTCTTGTAGTTTGCACCTTGGGAAGTAGCGATTTGCTTGACGAAGCTACACTCGTACCATCGCCAAGGAAACAGCGATCTTGTTGGGGTAGCACCCGACCTTCGGGTTGGGTGAGGATTGAAACAAACAAAGAGGGTCTTGGACCGCAGACGGCCACGGGATTAAATGCAGCATAGGTAATACAATTGGAGGGCCGAACGATGGCACTTGTGGACAAGACCTTGGTTTGTCGTGACTGCAGCCAGCAGTTTGTCTTCACGGCCGGGGAGCAGGAGTTCTACGAATCACGTGGGCTGCTCAACGAGCCCGGCCGCTGTCCAGACTGCCGGCGCGACAGAAGGCGAGGGGGGCGCTCAGGTTCTCAGGGACCACGCGAGATGGGACCACGCGAGATGCATAAAGCGGTGTGCGCCGCTTGCGGATCTGAGTGCGAGGTACCTTTTCAACCTCGAGGTGACCGCCCGGTCTACTGCAGCGACTGCTTTGGGAATCAAAGAGACCGGCGCTAAAATATCGCTCTGGAAATCAGAGACAGAATCCGCTTAGTGTTCAGACTTCAGCACTGGCTTCACGTCAAATCTTGGCGGGAGGCTGCAATCAGCACTTGGCCTTCGGGTTGGGTGTGGATTGAAACAGGGCACTAATCCTTGTGGGGGAGCATCGCCCTGCCCGGCAGCACCCGGCCGTCGGGTCGGGTGAGAATTGAAATCATGAACATCGGAGCATTACGGGTAAGGCTTCGTCTGCCCGAAAATGGCTCTCTCAAGGGCAAGCGTAAGGTTCTGAAATCGATTACCAGTCGGGTGGAGAACAAGTTCAATGTGGCCATTGCGGAGGTCCAAGATCAGGATCTCTGGCAATTGGCCACAGTGGGTGTGGTATGCGTGAGTAACGATGGTCGCCATGCCAATGAGCTTCTCTCGAAGGTGATGGACTTCATCGGGTGCATTAAAGGGGATGCCGAGGTCCTTGATTACCAGATTGAGATCCTGCACGCCTTCTGAGTCGCGTGCTCCCCAACCATGAATGCCTCGGCCTTTCTCGATCACCTGAGGAAGCTCCCCTTCTATCAAGATCAGATCGTCCATCGAGAGTATATCCCACCCCGCGAAGCTCGGCATCAGGAATTACAAAAGCCCCTGCAACCTGCCCTTCAGGCTGTCCTGGAGGTGCTTCATCTATTTCCTCTATATAGCCATCAGGTTGCCACACTGGATGCCGCCCGTTCAGGGAAGAATGTCATCCTGTCCACTCCCTCAGCCAGCGGCAAGACCCTCAGCTACAATCTGGCGGTATTCGATGCACTCCTCGAAGAAAAGGGCAGCCGTGCCCTTTACCTCTTCCCGACAAAAGCCCTGGCCCAGGATCAACTCCGAGTCCTCAATGAGCTCACCGCTGCCGCTCAACTCAAGGTTCGAAAGGCAACCTTCGATGGTGATACGCCCTGGAATGAGCGGGCGGAGATACGGCGCTCGGCTCAAATCGTTCTCTCCAATCCCGATATGATGCACCTCGGCATTCTTCCCAATCATCGCTCATGGACTGGATTCCTCAGCCGGCTGAGATATGTGGTGATCGATGAGGCCCATGTCTATCGCGGCGTCTTCGGCTCCCATGTCGCCAACGTAGTCCGCCGTCTCCGACGCATCTGTGATCGCTATGGCTCAACGCCTCAGTTTATCTGTTGCTCCGCCACCATCGCTAATCCGCAGGAGCATGCGGAGAGACTAACCGGTCTCCCCTTTGAAGCTATCACCGAGGATGGGGCGGCATTCGGGGGGAAGGATTTTATTTTTTGGAATCCGCCGCTGATCGATGAGGCCAGGTCTGTCCGTCGCAGCTCCACCACCGAAGCCACACACTTGCTGACCGAACTCATGTCGGCGGGGATTCGCAGCCTCGCATTCGCCCGAACACGCAAGCTGGTCGAGCTGATTTATATCTACGTGAGAGACCACTTGGCGGCCAAAGCCCCTGAACTCGCGGGGCGAATAAAACCATACCGTGCCGGCTATCTGGCCGAGGCGCGCCGGGAGATCGAACGCGAACTCTTCGAAGGAAAACACCTGGGAGTGGTGGCCACGACGGCGCTGGAGCTGGGAGTGGATATCGGTCATCTCGATGCTACCGTACTCACCGGTTACCCCGGCAGCATCGCCAGCACCTGGCAACAGGCGGGGAGGAGTGGGCGGGGGAGAGGGGAGGGCTCGCTGAGCATCCTCATCGGATCCGAAAATCCTCTCGATCAGTATTTCATGCGGCACCCTGAAGCACTGTTCGGGAAGGGTTTTGAACATGCCCTGATTGCGCCTGCAAATCCTCATATACTCAAACCCCACCTCGTGTGTGCCGCCTGGGAGTCTCCTCTCAGCCAGCGGGACCGGAGATACTTTGGCGACTTCGAAGAGGTATTGGAAAAGGACGGTTTGCTCCGGATGCGGGGCAGAAGATGGTACCCGGCAACGACTGTCGCTTCGCCAGCCCAGGAGGTGAACATTCGCTCCACCTCATCCACCAACTACGCCCTGATTGACGCCAGCACCGGAGAATTGCTGGAGACGATAGAGTCGGCAACCGCATTCTTTCAGATACATCCCGGAGCGGTCTATCTTCATCAGGGTGAAGCCTATCTGGTCACCGAGCTTGATCTCAAGTCTCACACGGCCTATGCGGAACCCACAGACGCTGCGTACTACACTCAAACCAAGGATATAACCGATCTCAACATAGTTAAGACGACCGCTGAGAAGACCATACTCCAGACCAGGATTTGTCTGGGCGAGGTGGAGGTCACCACCCAGGTTTTGGGGTTCAAGAAGAAGCGGGTATATAGCGAAGAGGTGATTGGAGAGGAACCACTGGACCTGCCACCGCAATCGTTTGCGACGGTGGCTGTTTGGTTCGACATCCCCTCTCGGATCCAGGCACGGATCGCTCGCCAAGGGCTCGACCTTGCTGGAGGACTGCATGCCGCCGAACATGCCTCAATCGCCATGCTGCCGCTATTTGCTCTCTGCGACCGGAACGATATCGGGGGTGTTTCTACTCCCCTCCATCCCGATACCGGCAAGGCCCAGATATTCATCTATGATGCTCATCCCGGCGGGGTGGGGATCGCCGAGAAGGGATTTGAACTGGTGGCAGAGCTGTGGCGGGAGACCGCAAAGCTCATCGCCGAGTGCCCTTGTGAGGAGGGCTGCCCCAGTTGTGTGCAGTCGCCCAAGTGCGGCAACAATAATCAGCCCCTGGACAAGGAAGCGGCGCGAGTGATATTCCAGAAGCTGCTATCCTGACATTGATCGAGCGATTGCGGCTATTTTCATGATTCGCCGGCCCTCTGGTCAGGCCCAGGAGCGGGCAGCCGCCCATGAGGGTTTCCTTGCATTATATACAATTTTCTGTCGTGATGTTGCGGGATATCAGTGAAATACCCCTTGTCCCATTTCGGGCAATATGGTATAATGGGAACAGGAAAAACAAAGGGGGAACAACAATGGTTACCATAAACAGGGACGAGTTCTTTGAGATTGACAGCCGGTCAATGGACGAACGAAACAGGCTGACTCTTGGCGCGGTCATGCGAGGCGTCAAGAGAGTGCGTGTGCTCCAAAGCAAACAAGGTGAGGTATTGCTCCAACCGCTCATTGAGATCCCGGCATCAGAAATCTGGTTGTGGCAAAACGAGAAGGCACTGCGGGATGTGCTCGAAGGCTTCAGAGATGCCCAGGAGGGCAGAATTTCCAAAATCGATCTTGATGAGCTGTAGGAGCATCTGAATACCCATCAGCATCATAGTCTGCCGCTAATCCCTCAACGAGATGTTGGGTTGTAACTAAGAAGGTATATACATCGCGCAAGACTCTGGAGATTCCCAGACCTCAACGCTCGATATCGAAACCGCCTCCTCGCCCAGTCGAGCTCGCAGATTCTGGTAAATCGTGGTGGCAATGTTCTCCGATGAGGGGTTTATCCGGTCAAAAGGTGCTACATCATTCAGGCAGACGTGATCGAATCGCTCTAAGACCTCTCGCAGGTGCCCTTTCAGCTCTGAGAAATCGAAGGCCATCCCGACATCATCGAGCTCGGAGCTCTCGACCGTAATCACGGCCTCAAATCGATGGCCGTGCAGTTGTTCGCACTTGCCCTGATAGCCCCTCAGATAATGCGCAGCGTCAAAGTGCTGCCGGACAGATATACAGTACATCTCCCCACCTCCTTACTTGTTGTGACTCGGTCAGCCCGGAAAGTAAATCCCTCATGCTCATGTTGATTGACGGATGGGCAATGTCGGGGGCAATCTCCAGCAGTGGGATCAGCACAAAGGCTCGCTCTGCGATACGGGGGTGAGGAATAACCAGGCTCTCAGTATCAATGACCTGCTCGCCATAGAGGAGTATATCAATGTCAATAAGGCGAGGGGCATTCGGGAAGCTGGCAACCCGGCCAAGCTGCTCCTCGATGTCCTTGACATAACGGAGCAGCTCAAAGGGATCGAGCTCAGTCGTCCCGCAACAGACCATGTTGAGAAACGAGGGCTGCTCCAGGTAACCCAGAGGCTCCGTTTCATAGACGGAGGAGACCCCCGTGATCATCATCCCCCGTGCCAGGTATTCAAGTCCCCTCGCCAGGCTCGTTTCTCTATTCCCCATGTTTGATCCCAGCCCAAGGTAAACGGTGTTCATTGCCCTATTTTAGCATATTTGGCAACGCTTGATTAACCCCAGAGCCTCAGTTAGAATAGGGTAGAGGCCGGGACATGTTCGAGTCGCTATCAGATAAGCTATCGGCGAAGGAGGAAAATGTCGGAATGCAAGACCTGACCCCGAACCCCACCCCATCTTACCCTCATTGTAAAAGCGTTCCTGGCAAAAGTCAATTCCCGAAATCGCCTCACTAGTTTTGATCTTCAATCCTCACAATTTCTCCCTTATCTAAGATTACTCTCTTGTCAGCAATCTTAATTAACTCTGATTTGTGAGCGATAATGATAACCGCATTTTGTTGATATTGGCTCTTAATAATCTCCTCTATCTTTTTTTCTGTCGTTTGATCTATCGCTGAGGTGGCTTCGTCGAGCACTAATATTGGTGGCTTCTTCAGGGTTGTTCTGATGAAGGCCAGTAGCTGCTTCTCGCCGCCGGACAATTTAACCCCGCGCTCCCCAATAACAGTGTTCAAGCCTTGTGGGAGGTTCTTAATGAAATCTGTTATTCCTAAGTTTTTGATTACCTGTTCTATTTCTTGATCGGAGATGTCGGGATCACTATAGACGATATTATTCTTTACGGTGTCATTAAAGAGAAAGATGTTTTGAGAGATAATCCCAATCCTCTCCCTGAGAGATGAGAGCTTGACTTTGGTTATATCCTGTCCGTCAATGAGGATAGACCCTTCTTGAGGCAGCTGGAGCCCCAGGAGAAGCTGAATTAAAGTTGATTTCCCTGCCCCGTTAGGACCAACTATGGCAACCTTCTCCCCTGGTCTGATAGCAAAAGTGACATTATCCACTGCTTTTTTGTTTCCATCATAAGAGAAACTAACCCCATTGAACTCAATCTTTCCACTAATATAGTTTAATGTCTCGTCGCCTCTCCCTTCATGTTCGCTTGTCAACTTAAAGAATTCAAGGACTCGAGAGAGGGCAACTAGAATGGGCTGGAGAGTCATACCAAATGAAGCGATAGAAGCTATGGGGGCATATAGCATTCCTACATATCCAACGAAGGCAAGGTAGCCACCAATGGTAAATACTCCAGCCATTATCTGGAAACCGCTCACCACGAGAATGAGTAGTAGACTTAACGCAAATATCAGGGTAGTGCCCTGACTAAATATAGTGAAGATCATTGACTCGAGAATGCCCTTGCGAACAAAGATATTAAGCTTTTGTGTTAATCCCTCGCTTGCCCGTGCCTCGGTTCCAAATGACTTTATTACCTCAATCCCTGAAAAACTCTCCTCCATATGCGAGGATATCTCAGCAGCGCTCTCCATAAGCTCCTCGCTTACGGGTAAAATTCCTCGGGATGAGTATTTTAGCACCACAAACAGGATGGGCAGGGTCAATAATGCAACTAAGGTCAATTGCCAGTTTAGATAGAAAAGCATCACCAGGATAAATATAAACTGAACAAAACCGATGAGTTGCATTATTAAGGCATTGGAAAAGATAGTGCTTAATGCAGATACCTCCCCCATTCGACTTAATAGATAGCCAGTCTGAGATTCATTGAAGAAGGAGAATGGAAGTCTTAAAATCCGGGAGAAAAGGTCCTTCTGGATATCAGCCAGCACCGTTTGGTTTATGACAGCAAACAGATAATCTGTAATAGAGGAAAATATCATCTCACCAATATGGAGACCCACCATTATCAAAATCAGCAAAACAAACAAACGTGCATCCTGATCTCCCAACAAGACATCATCAATAACCATCATCGTCAGGTAGGGAATAGGAAGTGGTATCAAAGCGGTAATTATAAGCAAGATAAAACCAACAAGAATTGTCTTCCAACGCCGCCTGGCATAAGGCAGCAGTCGCTTAAGATCAGCAAGATGCACTTTCTCAGACTCACTTTCCCTTTGGGAAAACATGAGCCTCAGCGCCTCTTTTAAATCTTCTTTCATTCTCGGTACACTCCTAACCCGGACGAGCCCGAACCACCAAATTTACCACAGAGGCACAGAGACACGGAGAATTCTTTTGTGCTTTCTCAATGCCTCGGTGTCTCCGTGGTTGACTATTTTGCCATTTGGCGCAAGACTTCAGGCTTTAGTCCCTAAAGGATCCCCTATTCGCTGCTTAATATTACCCTTTCCTTACTTAATCTGGTAGTCATCATGTATGTAATTGCTATTGCAACAAGAGAGATCGGCAAGACCATCCATGCGTAAGGGTATTCGACTATTCTTTGAATATGCCCCAAACTAAAGAAAGCTAGCATGTAAATAAGCATGGTAGCCCAACTAATAAGGTATATCCTCCTGATCAACAGTGCGATATAGTTCGCAAGACCCTTCAGCGCCATCAACAGACAAGCAATAAGAAACACTGCCCTGAGCTCTGTCAGGGAACCAATGGAGACACCAGGCAGATAGAGGGGGAGAAAGATAAGGAATACATAAACATAATATATTCCCTGGGCGAGGAGACTGCTACCGAATATATGCTTCGGGGCAACAGATAGCGAGAAGAGAGATTCAAACTGCCGGTATCTCTTCATGGATGTGACGTTACCACCACTAAGTAACCAACCAACAATGAGTGGGATCAACTGAACAATAAAAAGGTCTTCATCAGGTGGTATTAGGAGACTAATTGGAACGAAATATATGGGCAACAAGAGCATCACAATAAATAATATCTTGCGCTTCCTAAGGAGTTTCAACTCAAAGTATAACATAGAGATCATTGTTCATCCCCCCCCTTTTGAGAAGCTCTCCCTGAATCTCTTCACGCTGTCTCTCGTTTTATCCTCCAGACCAAAGATTGTGGCATAGATATCATCAAGTTTGATCTCGGTGACAGATAGATCAAACAACCCTAACCCGTCTAGCTTCATATTGACCTCTTGAATGTTGTCAATGGAGACAAACATCGTGATATTACTATCCTCGATCCATCTATTCTTGATAAATGGTAGATTGCCAATTTCATCAATCCTTTCAACATCACCGAATCTTGCCCTGACAACATATCTGCCGAACCGCAAGAAGAGGTTCTCTAAGGTATCACAAAAGACCTCCCTGCCTTCTCTCAAGATACACAGCCTATTACAGATACCCTCCACCTCACTCAATACGTGGGAACTGAAGAATATGGTCTTCCCTTCCTCTCTCAGGTGTCTTATCAATTCGTAGAATATCCTTTTCTGTTCGGGGTCCAGTCCGCTCGTAATCTCATCAAAAATTAATATCTCCGGGTCATTGAGTAGGGCCCTGGCAAGAATCAGCCGTTTCTTCATCCCATGGGAGTACGCTGCTATCTTCTCTCTCCTCTTTGCCTCCAGGCCAACAAACGAGAGCAAGAGGTCTATCCTTCTCTTTCTCTCTTCCTTTACGATCTTAAGAATATGAGAATAGAGATCCAGATTCTCTTCCCCGGTTAGTTCCTCATACAGGCCGGGGTTCTCTAACGCTGTTCCAATCTTGCCGCCATATTTTGAGAAGTGATTGCTGGAACTCTCACCAAATATCTTTGCCTCGCCCTTAGATGGCCTTAGTACATCCAAGATACAGCGAATTGCAGTTGTCTTTCCGGCTCCATTTGGCCCAATGCAACCAAATACATCCCCCTTAAAAACCTTAAACGAGACATCGTTCAGCGCAAGGACATCTGAAAAGCCCTTTGTTAAGCCAACTACCTCGATTACTGGCTCTTCCCTTTCCGACATAGATACTTCCTCAAACGTAACTGCTCAGGTGGATAGACTGAAGACTGAAGACTTTTAGAAAACTTCAGCCTTCAGCCAAGATAACCCTCACTTCGTTCGGGTAAATTCAAATTGTAA
>BBPD01004156.1_pt1 | contig 16432 bp, 12 predicted proteins | sample 1344911 | NCBI WGS metagenome assembly BBPD01 (sample SAMD00019088, study PRJDB2971) | groundwater metagenome | biome: freshwater biome; feature: mineral spring; material: ground water | place: USA: CA, Sonoma | collected 2011-09 | depth surface m
CTTTTCTCCGTTGATCGGGAACACTTTCTGATCGACAGTGACCATACTGCTCATCTTTCACCTCCATTATTTAGTCGTCCCGGAATACATTGCACGGCGCTGAAGCGCTCCGGACATACGCTCAGGCATATCCCGCACCTGGTGCAGTTATCCTGGTCTATTACATGAACCTCCTTCTTCGCTCCTCTAATTGCTTCGACAGGGCACTTGCGCAGACAGATCATACAAGCCTTACATTTATCCGGCGCGATATAATAGGAAATAAGCGAGGGACATACCTTTGACAGACAGCGGCGCTCACTAATGTGAGCGATGTACTCATCACGGAAATAGCGTAGGGTGGTGAGCACCGGATTGGGGGCTGTTTGCCCCAAACCACAGAGTGAGCCATCCTTGACGGTGGTAGCCAACTCTTCCAGGAGAGCAATGTCTTCTTCCCGCCCCTTTCCCTCAGTGATTCGGGTGAGGATCTCCAGCATTCGTTTCGTCCCTTCGCGGCAGGGCACACATTTACCACAAGATTCATTCTGGGTAAACTTCGTAAAGAAGCGGGCTATCTCTACCATACAATCATCCTCACTGAGGACCACCAGCCCTCCCGAACCCATCATCGCTCCCGCGGCGGTCAGGGAGTCAAAATCTATACTGAGATCCAGGTGTTCCTCAGGGAGACAACCGCCAGAAGGGCCGCCTATCTGCACCGCCTTGAACGACTTGCCAGCAGGAATCCCGCCACCAATACCATAGATAATCTGACGAAGGGTGATGCCCATAGGTATTTCTATTAAGCCACAGTTTGCTATCTTGCCGGTTAGGGCAAAGATCGCAGTCCCCTTGCTTTTAGCGGTTCCTATGCCAGCAAACCAATCAGCTCCTTTATTAATGATATGACCGATGTTAGCAAAAGTCTTCACATTGTTAAGTAGGGTGGGTTTATCCCAGAGTCCTTTTTCGGTGGTGCGAGGACGAGGTAAGGACTTAGGCATTCCCCTCTTACCCTCAATGGAGAGAACCAAGGCAGTGGATTCACCGCAAACGAAGGCTCCCGCTCCCTGAAAAACCGCTACGTCAAAGTCGAATATGCTCCCTAAGATATTTCTGCCGAGGAGTCCCCTTTCTCTTGCTTGAGCGATAGCAATGAAAACGCGCTTTACCGCCAACGGATATTCGGCTCGCACATAAATGACTCCCCTTTTAGCACCAACAGCGTAGCCAGCAATTATCATTCCTTCTAAGACTGAATGAGGGTCTCCCTCCAGCAGGGAGCGATCCATGAATGCACCGGGGTCACCTTCGTCAGCATTGCAAATGATATACTTTTCCTCACCAGGTGCCTGCCAGCAAGCATCCCACTTTCGCCCGGTCGGAAAGCCGCCACCGCCAAGACCGCGCAAACCTGAGCGCTTGACCTCTTCGATGACTTCCTCAGGAGTCATTGTGGTAAGAACCTTTGCTAATCCCTGATAGCCACCGCGAGCAATGTATTCCGGCAGGCTCTCGGCATCGATGTGGCCACAGTTTAGCAAGATAATCTGTTTTTGATGCAGATAAAAGGGAATATCGTAAGGGCTGTGATAGCGTTTCCCGTCTTTCTCGTATAACAACCGCTCCACCGTCTCACCGGTGATAGCGGCTTTCACTATGTCGGGGACATCAGAGGCTTTCACCTTGACGTACAACGTGCCATCAGGCTCGATTTCTACCAGCGGCCCCTGGGCGCAGAAACCACGACAGCCGGGGGCAATGACTCCCGTGCCGTGACGATCAGGGTCTTCTGCTACCAGCTCTACATCAACCAGGTCACCTCTCTCCCTCACATAATCCCTGAAAGCGTATAAAACTTTGAAGCCGCCGGCGGAGACACAGCCAGTGCCGGTGCAGACCAAAATACGTGGTCGTTGGTGGGAGATAGCATCGGCATAGCGCTTCTGCAGTTGATCGAGTTCTTGCGATGATCTGATCACTTCTCCTCCTTGCGACTTGCCAGCGTGTCGACAATAGTTACCGCTGCATCAGGGGTTATGTGGCCGTGTACCTCGCCATTGACTATCATTACCGGCGCCAGGCCACAGCACCCCACACAAGCCACTGTCTCCAAGGTAAACAGCATATCAGGGGTGGTTAACTGCCCCTCCTTCAGATTGTATTTACGGCAAATGGCGTCATAGATAGACATAGACCGCTGGACGTGACAGGCTGTGCCGTCGCAGATGGTCACCAAATAGCGACCTTTGGGCTCCAGAGAAAATTGGGTGAAGAAGGTGGCCACCCCGAAGACCGTAGCCGGCGAAAGATCGAGAGCCACGGCAATGTAGGTAAGCACCTCCTCTGGCAGATAACGGTACTCTTGTTGCACCACTTGCAAAATGGCGATCAGGTTACCATTGCGGCCGCCCTGCTCGGCGATTATCTCGTTCAAGCGAAAGAACTGCCGTTGCGGGCGCTCTGATGCCATTTGTGTTGTGGCAGATACTTGCCCTTTGCTTTGATCAGCGTTCATTGGCAAACCTCCTAAATGCCTCTCCCTTGAAGGGAGAGGTTAGGGGAGGGTGAATCTCCCCCTCACTCTAACTCCATCCCACTAGGGGAGGGAGAATTTTCACAAATGCTCCACGGTGATTAGCTTGTTACGTCGCTTCAGTTGCCCTATCACCTCGTCCAGGTAAATCAGGCGCATGGGTTTGCCGCGCACCACATCGGCCAACTGGTGTGGATTGATAGCATTACCCACGATGAAATGGATCTCATCCGCTTCCAATAAGAGGCGCGCCAGCCGAGTGCCCGCATCCTGCGCCGGGGGAAGATCGTGGATGGTCTCTGCCTTTCGCAGTTGTTCCGCTGCCGAACTCAAAGTAAGAACCCCTTCGGTCACTAAATCCACGCCTTTCAGGCGAGCGATCGGGGGAATTTTGCTGGGCGACGAGGAACTGGGGCTTTTACTACGGGGCTGCCATTCGACCACCAGCTCTTGTCCTAACTCTCGCGCCGCCATCTGGGCAGTCGTCCCGCCGCAGATGGCCTTGACGCCCTCGGCGGACATCAATTTGCTGACCATCAGGCTGTCGAGTTTGGGGTCCGCTGGTGGGCCGGTAACGATGGTGGCCGTGCGAGCCTGACGCACCCACATGCTAACGACCGTGGCATCGTCGCCGGGGGTACCGTTGTACAGCTTGAGACAAGTTTGACTGAGGGCGCGGGTCAGTTGATGGGCATCACCGCGTGTGGCTACCCAGCGCCGCGCCGCCACAGCGATGTTTTTCCATCCCCATCCCAGGCGATAGAGTCCCCCCACCCCGGCGTGGATGTAGCCATCGCTGAGCATGACCATATAGTCGCCCTCTTCCAACATGAACTGCCTCTCTCGGATGGCCCGCCCGGCAACCATGCGCTCAGTCATAGGCAACTCAACCACATCGTTGTTGCGAATCAATATCAATGGTGGGGTATCATATTCCACCAAGTAGGCCTCGCGCCCATGCAAAACTTGCAACACCGCAAAGGTGGCGTAGGTCAGTCGCCGCACCTGACATTCGGGCAGGGTGGCGGCCAGCGTTTCGACCACCTCATCAACGGTGTTCCCCCGCTCCAACATCGTAGCGGCAATTTCAGCGGTGAGGGTGGCCAAAATGTTGGCCTTGACCCCACTGCCCAGTCCATCCGAGAGCACAACAGTCAGGGTGTTAGGAGCGGTGGTGACTTTGACCCAATCGCCGCATAGCTCCTCACCGTGCTTATTCAGGCTGTCCCAGGCTACTTCAACTATTTGTCTCATCCTGATCCTACGATTCTTTCATCAAGCGAACCAGGCGGGTGAGCAGGGTTTTGGTCTCGGCCGTGGTTTCGCCTAACAGTCCAGCAATCTCGTGAGCCACACGCATTTGCTTATTGATGACCTCCTGGGTGTGCTGGAGGGTCTCAGTGCGAATGCGTTCCATTTTCTCACGATGTTGTTCGCGCTCGGTCACATCGCGCAGGATGGCCACCATCAGGTTCTCGCCCCCCACGGACATGATGCTCTGTGCCACCGTCAGATCGTCTCGCAGACGCACAATCTTGTTTAGCAGAGGCCGCCCGGTGTCCCGAACGGCCAGGAAATCATCCATGATGGGGATGATCTCACGCAACGGCTTGCCCTGGACTGCCCGGCGATGACAGTGAAACATCCGCTCAGCGGATGGGGATATATCCTGCATGTGCAGGGTCTTGTCCACAACCAGGATGGCATCAGGGGTGACGTCCATCACCACGTTGGTCAGCGATTCGGCCCGGGCGCGCATGTAAGGAATACACATGGTTACCTCAGCCATACCCCACAGGACGGCGGTAGCCTTCTGGCGGCAAGAGTCATAACCACAAGCCCCACAGTTAAGCTCATCCTCCGGCGAGTACCTTTTCACCCGATGAAGCACTTCTTGGATCTGCTCCGCGGTAAATTTGGGGATGGGGACACTGCGATCGCGATATATCCGCTCCAGCGATGGCCACTGGTCGCGGGTAGGTAACTGTTGCGGCTGGCGACGTGTGGCGTAAGCTATCACCCGCTGCCGGGCGAGGGCCACACTCTCTTGATTCATCAGCGCCGGGCCGTTGATGCATCCCCCTTCACAGGCCATCAACTCGATCAGGCAGGCTTCCAACGCGCCGGAACGGACCCCCTCCAGCACATTTCGACAGGACTCCATACCCGAGGCAATTACAATGTGGCTGGCCAGAATGTCGGTATCCATGAGGGCTGTACCCACCAGTCCCCCTTCCACGGGAGAAAGGCGGGCAGTGTGAGGGGTCGGTTGTCGGGGATCGGTTGTCGGGGGTGCCGGGTGGGGACTGACTTCTGACCCCTGACCCCTGACCCCTGGTTGGGCCGCCGGGAACGCCACCCCGACTTCCTGCATCCACTGCCCCAGCTCGGTAAAGGTGAGCACCGCATCCACTACACCGGACACAGCTTCGTCCACTATTTCGCCCTTTTTGGCGATGCACGGCCCAATGAACACGACGAACGCGTCATCGCCGTATTGCTGGCGCAGATACCGCCCGTGGGCGATCATCGGTGAGACGATGGGAGCCAGATGGGGAATGAGGTCCGGGTAGTACTTCTCCACCAGGTTGACCACCACGGGGCACGAAGACGTAATGATAGGTTTCAGTTGTCGGGGGTCGGTTGTCGGGGGTACGGGGTGGGGGCTGATCCCTGATCCCTGACCCCTGACAACCAACTCGTGGTGGGCCAGGCCAACCATTTCAGCGCCGAAGGCAGTCTCGCCAGCGGCGGCAAATCCCAGATCGGCGAGGAGTTGCTCCATCTGGGCAAAGGAGGTCATCTCGAAGTAGGCCGGCAGCGACGGGGCTACACTGGCGATCACCGTCCGCCCGGCAGCCAGGGCTTTCTTAATAGAGAGTAAGTCGTCGCGGATAACCTTGGCCTTCTGGGGACAGGCCCGCACGCAACTGGCACAGATGATGCACAGATCATCTACGACCTCGGCCTGATTGCTTATCACCCGGATCGCCTTGACCGGGCAGGTGCGTACGCAACGATAGCAATCCTGGCAACGAGCCGGATTGGCACTGACAACTCCCATGTTACACTCCTCGCTGAAGGCGGGATACTACCTCGTTGTAAAAGAAAGATTCGGCATCATCAGGGTACACTTCAGGATACACCTGGTCGTCCAGGCGAACGGACACCCCCATAGAACAGTGGTCCATACAAAAAGCGCCCGTTAACTCCACTTGATTACTCATATTTTCCTGTTTAATCAGACGCTCAAAGGTCTCGGCCACTTTGTCCGATCCGCGCACGTAGCACGAACTCCCTACGCAAATGACAATCGTCAACATAAATGTTCCTCCCGACCTCGGCCGGCTCCATCTTCCCTTCCCGCTCCACCGGATACGATGACCTTACGCTGGGTGATGTGATGGGAGAGTGCGGCCAGTTCGGCGGCCAGATCCTCGTTCTTGACCAACACGTCCCCCGGCACGGTGAGCCGGCACGGTGCGAAGTTCCAGATTACCTTGATGCCTCCAGTAACCATCGCGTCGGCCACCTCCTGAGCGGCTCCGTCCGGCACGGTGATAATCCCTATCTGGATGTGCAGGCGTTGGGCCAGATTGGCCAGCTTCTCCACTGGCAATATCTGCCGTTCGCCCACGGTTTGCCCCACCTTATCCGAATGGTTGTCAAAGAGGGCAATGATCTGTAACCTATAATGTGCAAACCCGGGGTAGAGAGCCAGCGCCCGGCCCAGGTTGCCCACGCCCACCAGCACAGCTTCTTTGTCGTTCACCAGTCCCAGGAATTCCTCCAGGTGAGATGCCAGCGATCTGGCATCGTAGCCCACCCCCGGGCGACCGTGTTGTAAGAGACAACTTAGGTCCTTGCGTACCTGCGCCCCGGGCACACCAACACTCCGCCCAAGCTCATCGGAGGAGACAAAAGGAACCCCTTCCTCGATGGCTTGCCGCAAGCGGCGGTAATAGACCGGCATCCGCTGCAATGCGGGCGAGGGGACACCAAATTGTCTGTCACGTTTCTGATTCATTGTCCGGCAACTTCGTTCTTTTCTACACGAAGTATAACACACTTCTGAAAGAGGGTCAATCGCCTGTGCTGGCTAACCACATAGGTTCAACCGCTCCTGCTATCACAGCCCGGCGGCGGCCAGGATATCGGGGACTACCTACTCCCTGCCGATGGCCATGACATGAACCCCATCACAGATGGCGTCCTTCCTCAAGGTGGCGATCATCCGTCCAGCGATCTCAATGCCTCTACTGAGCGCTTCGCCCTTGGGAGCACTGGCCAGCTCGTCAATCAGGTTCTGCGGAACCAGGACCCCGGGCACATTGTCGTTCATGTACCTGGCCATCCGGGCTGAAACGAGCAGTATTATCCCTGCCAGCACCTTGACTCGGAACTGGCGGGCAAACTCCATGAACCGGGTGAAATTCTCCAGGTCGTATATCGCCTGAGTCTGGAAAAATTCCGCCCCTGCCTCCACCTTCTTTTCGAACCTGGCAAGTTGCGGTTCGAGCGGCTTTGCCTCCGGGGTAACTATCGCCCCGGCGCAGAACTCCACCGCCCCGTCAAGATCGTTCCCCCCCAGGTCCTTGCCCGATTCCATCAGACGAATGGTGTGCAGAAGTTGAGAGGAATCGAGATCGAAGACTCCCCTGGCCTGCTTGTGATCCCCCACGGGAATGGCATCGCCGGTAAGGCAAAGGACGTTTCTTATGCCTCTGGTATAGGCAAGGAGAAGCTCCGCCTGGAGGGCCAGCCGGTTGCGGTCGCGGCAGGTCATCTGCAAGATAGGCTCACCGCCCCGCTCCTTAATCGCCAGGCAGCCACCGATGGAGGGAAACCGCATCACCGAACTCTGGTGATCGGTTACATTGAGGGCGTCCACCTTGTCTTTCAGAAGATCGATGTGATGGAGCATCCTGGCGATATTTGTTCCCTTCGGCGGGCCAATCTCGCTGGTAATGACGAACCTGCCGGAATCGAGTGCCTCTCTCAAGCTCTGTGTCATTGTCCCTCCACTGGGGATTGGTGATTGGTTACTCGTATTAGCCTCGGTCGGGGTGCAACGTGGAAATTCCTTGGCGGCTGATATTTCTTCATCAGGTCAAGTCGCCCCTGTTTCTCCAGGAGCTGGTAGATCAGCGTCCAGGCGCAATCCCTCTCCTTATCGACCTCACACTTGCCGTTGTTGGTGCCCCCACAGGGGCCGTTTATCAATCCCTTGTGGCAGGCGGTAATGGGACAGATACCCGCAGTTTCACCCAGGACACACTCCCCGCACTGGTCACAGGCTTCCCGAAAAATGCCCGGACTTTCCTCGATGCCGATAAAGAGGGTATCCAGGGCAGGAATTACCGGTTTATTGATATACTGAGCCGTCTTCTGTACCCCCAGAGCGCAGGACATCACCAGAATACAGATAGCATCCCGAATGGCCTGACCATTCTCTGCCATAGCTGCCCCGGTCATCTCATCGCAGGCGGTCGGTATGACCGTCGAGCCGGTAACGATCTTACCCCACTCCTGAAGGTGGGCGATCATCTCAGCGACCTCCTCTATCCCGCCGGTTCTGGTCATCGTGGCGCAGGTGCCGCAGCCGATGACAAAGATTCTATCGAAGCGCCCCAGGCATTTCTTCATCTCGTCGAAGGGTTTTGACCTGGTGATCGATTTCATGCTCCCCTCCCAGATATCCACAGAGAACACAGAGAAAATAAATAAATCGTACCCCTCTGTTGTGACAAATTCGTCTATCTTTCAAGGTCACATCGCAGACACCGCTTTGCTTCTTCCCTGCCTTGCTCCTCCGAGAATCCCCGCTCAATTTCATCAAAGCTCCGCCTTCGCTCCTCAGGCGGCAGGATGGGCATGGCGACTTGACGTTGGGCCTTCCATTCCTCCTCCGTTTCCTCCGGGGCTGGTTTCTCAGCGATCTCCTCCTTCAGATCATACATCTGCACCCGCGAGGCATCTTGCTTGAAGTACTTATCTATTGCCAGGGCCGCTCGCCGCCCGGCAGCGATAGCGTCTATGACCATGCCGGGCCCGGTAACGAAATCCCCGCCGGCAAAGACCCCGGGGAGATTGGTAGCCAGGGTATTGCTATCGACAATCAGGGTTTCCCACCGCGTGCGCTCCAGGGCGCTATCGGCGGGCAGGAAGGAAAGATCAGGAGCCTGACCCACAGCAGCGATAACCGTGTCTGCCTCCATGAAAGTGCCTGAATCCTCGATCGGAATGGGCCGCCGGCCGCTATCGTCCGGCTCACCCAGCTTCATCCGGATACACTGCAATCCCGATACCTTCCAGCCCGCGGTCACTATCCGGGTGGGACTAACCAGGAGATTGATTTTGACCCCCTCGGCAAGGGTCTGGTCGTACTCGACTTCGGTTACCGGCATCTCGGCTCGAGAACGGCGATAGTAGATATTCACCTCCTCGGCACCAAGACGAAGCGCCGTGCGAGCGGAATTCAGAGCCACATTTCTACCACCGATCACCGCTACCCGCCGCCCCACGGTAACCTCCCGGCCAATCTTCATATCCCTCAGGAACTGGAGCCCATAGTGAAGTCCCTCGATGCCCTCAATCTCACCCGGTATACCCACGCGCCGGCTTCTCTGGGCGCCGGCGGCAATATAGATCGCCTCGAACCCCTCTTTCTTCAGATCGTCGAGGGTGTAGTTGATATTTATCGGGGTGCTGTATCATATCTCCACTCCCTTCCGGGTGATGTAGTCGATCTCCATCTGAATGACCGCTCGGGGCAATCGGAACTCCGGTATGGCGACCGAGAGCATCCCTCCACCCACGGGAAGGGCCTCGAAAACCGTGACCCCATAGCCCATTTGAGCAAGGTTATAGGCACAGGAGAGTCCCGCCGGCCCCGCCCCCACCACCGCCACTTCTTCGATCCTTGTTCGCCGGAACGGCTCGGGATCTGCGGTCATGTTCTGGAAATACCAGTCGGCAGCAAGGCGCTTGAGCGAGCGAATCGCCACCGGGTCATCCAGCTCACCGCGGCGGCAGCGGACCTCGCAGGGGTGATGGCAGATACGACCACAGATAGCGGGGAAGGGGTTACGGTCCCGAATCACCTCAATGGCCTTCCGGTATTCGCCTTCGGTGATGGCGGCGACATATTGAGGAACGTTGACTCCCACCGGGCAGGTATGCTGACAGGGGGAGATCATCAGGGCGTCGCAGACGGCAGCGGGGCATCGCTTCTCCCTGATGTGAGCCTCATACTCATCGCGAAAATAATTGATAGTGGTAATCACCGGATTGGGGGCGGTCTGCCCCAGCCCACATAAGGAGCACGATTTTACCACTCGACCGATGTCCAGCAAGGCGTTGATATCACCATCACGCCCCCTGCCCTGCGTGATCCGGGTGAGTATCTCCAGCATCTGCCTGGTTCCGAGACGGCAGGGGGTACACTTCCCACAAGATTCATACTGGGTAAAGCTGAGGAAGTATCGGGCGATCTCGACCATACAGGTGTTTTCATCCAGCACCACCATACCGCCGGAACCCATGATCGAGCCTAATTCTGCCAGCGCTTCATAGTCTACCGGCCGATCTAAAAAGCGGGCAGGAATACAGCCTCCGGAGGGACCTCCGGTCTGCACCGCCTTGAATGCCTTCCCCCGGGGGATACCGCCGCCGATATCGAAGATAATGTCCCGCAGTGGGGTGCCCATCGGCACCTCCACCAGTCCGCTATTTGCGATATTGCCGGCAAGGGCAAAGACTGCCGTTCCCCGGCTCTTCTCGGTGCCGATCCTGGAAAACCACTCTGCACCCTCATCCATAATTACCGGAACCGCGGCCAGGGTCTTGACATTGTTGACATTGGATGGTTTCCCATCCAATCCCGAGGTAGCGGGGAATGGGGGACGCGGACGTGGCATGCCGCGCCGGCCCTCTATCGAGGCCATCAAGGCCGTCTCCTCGCCGCAGACGAAGGCCCCCGCCCCCTCTTTGATCTCGATATCGAAGTCAAATCCGGAGCCGAGTATGTTTTTCCCCAGGAAGCCTCTCTCGTGGCTTTGCGCCAGGGCGATACGCACCCGGCTCACCGCCAGAGGGGGTATTCGGCCCGGGCATAGACATACCCATAACTCGCCCCTACGGCATAAGCACAAATGGTCAGGCCTTCAAGCATCGCGTGCGGGTCGGCCTCCAGAATAGAGCGATCCATAAATGCACCGGGGTCACCCTCATCGGCGTTGCAGATAACATACTTGATCGGGCCTGGTGCATCGCGGCAGAACTGCCATTTCATCGCTGTGCTCGCCCCGGCACCCCCGCGACCACGCAGTCCCGACCGGCGAATCTCCGCGATGACCTGCTCCGGCGTCATTATCGCCAGAACCTTCCGCAATGCCCGATAGCCGCCGCGCTCGATATAGTGCTCTATCTTCTCCGGGTTGATCTGACCGCAGTTACGCAGAATGACGCGCCTTTGCTTGAGGTAGAAATTGATGTCGGAGTAGTGCGGTACAGCTTTGCCGGTCATCGGATCACGGTAAAAGAGACGCTCCACCGGCTTCCCCTCGCCAAGGTGAGCAGAAATGATCTCCGCGGCATCCTCCACCTGGACACGGGTATAGAATATACCATCAGGCTCGACGACCACACTCGGTCCCTGCTCACAAAGGCCATGGCCGTGACAGCCGGTGAAATCCACCTCAGCGTTTGTTATTCCCTGTTTTGCTAGCTCCGCCTTAAGAGCCTCGTAAACAGCATTAGCTCCCAGGGAAAGGCAGGGCGTCTCCTGACAAACGAGAGCAGTGCGCTGATTTTGCATTCAACCCTCCAGTCTTCCTGTCTCCGAACAGTTGCGTCACCCTCTTGGGATTCATATGACCATGGATATTCTTGCCAATGACTATATTGGGCGCCAGGGCGCAGACGCTGATGCAGGCAACGGTCTCCAGGGTGTATTCCAGGGCGGGGGGTGGTTTCCCCCTCTTCGATGTCCAGATACTGTTTCACCAGCTTCAGTATCGTCTTGCCTCCGCGCACATGACAGGCGGTTCCCCGGCATACCCGGACTAAGTTCCTTCCCCGCGGTGTCGTATACAGTTGGGTATAGAAGCTAATCACCCCTTGAACCTCGCTCGGAAACAGACCCAGCCCCTCGGCTATGGGTTCTATTGACTGGGGAGGGATATACCCCAGTTGCTTCTGCACCTCCTGAAGAAGGGGAATGAGCGCCCACCTCTGGCCCTTATGTTGGTCTATGATCTGGTAAACCGGCGCCAGGTCAACATCGGACGCTTTGCTAATTTTCTGTGACTCACTCATGGTATCTTCTTCAGCCTCACCTTGCACGATTTGAGTGCCGGGCTCTTTGATCGAGGGTCCAGGGTGATGCCAAAAAGCTCATGGACCGGGCTCTCGGCAAAAGAGATCGGCGCAAAAAGGGTCCCCGGCGAAAGGGCGTTATTGATCCTGGCGATGGACACCACCTCGCCTGCAGGTGAAATGATCCTGACCTGCTCGCCCGGGCTGATGCCGAACTCGGCTGCATCGGCTTCGCTTATCTCTACAAATGGCTCCGGCATCATCGCCTTGAGCCGCCTTGACCGCGCGCTCCTGGCACCACTACCGAACTGGTAAAGTGTGCCGCCGATCAGCAGCTCCAGAGGATAGGCAGTCGGCAGTCCCCCACCACACCCCTGATCCCTGCCTACTGACCCCTGCCCTAGTGACCGATATTCAACTGCCGAAAATCGCCCAAATCCCTGAGGGAGGCCACCCTCATAGAGACGCCTGGCCCCCCACCACCCCCCATAGTCTACCCCGTGGTATAAAGGCACCAACTGCCTGATCTCATCCATAATCTCTTGCGGGGAGGCGTATTCCATGTCATACCCCATCCTGTTTGCCAACCGCTGGGTAATCTGCCAGTCGGGTAGACTTTCGCCCCGGGACTCGATGGCCCGGCGCACCCTCTGCACCCTTCGCTCGAAGCTGGTGAAGGTACCGTCTTTCTCGGCAAAACTCGCTGCCGGGAGCACCAGATGCGCCAGCCTTGCCGTCTCCGTGAGGAACAAATCCTGAACCACCAGAAATTCCAATGAGGAGAGGGTCTTCTTCGTGAGCGATGGGGCGGGGAAGCTCAAGGCGGGATTCTCACCCACGATATACAACCCTTTGATCTTTCCCTCTCCTGCCTGCTCTATCATCTCCAGCGCCATCAGCCCCGGGCTGGTGGGTAGATCCACACCCCAGCTTTCCTCAAATTTCCTCCTTGCGGGGGCATTCCCTATGCTCTGATAGCCAGGCAAGAAGTCAGGCAAACATCCCATGTCCGATGCGCCCTGCCCATTATTCTCCCTCTGGATGGCGTAGATGCCACCCCGCCCCCCGAAGATAGTCGATAGTCGATGGTCGATAGTCCCCTGCCGCCCCCCGGACTGTCGACTGTCGACTGCTGACTGCTGACTATATATAAGCATGCCCAGATTCACCAGGGAGAGCACGTTTTCAATTCCATTGAGATGCTGCGTGATCCCACTGCCATATATGATTGAAACCCCATTCGCCGCGGCCACAAGTCGAGCCGCACGGCGCAGGTCTTGCGCCCCAACGCCGCAGATTTCCTCCACATGCTCCGGCGTGAATCGCTGCAACGATGCCTCCAGGAGCGCAAAATCCTCCACTCTCGGAACGAGGAAATCCCGATCCCGGAGCTCTTCATCGATGATTATCCTCATGAGACCATTGATAAGAACGTCATCCGTGCCTGCTTTAAGGCGCAGCCAGAGATGGACAAATGAATTGAGCCTTGTTTGCCGGGGATTTATCACCAGAAGCTTTGCGCCCTTATACCTCACGGCGCGCTTTATGGCATAACTCACCAGAGGAGCCGAGAGGGCAGGATCGGCCCCAATCAGCAATATCACCCCCGATTGTTCGATATCCTCGATAGGGTTACTACTCGCCGGAAACCCGAGGGTATCTCCAAGACCGGAACGGCTGGCGGGGTTATATAGACGACCGCCATTATCGATGTTGTTGGTGCCCAGTACCGCACGGGCAAACTTCTGCAAGAGGTAGTTCTCTTCGTTGGTGCATTTGGAGGAACCGAGAACTGCCAGACTGTCGGGCCCGCAGGTTGCCTTTATCTGCCCAAGCTGACTCGCGGCCACGTCCAGGGCTTCCTCCCAGGACACCGCCTTGAACTGGCCATCTATCTTGAGCAGCGGCTGAGTCAGTCTCTCCGGACTGTGAATGAAATCGTATCCGTAGGCTCCCCGGACACAGAGGGTAACGCCATTAGGCGAGTTCTCTTCATGGGGGATCACTCGCACTACTTGACCACCCATAACTTCCAGATCGATATTGCAACCGCATCCACAGAAGGGACAAATGGTGGGCACTACCCTGGTGCCTGTCCCTCGATAGGGCTTGATCCTCTCCGCCAGCGCCCCGGTGGGACAGAGCGCCACGCAGGTTCCGCAAAAGGTGCACGCAGAGCCTTCCAATGGCAGGTCTCCCAAGATTGCCGGCCGGGAGGAAAACCCCCGATCGATATAGTCGATGGCCCCCTCAACGATTAGCTCATGGTCGGCGCGGATGCACTTGGCACAGAGGATGCACTTGCTGAGGTCGCGCTCGATGAAAGGGTTGACTTCCTGAATCACTGCCAGGTGAGGAATCCTCTGAAAATCTATGAGTCCAATCCCCAGATCGGCGGCGATCTGGCGCAGCTCGCAGCGGTTGCCCTTATCGCATACCATGCAGGAATCGGGGTGGCTGGCCAGCATCAGTTTGAGTATGGTCTTGCGGCTTTCCAGCACCTTTGGCGAGCGGGTATTTATCACCATCCCCGGGGTTATCGGGGCAACGCAGGAGGCTAGCAGTGCGCCGGAGTGCTCGTCCTCCACCAGGCATATCCGGCAAGCGCCATAAGGGTTGAGGTGTGAGCTATAGCAGAGCGTGGGAATCTGTACGCCCGACTCCCGGGCCAGATCAAGTACGGTCATCCCCGGAGCTCCGCTCACTTCAACCCCGTTAAGGGTTATGGTGATGACCTGCAGTTTGTAACCTCCTTCGCCGGCAGGCATTCAGCCATCAGCGGTCAGCATTCAGCAATTCAACCGAATGCTCACATAACCCGGCCTATCGCATCCTCAAGATAGAATACACCAGATGGCAGTATATTGTCAACCTTCGCCGAAGGCTCTATCCCCTATCCCGGTGAAGTTTGAAGCAGTGCCGATTGTTATAACCGCGCCGATATGTTAATATTGCAACACGGGACTGACCGGCAGCTATAAAACAGAAGCCCCCTCGATTATAACCAGGCGCTCTACAGGATTGCCTTCATCTCTATGGTGGCTCACGACCTGAAAGCCCCTCTGGTTGCTATTCAGAGCTATTTCAGGGTGATGCTGGGCGGATATTCTGGCGAACTCAACGAGAAACAAAGACAGATGATCGAGAGGAGCAGTATAAGGATTACATTCAGAAGCCGGTGAAACAGGAGGAGCTACTCAGACGGGTCGAGGATCTCATGGCGAAGGAGTGAGCTCCGCGCCTCCCGAACCCCCTCTCCAACTGGGAAGCGTTGATATGAATTATGGTTGGCCTTCCATGTGGACAGGTGCGGGGAGACTGCGTCTGTTCCAGTTGATGCACTAGCTCCTCCATCTCCTGAAAGCTTAGAGACTGTCCTGTTGGAATCGCACCGTGGCAGGCCAGAGAAACAGCAACGCCCTCCTGCCACTCGCTTTTTTGTAGCCCTCCCAGTGAATCGAGTATCTCCGCAAGCACCCTGGTTATATCCTGCTTCTTGAGCACCGCAGGCACCGAACGAAGCAGATATGTTCGTTCCCCAAATTGCTCCAGATAGAAGCCACTTTCATAGAGAACCCCCTGCTGGGATTGCAGCAGTTCCTGCTGCTGCGCCGTGACCTCGATTGCCATTGGCTCGAGCAATCCTTGAACCTCTATCGCTCGACTTGCCTGTTGCTCTCGCGTCTTCTCAAAAAGAACCCTCTCGTGTGCTGCATGCTGCTCGATGAGGTACATGCCATCAGGGCCCTCGGCAACGATGTAGGCGTTCTGGAACTGACCTATAACCCGCAGGATCGGCAATTGCGGGCCGGACTCCGGGCCCTCACGTTTCTGGGCGAGCTGTGGCAGAGAGGTTGCCTTGTGGCCAGGTGGCGTGACGAAGAGCGGGGATGTGGAAGCACTTGGGGGAAGGGGCGATATCCTCGTGCTGGGCAGCGGTGCGGAACCAACCAGGGCATTTCTGACTGCCTTCTGCACCGCAACGAAAACATGGCGCTCACTGCGAAACCTGATCTCACTCTTGGTGGGATGAACATTAACGTCTATCTCCTGCGGAGGCAAGGCGATGTTGATCGCCACTATTGGGTGTTTGCCCGTCATCAACATTCCTTGATAAGCCTCTTCAACAGCATAGGTCAGCATACGGCTCTGCACCCGGCGGCGATTGACGAAGAAGCTGAGGTAGTTGCGATTGGAGCGTGAGAGGGAGGATGGGCTAATAAATCCATTAACAGCAGGGCAGACGGTTTCACTCGATTCGATCTCCAGCATTGCCTGCGCCGTCTCCAGACCATAAACCTCAACGAGGACATCCCGCAGGCTGCCGTTGCCTGGCGAACGAAAACTGGTTCGACCATTGATGATGAGATTGAATTTCACCTCCGGGAAAGCCAGGCTGAACTGGGTCACCAGATGGCTGATGTGGCCATTCTCCGTGGAGGGTGATTTCAGAAACTTGAGGCGAGCCGGGACATTGCGGAACAGGTCTCGAATGGTGACCGCGGTTCCCCGGGGACACCCTTGTTTACCCTTGCTGGTGATAGCTCCATTCTCCAGCTTGATAGCCGTACCGACGACATCATCCCGATATCGGGT
>BBPD01001492.1_pt2 | contig 16337 bp, 15 predicted proteins | sample 1344911 | NCBI WGS metagenome assembly BBPD01 (sample SAMD00019088, study PRJDB2971) | groundwater metagenome | biome: freshwater biome; feature: mineral spring; material: ground water | place: USA: CA, Sonoma | collected 2011-09 | depth surface m
GCGCCTGCTCTTCACCCCACAAACCCCGCCACGACAAACAGGGCCAACACACCCAGCCAAATCACCAAGACGCGCCAAACGAGACTCATCGCGTCGCGAAGCTCGAGTAACGCCGGAGCCTGTGCGGGGCCGTCGGCGGCGAACGCGCCCTCTTCGGCCAGCTCAATGGCGACGCTGGCCCGAGCGGCTGCCTCGAGGTGGCCAAGGCCAAGGCGCACGCCCTCGGAATGCCAGTCGCGCCACGCCGCAATGACCGCGTCGAAATCAGCGGCGAGCGCGAGGGTCAGGGTCATCAACTGAGCCACCGGCCAGTCCAACCAGCCAAGCAACGTCGCGGCGAAGCGTCCCTGCGCCTCGGGCAAGCGATGCCGCGCTTCACCCTGCGCGGCGAGTGCGACAAGGCGGTAGCCCACCGCACCCACCGGCCCGAAGACGGCGAACCAGAATAACGGCCCGAACCAGCGCCACAGCGCGCAGCGGAATACCGCCTCGACCAGCGGGCCACCTTCGATGCTGGCTTCGTCGCACTGCGGGAATATCGCCCGAGCGGCTTCCCGTCTGGCCTCGAAACCATCCGCTTCGATGATGGCTTCGACATCGAGATCAAGGTCACGCGGGCCCCAAGCGAAGAACAGGGCCGCGATGCCAAGCAGCAGGCTCGGCAGGCCATAGCCCCAGTCCATGATCGCCACCTGCAAGACCGCCAGCGCGAGCAGCGGTAGGCCGATGCCTATCCACAAAGCAGCGCCCCGCAGCGCGCCATCTTCACGCCCAAGCAGGCCCAACCAACCGACAAATCCATCGTGATGGCGCAGAGCCGCCAACGGCCGGACAAAGTGGCCGAGCAATAAGGTGACGACAACGGCAACGAGTGTCGTGGACATTAAGGTGCCGCGATGCTCATACCGAAAAGCTGCTTCCGCAGCCGCAGGTTGTTTTCGCGTTGGGATTGCGGATGACGAATTGCGAACCCGCCAGGCTTTCGCGGTAGTCGACCTCGGCACCCATCAGGTATTGCAAGCTGAGCGGATCGACGACGAGGGTTGCGCCGTCGCGCTGCACCGCCACGTCGTCCTCGTCGCAGCCCTCGTCGAACTCGAAGCCGTATTGAAAACCCGAGCAGCCACCACCGCTGATCGAGACCCGAAGTTTCAGCGCCGGATTGCCCTCGGCGTCGATCAACGCGGCCACCTTGGCCGCCGCCGCTGCGGTGAAGGCGAGCGGTGATTCGAGGTCGTGGTAGCTCGGCGTGTTCATGGCGTCGGGTCGGGTGAGGAGCTGGGTGTGGCGGCTTGGGCTGGGGCGTGGACGAGCTGCCCAGTAACGGTGGCACCGGCGGCCATCTGGAGAACGACATAGTGCAAATGGCCCTCCACTTTTGCCGTCGGGCCAAGTTCGAGGCGCTCACTGGCGTGTACATCGCCCTTCACAAATCCATTGATGACGACCACCGGCGCGCGAAGCTCGCCTTCCACACGGCCGCGTGGGGCAATCGTGATGGTGGCTGCCGCACCGGGCTCGGCCGTGGCGCGGCCAAACAACTGGCCTTCCAGATAAAGGCCACCAGCGAAATGCAGTTCGCCGCGAATCACCACCTGTGGCGCAACCAGCGTATCGACAGCAACACCGCTGCGCGCTGCGCGATCCTTGGACTCACCGAAACCCAACATGACGTCACCTACAACGGAAAAAAGGGGCAAGCAGTGTCCACCGGACTTGCGGCTCAGGCGTCTGTTTCAGCGCGCCAAGGCACGCTGGCTTCGACGCGTCCGGCACTTCCCTCGAGCGTCACCAGGACGCGCTGGGGAATGAAGCCTTCAGGCAGCACGATACTGCCGTCGAGCTTCTGAAAGTAGCGAAAAGAATACTCCTGGCCGGGAGCGCCGTCTGCCTGCCGAAGCGCACTCCAGTCCAGCGTTCGCAGTTCACCGGCGGTTACACCTTCGACGCTAAGACGCATCCGACCCGTACTGATGGCCCCGCGGTTGAGGTTTTGCGTCAACGTGATCGAATAGCGCCAACTGCCGCCCGCCTCGGGCTGGAAGTCCGCCGAGTGGACGCTCAGCCCGCGGCGCTGGCCAGTCGCGCCGACGAGACGCTCATAGAAAGCGATGTCGGCACGCAGCGCGGCGATCTCCTCATCACGCTCTGCAAGGATTTGCTGCACCTCGACATTGGCGGCGCGCGTGATCTGCTCGGAGCGCGTCAACGTGGCTGCGCTTTGCTTCAGGGTATCGATTTCGCTTTCCGCCGCTGCGTGAGCCTGCACGAGGCTCGCGTGCTCGGCGCGCAGCGAGGTTAGCGCTGGCTCGGCACGCCACGCCGACCACGCCCACAACAGCAGCAGCGAGAGCGGCCAGCCGGCCCAGACGGCCAGTCGGCGAAGCCGATCCGAGGCGCGGCGCGGGACCACCATGAATCGAGCGTCGTCGGCAGGTGAAGTGCTCACATTCGGGTTCGGTCGTGGAGGGGTTCGATGTATGGGCGAGTCAGGGCGGGGTCAAGCCGCGGAGGAATTACCGGAACATCAGGCATCAAGAGTGTGAATTTTATTGAATCAGTGTCGCTGGCCTATCGCTTTATCTCAGAATCAGCTAGCGCTTTCTCGTAATGACCGTTTGGAGCCGCACTTCCTTGTCTGTCACCGTCGCTCTCGCTAATGGTCGCATCGCGGCGGATGACCTCGCCGTGGTTCTGCGCCAACGCACCCGCCTGTTGGAGCGGTGCGTGCGCCGGGCACGCCGCGAGGGCTGGGATATCAATGCCTTGGCCCATATCCGCGAGGAGCTGAGCGCGCTCGTCAATGGGCTGCACGCCCTCGGCCAAGAGCTTGCGGTCGAGACCGCACTGCGCGTTGCTGAAACGCTGGCCAAGCCACTCGAGCGCCAAACCCTACCGGACCCGGTGCTCGGCGCTCGCATCAGCGCCCTGTTCGAGGCTTTGATCGAGCAGCTTCCAGCCGGTAATGAGAGCGATTCTAGCCAAAACCTCGTCCTGCTACCGCATCCACCGCGCGCCGAATCCTTGCCCATCGGTTATTGGCGGCGCTGGGTCGCCGACGCCGGGGAGCCCCTGCGCGTCGTCGTGCATCGCCATCGATCCACCGCTAATGCGGCAACATCCGCTGGAGGCATTGTCGCGTCTACACTTGACACCTTCCTAAATGGCAATGGATCGATGCCCATGACGCCGCTGCGGCTTTACCTGCTGACCGACGAAAGTCCCGCGTCGCAAACCTTCGCTGAGCAACTGCGCGCCCGACACTTTGAAGTCGATGTCATAGTCGAAGTTGCCGATCTCATCGAACTCTGCGGAGCCCTACCTGCCGACGTTGTTTTGATCGACTACATGCATGCCCCGCAGGTGGCGATGATCGGTGAAACCTTCAAGCCCATCCGCGCACGCGCCAATCAACCGATCCGCATGGCTCTCATTACCGACACGGACGACGTCATGCCACGCCTCGCCGCTCGCCGGGCTGGAATGGACGCCGTGCTAGTACGTCCGCATGGCGGTGGCGACGTCGCAACACGCCTGCGCGACCTGTTCAATACCGGCGAGCCTTCCTACCGTGTGCTGATCGTCGAAGACGACCGCGCGCAAGCACTGTTCGCCGAAGGCGTGCTGCGCAATGCCGGCATGGAAACACGCATTGTGCTCGATGCGCTCGACGTGCTGCCAACCCTCGACGGCTTCCATCCCGACCTCATCTTGATGGACGTACACATGCCGGTGGCCAACGGCATCGAACTGACCGGCCTGATCCGCGAACGCGAGGCCTTCGCGCATACGCCGATTGTGTTCTTGACCGGCGAACAAGACCAAGACATTCGCTTCGATGCTCTAGACGCTGGTGGCGACGATTTTCTTTCCAAGCCGATCCGCCCCAAACACCTGATCGCCAGCGTGCAAGGCCGCATTCGCCGCTACCGTGAGGTACAGCAGGTGCGCGATCGGGAGGTCGGCGATGGCACGGACGCCGTCGCCGGAGTCGACAGCGGCATCGTCGAACGCGGCCGGATGATGGCGCGCATCGACCGTCTCATCACCGACGGCGCAGCGCGCGGCGGCATTATTTTCCTCGAGATGGAAACCATCGCCAAATTACGCGAACGGCTCGGCCTCGGGCAGTTCGAGCGACTGCATGTCCAAGCTCTCGAGTTGCTTCAGCCCTTGGTCGGCGAGCGCATGCTGTGCCGTTTCGCTGATGGTGGCTTTCTCGTTCTCGACGCAACCCTGGAAGCCGACGATCTGCTCATGCTCGGCGTGCAACTGCGCGAGGCTCTCGCGGCCCACGAGTTCCGTCTGGGCGATCACCGCATTGTCTCGCCAGCCATCGCCGGTGTCGCGCCACTGGCATCCGAGCTCACCGATGCCGGCGCATTGCTCAACGCGGCCGAGAAAGTGGCGCACCGCGCACGACAGCGCCCTGATCGCATCGAGCTTTACCGCCCTCTCGCGGCCGAGGAAGCCACACGGCAAGCCGCGCTCATCGAAGACATGCGGCTCGCGATGGCACAGGGCCGTCTTTCGCTGCTCTACCAGCCCATCGTCGCCGTCGCAGGCGGCGAGCACAGTCGCTATCAAACCCTGTTGCGGCTCGACACCAGTAGCGGCAAACGCATGACGGCGGCCGAGGTCGTTCCCGCAGCCGAGCGCTCCGGCTTCGTCGTCGAAGTCGACCGCTGGGTGCTGCGCGAGGCCATCGCGCGCATCGCCAAAGCCCGCGATCAAGGCGCGTCGATGATGTTGTTCGTCACCCAGTCACCGTACACACTGGCTCATGGCGGGCAAGCCGATTGGCTGCGCCACGAGCTGCGTGCGCTCGGCGTACCCGGCGCGGCCTTGGTCATCGAGATGCGGCTCGGCGATGCCGGCGTGCACACCGGAACGCTGCGCGAGTTTTGCCTCGCGATGGTCGCCGATGGCGTGCAGTTCTGTTTGTCACAGTTCGAGCCTGGCCTAGAAGTCGAATCGCTGCTCGAACAGCTACCACTCTCCTTGATAAAGCTCGCGAGCAAATACAGTACAGGTGCGCTCGACGCGGCCACGCGCGACGAGCTCAAGGTCGTCATCGACAGGGCGCATCGTCGCAACATCGAAGTGATCGGTCATGGCGTGGAAGACCCGCAAGCCGCTGCAACACTGTGGATGAGTGGCATCGATTTCGTTCAGGGTAATCTCGTGCAAAAAGCCGCCGATGCGCTCGACTTCGATTTCAATCAGGCTGTCCTCTGACATGCTCCCGCCGCGCGCGCCGAGACGATTGCTCAGTGGCTGGCTGCTACTGGCCTGCGCCAGCGGCCTGCTGCTCGCAACCCTTTTCGATCTCCTGCCCGGCGGCGCATTCAGCCCATCCATCCTTGTCGCCACCCTGCTGACGGCCGGAGCAGCGTGGTGCGTGCCTGGCGGTCTGCGTCAGGCGCGTGAACTGGAGGCCGAACACCAGCGATTGACGAGCGAGAACCAGCGCATGCTGGAAGCCCTGCAACAAGAGCTGGAGCGCCACCGTCGGCTCGAGCTCGATCTAAAAGACGCCAAGAAGCAAACCGAAGCGGCCATGATGGCCAAGGGCGAGTTTCTCGCCACCATGAGCCATGAAATACGTACCCCGCTCAACGGCATTCTTCCGGTGATCGAGATGCTGCTGGCCGCGCGCCTCACCGCCGAACAGGCCGATTTGCTGCGTACCGCGCAAGGCTCGGCCAAGCAGATGCTGCGCATTGTTGACGACATCCTCGATTACTCGAAGCTCGAGGCCAAGAAGGTCGATCTCGAATCCACCGCATTTAATCTGCGCGAGGTTTCCGAGTCGGTCGTCCGCCTGCTCATGAAGCAGGCCGAAGTCAAAGGGCTGCTGCTGCACTTGGAGATCGGCGAAGGCGTGCGCCTGCCGGTACGTGGTGATCCCACTCGCCTGCGGCAAGTGCTGACCAATCTGCTCAGCAATTCCATCAAATTCACTGATCGTGGCCGAGTGACGCTACGCATCCTGAAGAACGGCGAAGATCACACCCATCACCTGCTGCGCTTCGAGATCATCGATACCGGCATTGGTATCGCTCGGGAGAACATCCCGCAGTTGTTCGTCGCTTTTTCGCAAGCGGACGCTTCAACAACACGGATGTATGGCGGCACCGGGCTGGGGCTGGTGATCTGCAAGCGCATCGTCACCCTGATGGGGGGTGAGATCGGCGTCGACAGCCAGCCCGGACGCGGCTCGCGGTTCTGGTTCGAGGTGCCGCTGTTGAAGGCCATCGGCGACCTCCCCGCCGCTCGCGCAGATCTTTCCGGAAGCCGCATTCTGCTGATGACGTCCGACCCAGCACTGCGCGAGCGCCTAGCCACCGCCATGCAGAACTGGGGGCTGCGCCTCGCGTATTCCGGCTCGGTGCCGGAAGCCCTGCAAATGCTGCGCTCGGCTGCGACGCACGGCAGCGGAAGCCATTTCGACGCCATGGTCGCCGACCTTCGCGATGGCGCAACAGCCGCCCTTGTTCTGCAACGGGCGCTCGGGCGCTCCCCCGAGCTTAGCGGCCTTAAGCTATTGCTTCTCACCGGTATCGAGCGGGTGTCGCCGGAGGTCGCAGGCGCAGCGGGAACCGCCGTGCTGCGCCGTGATCTGGCTGGCCCCGAGCTGAAAGTTGCCTTGGGCGAACTGCTCATACCGCCGGCATCCGGGCCACTACTCCCGGTCTTTGAGGACGAGATCGGAAGCTTCGACACGAACTGGGCCGAAAGCGCGCCACCCGCACACTCCGATTCAACGCAACGCAGCAGCGTCGGCAGCATTTCCGAAGCGGCGATCGGGCGACGGGCGCGCGTACTCCTCGTCGAGGACAACGCGGTCAATCTGCTGGTTGCGCAGCGCCTCATCGCGCAAATGAATCTGATCTGTGAATCCGCCGGCGATGGCGAGCGTGCGCTCGAGCGCATGTCTGCGGGCAACCTCGACCTCGTGCTGATGGATTGCCAGATGCCGATCAAGGATGGCTTCACGACCACGCGCGAGTGGCGCCAGTACGAAGCCGCGCAAAGCCTGCCAAGGCTTCCGATCATCGCCATGACCGCGAACGCAATGGCCGGCGACCGCCAGCGCTGCCTCGACGCCGGCATGGACGATTACCTATCCAAGCCGGTCGATCGATCCGCCCTCGAAGAAATGCTGAAGCGTTGGCTGCAACGGGGTGCGGCAGCCCGTCGCAGCGCTGCAACGGGCTCGGCGGCTGTTGGTGCAGCCAGCAGCGCTGCGTTGACGACGCCGGCAAAAGTGCCGGCGCTCGACGCCGAGGTGCTTGCCGAACTCAAGGACGTCATGGGTGCCGAGTTCGGAAGCCTCGTACAACTTTTTCTCGCCGATGCGGCCAAGTACATCGAGCAGCTCGAGGCCGCGGCCGCCAGCAACCAACTGGAGCAGATGGTGACTCCAGCGCACACACTGAAATCCTCGAGCGCAAACCTCGGCGCGATGGCAGTTTCGGAAGCTGCCAAACGCATCGAGATCGGCGCGCGTGATGGCGTGCTACAGCGCCCCGCCGTCGCCGTCGCCGTGCTGGAATCCGAGTTCCAACGCGCCAGCGAGGCACTACGGCAACTCGCGACGTGATTAGTCCTTCGCCAACGTGCTTTGCAGGTACGGGCCTTCACCGAGCCGCGCGATGAGCGAAAGCTGGGTCTCCAGCCAGTCCACATGCCCCTCTTCACTGGCGAGGATTTTCGCCAGCAAGTCGCGACTCACGTAGTCGCCGACCTGCTCGGCATGCGCGATGCCCGCCTTGAGATCCGGGATGGCGATGTGCTCGATCTTGAGATCGCATTCAAACACCTCACGAGGTGTCTCGCCGATTAGCAGCTTGCCGAGGTTTTGCAGGTTCGGTAGGCCGTCGAGGAACAGAATGCGTTCGATGACCCAATCGGCATGCTTCATCTCATCGATCGACTCTTTGTACTCGTACTCGCCGAGTTCCTTGAAGCCCCAGTTCTGCAGCATCCGCGCGTGCAGGAAATACTGGTTGATCGCGGTAAGTTCGTTGTAGAGCACCTTGTTGAGGTGCGCGATGACTTGAGGATCGCCCTTCATGGTCGTTCTCCGATAGTGGAAGTCCGGCGAGGATAGCGACTAGACCGAATCAAGGTCGAAACGCGAATACGTCGCCGACGCGCTGCTACTGGAGAGGGAACGGGTGCGGGCTCAGGCCGCTATCGGCAGGGCGAGTGCTCGGGTCTGCGCTTGGGTGATGGCCTCGACGGCGTAGTCGCGACAACAGCCACAGGTGCTGCCGCAGCCGGTACGAGCGGCCAGGGCATCTAGGCTGGTGCAGCCATCGGCGACGGCATGCTGAATGTCGCGCTCGGTGACACCATTGCAAACGCAGACGTACATAGTAGGCACTCGCAAATACGAATGCTTCGTATTGGACAGCCCGGCACGACGCCTGTCAAGAGCCTTAAGCAGGCTTTAGGCCCGCATTCAGCCGCCGGCCGCTTTTGCGAAAGTGGAGTCGGGGACGGCATCGGCGCCGGCAAGGCTGCGGGCTGCGTGGGCTACGTGCGTCAATGCCTTGGCGTATACCTCGCGCTTGAACGCAACGACATTTTCAACCGGATACCAATAGTCCACCCAACGGAAGTGGTCGAACTCCGGCTTGTCACTGAGGTTGAGACTGACCTCACTGTCGTCGCAGAGCATGCGCAGCAGAAACCAGACCTGCTTCTGGCCGATACAGCGGGGCTTTTCCCCGACGCGCACGCAGCGCCATGGCAGGCGGTAACGCAACCAGCCCGGTGTGGAATGCAGCAACTCGACGTGTTGCGGCAACAGGCCAGTTTCTTCCTGCAACTCGCGGTACATGGCCTCGAGCGGCGTCTCGTCGCTGTTCATTCCGCCCTGGGGGAATTGCCAGCCATCACGATGCACACGACGGGCCCAGAACAGGCGGCCATCGTCGCGCATCAGGATGATGCCAACGTTGGGGCGGTAACCGTCCGGATCAATCACCGTTCGGGCTCCAAATTCAATGGGAGCACGATGCCACAGCGCGGCGATGCGCCTCAAGCGTGGCGATTCGCCGGCACCCGCACAGCGCCTTCCATCAACACCCGAGCGCTACGGCTCATCAGCGCCCGACGCACCACCCACTGGCCATCGACCTGCTCGGCCGCCGCACCCACGCGCATCGTGCCGCTGGGATGGCCAAAAGTGACCGCCTCGCGCGCACCGCCGCCGGCGGCTTCGTTTACTAGCGTGCCGGGCACCGCCGCCGCCGTGGCGATAGCGACCGAGGCCGTGCCCATCATCGCGTGATGCAGCTTGCCCATCGACAGCGCGCGCACCACCAGGTCGATGTCGGCGGCACGCACCGGCTTGCCGCTCGCGGCGACGTAGTCCACTGCCGGTGTGACGAAGGCGAGCTTCGGCGTGTGCTGGCGCCCGGCGGCTTCTTCTGCGGACCGGATCAGGCCCATGCGCAAGGCACCGGCGATGCGGATGGCCTCGAACATCGCGAGGCGTTGCGGGCTTTCGTTGATGGCCGACTGCAACTCGGTGCCGATGAGGCCGACATCCGTCGCGCGCACGAACACCGTCGGAATGCCGGCGCTGATCATCGTCGCTTGCAGCGTGCCGATACCGGGCACGTCGAGCGCATCCACCACGTTCCCGGTCGGGAACATGCTGTTCGACATCGGCGCGTCGCCCGCGTCCACCGGGTCGAGGAACTCCAGCGCAATTTCTGCCGCAGGAAACGCGACGCCATCAAGTTCGAAATCGCCGTCTTCCTGCACATCAAAGTTCGCGATCGGCACATGGGCCACGATCGTCTTGCCGATGTTCTTTTGCCAGATGCGCACCGTACACACGCCGTCCTGCGGGATGCGCTCGGGCGCGATGAAGCCGTTGGCGATGGCGAAGGGCCCGACCGCGCTGCTCAAGTTTCCGCAGTTGCCACTCCAGTCGACGAAGTCGCTGTCGATGCTGACCTGGCCGTACAGGTAATCGACGTCGTGCCCGGGCTGCGTAGGCGGGCCGACGATCACGCACTTGCTGGTGCTGCTAGTCGCCCCGCCCATGCCGTCGGTGTGCTTGCCGTAGGGGTCGGGCGAACCGATCACCCGCAGCAGCAATGCATCGCGGGCGGGGCCCGGCACGCGCGCGTCTTCGGGCAGGTCGGCGAGTCGGAAGAACACGCCTTTCGAGGTGCCGCCGCGCAGGTAGGTGGCGGGGATGCGGAGCTGTGGGCGAAAAACCATGGAAGTGCTCTCAATTTTCGACGGCCGAGCGGATCATCGACCAATCGCAGTCACTGGGCATAACGAACCGATATCGATCGCCGGCACGACGCGCCCAGAGCTCGCCGATGCGTCGTTTCTCGGTCTGATCCGGCTGGTCGTAACGATCCGCCCCTTTGTACTCGACAACCAGCACACGGCCATCGTCCATCCGCACCAGAAAGTCGGGGTAGAAACGGTGCTTGGACGTGGGCAGCGAGAATGCCCCAGCTTTGCGTTCGACATTGCGAACCCAGTCCCTGACGCCACCGAGCGTATTGGCGATGAAGTTCGCGCATTCGAACTCCTCGCCCTGCGGTTTGAGATTGCCGATCACCGGGAAGAAATGCTTCGGAAGCGCGATGAAGCCAGTGTATTGCCAATCCCATGCGTACCGCCCCGCTTGGAACACGCACTGGAGACGATCGGTGGCCGTCAGCCGTGACTCGTCTCCGAGCAGCGCCAGAAATCGCTGTCGATGACCGGCCGCGCGAGCGGTAGCGAGGCGAGCGGCAAGCGCATCGCAGAGACGCGGCTTCTGATACACCAGCTCGTCGATCGTCAGCCCGCGCTCTTCCTGCAAGAATCGCAATGCGGCGGACAACCAAGCCGCGATCTCTTCGGGGTCGAGATCAGGCGCGGAAAGGCGGCGCTCGAGTGTCCAAAGCAGATCCTCGACGCTCGCCGACTCACGCAGGTTGAACAGGCCAAGCTGCACATCGAGCCGCTCCAGTGGATCAAGACGGAGTTGCCCTGCCGCGCCCAGCCCAAGGCGGGCACGCTGCAGGGTTTCGACCTCGCGCGGAAACACCTGCACATCGAGCTTCGGGTCAAGCTCAGCGAGTGAGAGCGTGCCCTCGAGCGGCGGCGCATTGCCGGCGTCGCAGAGCCAGTCGCCCTGCTGCCAAGCAAGCACGGGTAAGGCGAATACCTCACCGCGCTCCGACGGCGTCGGTGCCGGCGCATCGGGCGGCGAGGCGAGCCGGACGAATGCTTGATCCATGGCTTCTGCGGCCGCGACGCTCGGAGCCACGCTCTTCAAGGCCTGCTGGTCGCGTGGGTTCCACTCGCCGCGGATCGTCATGCTGCCGGTTTCGGGCGAGATTTCGACTTTGCTGTTGATGCGGTTTCGAGTCGCTTCTGGCAACGACGAGAAATCCGGAACCACCACCCGCCCGTCGATCTCCGGCAAGGGCACTGTCACGCTTGACTGACGATGGGACAAGTCCTCGGATGCTCCGCCGATAGGGCTTCCCCGAACCAGCGCCTGCACGTCCTGGCGCTCGAAGCCGGCCTGCACCAGGCCATCACGCAGCGTGGCGGCGACCTGCGCAAGGTTCTCGGAAACGGCAAACGCGTAGGCCAGGTTCAAGGCCTCGCGGGTTTTCCTGCGCACCTGCGGCATACGCAAAACCCGGCCAAGGATCTGCTCCAGCGCCATTTGCGTGCTGCTGCCGCGGAAGCTCAGCAGCACGTAGGCCGCCGGCCAGTCCCAGCCTTCGCGCAGCTTGTCGGCGGTGATGACGAAGCGCAGAACCGCCGGATCAGCAGCGCTCAACTCGTCGATACCGCTGGCCGAACGGGCGATCTGCGCGGGCGGAACACCGAACTGCTCGATGAGGGCTGCGCGCACGCGATCCACCGTCATCGCGTCGGGATTGCCCTGCTGCTGACGCTCGGCCTGCAGCAGCATGATCGGGCGCAGCACTTCGCCGGTCGCCACGCGCTCGGCATCGGCGTCGCCCTGCAACTGGTCGAGCTTGGCGATGGCCTCGCGCAGGGCGATGCGCCAGTCGGGATGCACCGCCATTTCGACCGGCAGCTTGATCATGTCCTCTGACTGCAGGGTCGAGGCGGAGATGGAAACCAGCACATTCGACGGCTGGTGTTGCCGGTCGGGCGTGGCGGTCATTTCCAGCACGGCGCAAGGCTTCAGGCGCGCCAAGGTGTCGAAGGCCAGCGCCGTGCCCTGGTTGTGGGCTTCGTCCACCACGATGAAGGGCCGACGCAGGGCAAGGGCCTCCACCAGCGACCAGCCGCTGCCCTCGATGCCGCGGAAGTGATCCATCAGCGCGCCATTGGGTTTGTAGACCGCAAGACGCTCGGTTTCCGCCTGCTTGAAGGCCTGCATGGTCGCCACGATGACCGTGTCGTGGCTGTCCAGCACGGATGGCGGCACGGTCAACGCTTCATCGATGTCGAGTACCGCCACGTCCCCCAGCAGCGCGCGCAGCTCGTCATGCAGCAGCTCGCCCGGCGTGCGCAGGGCCTTCAGCGTCTGGGCGCGGATCGGGTCGGTGGGCACCAGCCACACCGTGAGGCCATGCTCGATGGGCCGCAGCGTGCGTTTGATGCGGCCGATGGCATGACCGCCGATCAGGGTCTTGCCGCCTCCGGTGGGGACGCGCAGACACACCACGGGCACGTCATCATCGGCCAGGGGTGCCGGCGGGTGATACGGAATACGGAACCCGAAGTTCGCCTGCGTGCAGGCCTCGAACGCGCGGCGGCTCGCATCGCGGGTTCCCGGCTGCGCTTCGGCTTCCGCCCGCCACGCGCGCTGAAAGGCCTCGAAGCGATCCAGCACCTGGATCTGGTAGTCCTTGAGCGTCATCCGTCCTGATCCTTTCGCGTTCTGCGGCGCGCACCGGCCGCGCGAGGCTGGCGCTTTGGCTTCGGCAGCGCCTTCGCCGCCGCGTCGAAGGCCTGATCCACCGCGGAGGGCAGCGCCGCCTGCTGCTGCCGGTGGCGAAGGTACTGCTGCTCGGCATGCGCCAGCGCGGCGTCGTGGCTCACCGAGCCGGCATGCGTCAATACCTCGCGGCCGCCCAGCCGCAGGAAATCGTCCAGCTTGGCGATCCAGTCCGCCATCGTCATCGCGCGGCGGCTCAAGGCCTGCAATTCGGCGAACTCGAGGTAGGCGGTGACGATGCGATTCAACGCCTCCAGCTCGTCAGCATCGAGGTAGTTCTTGGCGATGCCCACGTCCTGTTTGCGCGGCGCGCTGCCGCTCCATGCGCTGAGACCCATGTGCGGACGGGAGGCATCGGCACGCGCTTTCACGACTTCAGCCGCGGTGTGGCCGTGGGCGGCGAAGTGCATCTTGTTCTGCACCGTCTGGAAGAAGCGCTGGCTGGCCTCCGCTGAAGGGTCGTAGTCGATGCTGGTGGCATAGATGTCCAGCACCTTGCGCCAGAACATGCGCTCGGAGGAACGGATGTCGCGGATGCGCGCCAGCAGCTCGTCGAAGTAGCCGTCGTCCGGGCCGCGCTTGAGCCGCTCGTCGTCCATGGCGAAGCCCTTGACGAGATATTCCGACAGTCGCTCGGTGGCCCATTGGCGGAACTGCGTGCCGCGCGCGGAGCGCACCCGGTAGCCCACGGCCAGAATGGCCGCCAGCGCGTAGTGATCGACCAGCCGGCGCACCTCGCGGGCACCCTCCGTTTGAACCATCCGGAATTTCCGGACAGTTCGTTCAGGCTCAAGCTCGCCGTCGTCGTAGATGCCCTGAAGGTGCTCGCTGACGGTCTTGTTCGACACCTCGTACAGTGTCGCGATCTGCCGCTGCGACAGCCAGACGGAATCGCCGCTCAGGCGCACCTCCAGCCGGGTGCGCTCGTCCTTCCCGCGATAGAGCAGCAACTCCGACGGCGGCGGCGGGGTGTCGTCGCTCACGGCGCAACCCGCAAGTGATAGGGCAACTGCTTGAACACGATGCCCAAGGCCCGCAGCCGTTCCACGCCCATCGCGCAGCGCGCGCCGTAGACCACGCGGTGCCCGTCGTGCGCAGGCAAGTGTTCCAACAGCGGCGTGGTCAACACGTTGCCGCCGTCGATGCTGCGGTCTTTCAGAACGCCGTTGTACAGCAGGTACACCGCCCGTCCCTCGTGCACGCCCAGCATTGGGCTGGCGGTGTCGGCGGCCTTGCGGCTGGCGCGGGCAGCGGGCAGGCCCATGCCGGTTTCGATGAACCAGACAAAGCGCGCGAGATCGGCGAAGCGCACCTCGTTGCTGATATGGCCGCGTGCGTCGAACAGCGGCTTGCCGAGCGTGCAGAACTGGAAACCGCCGCCGAGACCGGGAATAGCCTCGCCCTTGGCATTGGTGTAGCCCTGCGCGACGCGCTTGACGCGCTCGGCGGTGACGTTACGGGCGATGCCTTCGTCCATTTCGACGAGGATAAAGCGGCGGTTGCCGCCGTCTTCGGCGTTCTGCTTCAGCACGGCGTGAGCGGTGGTGCCGGAGCCGGCGAAGCTGTCGAGAATCAGCGATTCTTTGTCGCTTGCGATTTGCAGAATTCTTTGGAGAAGGCGCTTTGGCTTGGGAGTATCGAATGCTGTTTGCGTACCAAAAATATCCTGTATTTCCTTGCGCGACTCATCTGTATGGCCAACTTCTTCATGCGGCCACCATGTCCAAGGCACGAAGCCTTCAACCTCTGAGAGATAGCGGATGACACTCGGCTGAGAAGAGCCGTCCTTGCCGAAATAAATGCGCCCTGCTGCCTTTAGCTTGAGAAATTCGCTTTCTACCGTCGACCAGCAACGACCCTCAGGCGGGCTTACGACTTTCCCAGAAGGTGTGGAAATTTCATACATCTGGTTGGGCCGATAGCCCTGTGCGGTCATCGGGATTCCGCGCCAGCGTCCTTTCGGATCGTTGTTCGTGTTCTTGTACACAGCCGCCTGCTTCTCATCGATGGGAACCCGGTTCCGGGCCTCCTGAAAGCGACTTGGATTCATCGCATACACAAGTACGTACTCATGCACGTCACCAATTGCGCCGCGATTCTCACGCGAATAACGCTTCTGCCAAGCGTTGCAGGCAATGAAGCGATGCCGCCCGAAAACTTCGTCCATCAATAGCCGCAAGTGGCCTATTTCGGATTCATCCATCGAAATCCAGATCGAGCCATCCTCGCGCAGAAACTGCTTCAGCAGCATCAGCCGCGGGTACATCATGCACAGCCAGCGGTCATGGCGATCCAGCGTCTCGCCTTCCTTGCCCACCACCTCGCCCAACCAGCGGCGGATCTCCGGGCTGTTGACGTTGTCGTTGTAGACCCAGCCCTCGTTGCCGGTGTTGTACGGCGGGTCGATGTAGATGCACTTCACTTGCCCCGCGTAGCGCGGCAGCAGCGCTTTCAGCGCCAGCAGGTTGTCGCCCTGCACGATCAGATTGCCGCTGTCGGCGTCACCGCAGGAGAGCGCTGGCACCGGCTCCAGCAGGCGGAACGGTACGTCCTTGTGGTGTTTGACGACGGCGTCTTTGCCGATCCAGTTCAGCGTGGGCATTCAGGGCTCTCGATCAGGGGCTGGTGGTGCGTCCATTCTCGCGACGACGGTCTCGACGGCTGCGACGACCGTCATGGCGCGTCTTCCATCAAGGCCTCCAGCCCGCGTGCGGCATTCCAGACGCGCAGCACTTCGATATGGGTGGGCAGATCGAGGTAATACAGCAAGTAGCACTCGAACTGCGCGATGGGAACAAAGCGCAGGGGTGCCGACAGTCCTTGGATGCAGTCGGCGTGCCGTCTCGAGCCGCTGGCGGGAAATCGCGCCACGCGTTGCAGGGTGGCATGCACCTGTGTCAGGAAGCACTCCGCGAGCACCAGCCCGCCCTCGGCTGCATACCAGTCGGCACTGTCAGCCGTGTCGCGTCGTGCCTGATGGCTCCACTCAACGCGTTTCAGGCGTATGCCTTTTGCGCAATTCATCGCGCATCTGCTCGAAGGTGTCGGCCGTCACTTCACCGGCCGAGCCGGACGCCAGCCCTTCCGCGATGATTTTCCGCAGCGTGTCCACGGCTTGGGCACGCCGATTGTGGCGGATCAACTCGCGGAGGTACTCGCTGGTCGAGCCATATCCATGCTCGGCGACCTGGGCGTCCACGAACGCCTTCAAATCGTCGGGCAGCGAGATGTTCATCGTGGCCATGGCGGCCTCCTATGGCAAAGATTGCCAAAAGAGCATAGCCCTGCCAACGAACCCCGGCAAGGCAGCGACGAATGGCCGATCAGGCCACTTTGCTGGCCTCAAGGAAATCCTGGGCGAAGCGCTGCAGCACGCCGC
>BBPD01003898.1_pt2 | contig 16311 bp, 16 predicted proteins | sample 1344911 | NCBI WGS metagenome assembly BBPD01 (sample SAMD00019088, study PRJDB2971) | groundwater metagenome | biome: freshwater biome; feature: mineral spring; material: ground water | place: USA: CA, Sonoma | collected 2011-09 | depth surface m
TGAACCCTCAAAACTGAACAATTGCAGACGGATGAATCGACCTAGGATATCTAGAAGTGAGAGATAAGAGGTCAGAGGTCGGAACCGAGGCTCTAAACAAAGACTCTTACCTGTTCTAGAGTGCTCCTTAGAAAGGAGGTGATCCAGCCGCACCTTCCGATACGGCTACCTTGTTACGACTTCACCCCAATCATCAACCCCACCTTAGGCGGCTGCCTCCAATCTAGAGGTTGGAAATTAGATGTTGGAAGTTGGACCGCTGGGAAGTTACTCCTCTTCGATCTAACCTCTTACCTCTAACCTCTAATCTCTAGACTGGTTAGCTCACCGACGTTGGGTGTTGTCAACTTTCGTGGTGTGACGGGCGGTGTGTACAAGGCCCGGGAACGCATTCACCGCCGTATGCTGACCGGCGATTACTAGCAACTCCATCTTCACGTAGGCGAGTTGCAGCCTACGATCTGAACTGAGAGCTGTTTTATGGGATTTGCTCCTCCTCGCGGTATCGCTTCCCTTTGTACAGCCCATTGTAGCACGTGTGTAGCCCAGGACATAAGGGGCATGATGATTTGACGTCATCCCCGCCTTCCTCCGGTTTACACCGGCAGTCTCCCTAGAGTGCCCGTCTTTACGCTGGCAACTAAGAATAGGGGTTGCGCTCGTTGCGGGACTTAACCCAACATCTCACGACACGAGCTGACGACAACCGTGCACCACCTGTCTCCTCGTCCCCGAAGGGAACTAGACGTTTCCGCCTATAGCGAGGGATGTCAAGTCCTGGTAAGGTTCTTCGCGTTGCGTCGAATTAAACCACATGCTCCGCTGCTTGTGCGGGCCCCCGTCAATTCCTTTGAGTTTCAGTCTTGCGACCGTACTCCCCAGGCGGAGTGCTTATTGTGTTAACTGCGGCACAGAAGGGGTCGATACCCTCTACACCTAGCACTCATCGTTTACGGCGTGGACTACCAGGGTATCTAATCCTGTTTGCTCCCCACGCTTTCGCGCCTCAGCGTCAGTTACAGTCCAGAAAGTCGCCTTCGCCACTGGTGTTCCTCCCAATATCTACGCATTTCACCGCTACACTGGGAATTCCACTTTCCTCTCCTGTACTCAAGCCTGACAGTTTCAAATGCAGTACCAAGGTTAAGCCCTGGTATTTCACATCTGACTTGTCAAGCCGCCTACTCGCCCTTTACGCCCAGTAATTCCGGACAACGCTCGCCCCCTACGTATTACCGCGGCTGCTGGCACGTAGTTAGCCGGGGCTTCCTCCTTGGGTACCGTCACTTTCTTCGTCCCCAAAGACAGAGCTTTACGATCCGAAGACCTTCATCACTCACGCGGCATTGCTGGGTCAGACTTTCGTCCATTGCCCAATATTCCCGACTGCTGCCTCCCGTAGGAGTCTGGGCCGTGTCTCAGTCCCAGTGTGGCCGTTCACCCTCTCAGGCCGGCTACCCATCGTCGCCTTGGTGGGCTGTTATCCCGCCAACTAGCTAATGGGACGCGAGCCCATCTTGTACCGGTTAAAAACCTTTGACCGTTCCAGCATGTGCTGGCTCGGTTTTATGGAGTATTAGCAGCCGTTTCCAACTGTTGTCCTCCCGTACAAGGCAGGTTGCTCACGTGTTACTCACCCGTCCGCCACTATTCAGTCGTCGGTCGTCAGGCAACAGCCGTCAGGATTTATGCGTTTCTCCTCGGGTTTTAACCCGGAATCATTGCTTTCACCCCGACGTCCGACGTCTGACGACAGACGACTGAACCGTTCGACTTGCATGTATTAGGCACGCCGCCAGCGTTCGTCCTGAGCCAGGATCAAACTCTCATAAAAAAATTTATGTCAATGTTTGACTTGGCTATCATTTGTTACGTTCGCCGATCGTTCTCAAAAAAATGTTCAATTCTTCAACTCTATCCACTTTCCAAGGTCCACTGCCTCTCCCCAGAGGCGACTTTTCCTATTCTAGCAGCATCACTATACTCTGTCAACATGTTTTTTTGTTTTTTTTAAAGCTTTGCTGCTAATTAGATTGTCTTTCCTTTTTTAGAGGCGAATCTTATTATAACACTTGACAATAGCCCAATCAATCATAACCATTTGGACTCTATAGCTATTATAAGCATTTATATGTTATCTATCCCTATTTATCTGCTTTATGCTCTCTTAAGATATGTTTCTTAAAAGCACTTTTCAATTAGCCGGCAAGATGCCTGCTCTACTTTCAAACATCCATCTTACGACTTCTATCGCGTTGTCTATGTTCCTGCTGTACGCCATAACTGCAATTACTTTATTTTCAACATCAAAGAAAGCATCTTCAAATATAGCCGTATCCTTAAGAGGCAATCCGTAAATTCGCGGTTCGCCAAGTTGTCCGTCTTCATCCTCGACAGCGATTTTTTGCGCATCCATTTCTTCATAATGGATCAATTCATCAATTTTATCGTCCATCAAACCATCAAGAGGTAAAAAAGCCCCTTGTTGTGCCAGTACCTCAAACTCTTCACGGCTGAAAACAAATATATCACCAGTTTGTGATCCCAACATTACCATAAGCTTTTGCCTGCCCGCAAATTCAAGCTGCGGATCTCCCTCAAGAACTATATTTGTGAAATTGATCTCCAAAAGCCCGGGGAAATCCTCAAGCATCCTTGTGCTTAAAGCATTTAAAGCCTCATCAAAAGCAAATCCGCCTATCAAGAAGATATCGACTTTCTTTTCAGGAGGAGTCTGCGGACGCATTATCGCAGTCACCATAGTCCATATGAAGATTGTCGCTACTATGCCAATTAAGTATTTCCACCAGTCATAATGCAGATGATTTTGAATAGCTGCTTTATCAACCTGAATTTTGTACAAAACCCTATACCTCCCGGTTAAGCAAATTTCTAACGTTTAGCTTCTAAGATGCGGCTTCATAGTAGGAAACAGTATGACATCTTTTATGGAGTATGAATCCGTCAAAAGCATTACAAGCCGGTCAATCCCTATTCCAATGCCACCTGTAGGAGGCATACCCGCTTCCAGCGCATAGATAAATTCTTCATCCATCATATGCGCTTCCTCATCGCCCGCAAGCCTTTGCCTGCCCTGCTCAATAAATCTCTCCCTCTGATCTATCGGGTCATTCAACTCGGAAAAAGCGTTGGCAATTTCTCTTCCCATTATAAAAAGCTCGAAACGATATGTCAGCCTAGGATCAGCAGGTATCCTTTTTGCCAGCGGCGAAACAGACGTCGGGTAATTTAGAATAAACGTTGGCTGCTTTAAATTTGACTCGACTCTATGCTCGAACACTTCATTTAAAGCATCACCCCAGCTCGTACTGTCTTTCAGTGCAACTCCTATCTTTTTCGCGACTTCTCTTGCTTGCGCATCCGTATCAAAACTTAGAAAATCCACTCCCGTGTACTTTAAGACAGCCTCAGTCATGGTCATTCTTGTCCATCCGGGCGAAAGATCCAGTTTCTCGCCCTGATACTCCACAGAACAAGTGTCTAGTACGGATTCAGCCACCTTTCCTATCAAATCTTCAACTAAATCCATAATATCTTTATAATCGGCATATGCTTTGTAAATCTCCACCGAAGTAAATTCAGGGTTATGCTTTACAGACATTCCCTCGTTGCGGAATATTCTTCCAATCTCATAAACCTTATCAAAGCCTCCTATTATAAGTCTTTTAAGATGAAGCTCAGTTGCAATCCTAAGATACATATCAATATCAAGGGTATTATGATGAGTGATAAAAGGCCTTGCCGCCGCACCTCCCGGTATTCCCTGCAATATCGGAGTTTCAACCTCCAAGTAGCCGGCATCATCCAAATATCTTCGGATGTGGCTTATAATCTTTGATCTTATTTCAAATTTACGTTTGACATGGCTGTTCATTATAAGATCAAGATGTCTATGCCTGTATCTTAAGTCCATGTCTTTTAAACCATGCCACTTTTCAGGGAGTGGCTGCAAGGCTTTGGCAAGTAAAAAAAGTTCTTTCGCTTTTACCGAAATCTCACCTTTCTGAGTCTTAAAAACTTCGCCTTTTACACCAATGATGTCTCCGATATCATAATCTGTAAATTCGCTGTAGTTTTCTCCTCCCAATTCGTTTGTACGGGCATAAATCTGTATTTGCCCCTTCGAATCCTGTATATGCGCAAAGCCAGCCTTCCCCATTATACGCTTTGACATTATCCTGCCGGCTATCGCAACATTTTTACCTTCATAGCTCTCAAACTCCACCAATATATCGGCAGAGTAAGCATCAAAATCAAATCTATCCGAATGGAAAGGATTTTTTTTCATTTCGCATAGCTTTGTAAGCTTATCTCGCCTTGCTTTTAAAATATCATTGAGATCGTCGGTTTGATCAATATTTTCTCTTATCTCAGCCATTTACTAATTTCCTCATTTCCGTATCTCCAAAATCCTAAGCTTGATATTGCCGTCAGGCACATTTACGCTTATCTCTTCACCAACCCTTCTGTCTATGAGAGCGCTTCCTACCGGTGACTCATTTGATATTCTGTTATGGGTAGGATCAGCTTCAGCAGAACCGACAATCGTAAATTCCATTACCTCATTGTACTCAGAATCAAGCACTTTGACAGTTGAGCCTGCGCTCACCTTATCGGTGGTAATATCGTCATTATCAATTACTCGCGCATGTTTAAGCATATTTTCAAGTGTTGCAATTCGCCCTTCGATGAAAGCCTGTTCCTTTTTGGCTTCATCATATTCGGCGTTTTCGCTTAAGTCTCCAAATGCCATTGCTTGCTTTATCCGCAAAGCTACTTCTTTTCTTTTTGTAGTCTTAAGATGCTCCAGCTCATGCTCCAGTTTGGCAACTCCATCCTGGGTTAAGACCATCTCTTTGCTAATCATAGTTCTATCTCCTCTCAAACCAAAACGTTTTAATAAAAGTATTCAACTCTATGGGTTATGCCGAATTTGCTTATCAAATCCTGATATAATTGAGGAGTCAGCTCATGCGGCTTTTTCCCCGACATACTGATCAAAAGAGCTTCCAACACATTTGTTCCGAAGGAACGTCCATCAAATTCAGGTGTTGAAGTGAACAAGGCTTTTATTCCCCGTTTTTTTAGCATAACAATATCATCTTCCGTTATTGTATTGGTTACAATTATCTTATTATTCATATTTTCCGGCATATGCTTCTTTATATACAAAAAATCCCCCGCTATTATGTCTGCTTCATTATAATATTTTTCAAACCTGCTGATAATCTTGTGCTGTTTATTGCCTGTCGGATACAACTTCTCAAAAGGAATACGACTAACAACAGGAAATAATATATCCGCCACCTTGTGAAGGTTTGTCAGTTTTCGGATCGGGAAAGGTAATCCTAAAGCAAACATGAGATCGCCAAACACCATTCGACAGCCCATTTCACAAAAAGCCTCAGCCATGCCGAATCTATCCATAGCGCAGACTAAAAGTACATTTTCCCCCTTAAGCTTTATTCCGCACTGATCGTTTATATATTTAACGACATTGCGCTCAAGTGTGTTTTTCAAGCCTGAACCGTCAACAATGGGCGTCTTGCGGGCAGCCTCGGCTAAAGGCAGCGCGGCTCTCAATACATATTTTTTGTTGTTCTTGCCATAAAGGTAAAGATCAATACCTCCCATGCCAAAAACATCTACATTGCCATCCAACTGTCTGATGATGCTTATCGCTTTTTTAACGTCTCCGTCTGTTCCGATGCGCTCAATCGTATAGTCCTCTCCATTTAATTTTATTATTACTCTTTTATCCCTAGAAGAGGACCCGATGCTGACGCTTACAATTCTTTTCACGTGCGCCTCCTTTTATACTTGCGGTTCAATCAGCCAAAACAGCATCCAAAACCTCTTCTAACCTTTCAATTTCGATATGAACGTCTTCCGTTAAAGGAGAGCTTCCAATGTCAAGTAAAATCACCTGTTGATCCAAAAGTGCCTGAATCAGCCTTCCTCTCCTGTCGGATGCCATAACAATAACCGTGTCGTAGTTGCGAAACTCTCCGAGCAGAGTCATAATTTCATTGACAAGCTCGGCTCCGGTCCTATCCCCGACAAAATGCATCCGCTCTGCTTCGCTCATTATAAGGCAACTAAATATTCCCCTTTCGTGCAAAGAAGCCAAGATCTGCTCTTTGTTCTTAATGGGGAAACCTATAACCCCTATATTTCTGCCTTTCAAAATCTCACCGATGCTCTCAACACGAGATATAAAACTGCGATCTATACCTCTTAAATCTGCTGCTTCCTGCTGAGAGCACCCTTTTGCCCTTAAATCTAAAATCCTGTCTATCTCTTTTTGTATCTTGCTTTTGCTTATGACTTTATCACCGATACGTATAAACTCCAAGTTCATCCTCTCCTTGGGGAGGAATAATGGGAATACCTCCGCTTATTGAAAAACAGTATACACATTCATATGACAATAGTCACGGAAAATTTACCGTGACTATTTTGAAACTTAGTATAAGAAGCTTAAATTATTTTACGCCCACCACATCGCCCCAGTTTCTTCATATGTCAACACCTGCTTTAGAAACGAAATTGCCTTTCTCAGTCCTTCGTTAACCGACATCAGGACATCTTCATGTTCAATGCTCAATACATAATCATATCCTGTCATTCTAAGCGCACAGACTATATCCTTCCACACTTGATAATCATGTCCATATCCAACAGTTCTGAATATCCATGAGCGCTTTAATCCATCTCCGTAATACTTTGTGTCCAGAACACCATTTTTAGCAGTATTATATGCATCAATCTTAGTGTCCTTAGCATGGAAATGATAAATTACACCTTGAAGCTCCCTTATCGCCATTACAGGATCAATGCCCTGCCAGAACAGATGGCTCGGATCGAAATTCGCTCCTATCGAATTGCCAACGGCATTTCTTAATTTTAGCAGTGTTTCCGGGTTGTATACGCAAAATCCAGGGTGCATTTCAAAGCAAATCTTGTTTACTCCATGGTCTTCAGCGAATTTGGCAGTCTTTTCCCAATATGGCAGGAGCACGTCATTCCATTGAAAATCCAAGATATTTAAAAAATCCGGCGGCCAGGAGCAAGTCACCCAATTGGGATAGTTCGAATCCTTTGAGTCCCCGGGGCATCCCGAAAAAGTTATTACTCTGTCAATTCCAAGTTTTTCCGCCAGCTTAACAGTCTTTACAAAATCGTCATGAAATGATTGGGCAATTTCCTTTTGCGGATGTACAGCATTGCCATGACAGCTCAGCGCGCTAATTATCATGCCATTATCTTCAATCAAAGACTTAAATTCATCTATCTTAGCTTTGTCAGATAAAAGTTCATCCGGATTTGCATGGGCTTTGCCGGGAAAACCTCCGGTACCTATTTCTACGGCTTGCACTCCTGCCTCAGCCAGATATCCAAGTGCGTCTTTAAGACTTCTTCCGCTCAATAATACAGTAAAAACTCCTAATTTCAAATTTATTCCCCCTCTTTGGCCTTTATAATAGTCCTGTTTATCAAGATATTCTACACCCGAAAAAAAAATCCTTCAAGAAATTTCAATTAATTACTGTTAAAGCTTCTTTAGCTTTCTTCTGATAACTCGATTGGTTCTATAAGCTTCATGCTATTGATTTGCCATCGTCCCTGCTCCCTTTTCAGTATTATTTCCTTTTTGCCGCTTTCCCATGCGGGAGGACTTATAAGTCCTTCTTCGACACTTTTAGGTTCTCCTACAATGTCTGAAACGACTTCATCAACAAAAACCCCGGCTCTATTACTCCATGGCCAAACCCAGAATAATCTTGTTCTTATCCTTAATCGATAATCGTAAATATTGTATTCTTCATAAATATTGTTATTTAGCAACTCATCTTCATGCAAAAAACTTTCGGAGAAAAATCTTCTTAAAAAATCATTATCTATGTTTTGGTAAAGTATCGCCGAAGTACGCATTTCCAACCCTTCGTTGACTACAATATAAATATTCGCAACATCTCTGGTTGCAAAAAAAGTCAAGCCTGCTAAAAAAACAACTACCAGTATCAATGACGCTTTTCTCGTAATGTAAAAAGCGAATCGAAGCGCTATGTCCAAAAAGACAACCCCCCTTTATGCGCATGGAGATGAGCTACCTATTTCTGTCGTATAATATCCTCAATCCCTCGAGTGTAAGTAAAGGTTCCACGTGCTCAATAGCCTGAGACTCTTCGGCTATGAGCCTTGCTAAACCCCCAGTCGCTACGACCGTTACTTTATCTTTCCCCAATTCTTTTTTCATCCGATGGACAATATAATCCACTTGTCCCGTATAGCCGTACAAAATTCCTGCCTGCATGCTCGAAACCGTGTTCTTGCATATGACAGAAGCAGGCTTAACTAATTCAACCCTGGGAAGCTTTGCAGCACGTTGATATAAAGCTTCCGCAGAGATTTTTATCCCCGGCGCGATACAGCCACCTAGGTATTCGCCCCCTTCAGAAACGGCACAAAATGTTGTAGCAGTGCCAAAATCTACTATGATCACGGGACCACCGTAAGCTTCATATGCGGCTATAGCGTTTACAATCCTGTCTGCGCCAACTTCCTTCGGATTTTCATATCGGATGTTCATACCTGTCTTTATGCCGGGTCCCACTACCAAAGGATATATATCAAAATACCTTCGGCACATATGCTCTATCTGATACATCATGTTGGGTACAACTGATGATATCAGTATCGTATCTATCTTTTGTTTTGGAACTTGATTGTATCCGAGCACATTTATTATCAACATGCCGAATTCGTCGGCGGATTTTTCTCTGTCTGAAGCAAGCCTCCAATAAGTAACGAGCTTTTTACCGTCATAAACCCCGCATACGATGTTTGTATTACCTATGTCCATAACCAGAATCATCAGTCAATTCCTCCGTTGCAAGCTTAAAATTATTACGGGCGATTGCTCGCCCGTATCATCGTTAAAACTGTCTTCCGTATAGTCTGCTTACTCCTTGCACTACGGGTATGACGATCAACACCGCCACTATCAACTCCGGTAATCCATGTGTCACACCGATTCCCACAATAGTAGCCCCCACAGTCTCAGTCGCAATACCAAGACCCTCGGCAAACTGAGCGACATGCCGCAAATATATCGCCGACAATACACCTATTGTGTTGGTCAGTGTTCCTATCACAGCGGCAAAACCGCTTGCTGAAACAGCCGCTGTTTTTTCACTGAGCCTTAATGCCAAAACTCGCTTAATTGTGACATACGCATAATAAGACGTCACGCCTATAAGTAGCCTTGGCAAAAGAGCCACCATCGGATCCAGGAAGACAAAGGAAATTGGGCTTACCGGACTTACAGCCGCGTTATACATGCTGAAGCCGCCAAAAATGAGCCCCACCAAAATCCCTGCAATAGGTCCTTCCGCTATTGACGCAATAATAACTGGAACGTGCATAATGGTAGCTCTGACAGGACTAAAAGGCAACACGATAAATCCGAGCGGCGTCAATTGAAGTACAATAGACACAGCACCAAGCATCCCGATGACTGCCAACCTTCGAGTTGTCAACCTCATGTTTTTACCTCCGTTCAAGTTCCAAACAGGATACCTGACGATATCGCACTATTTGGTTTTCTGAAGCTTTTGCATCTGCTCCCGTCCAACCCAACCCCTGATGTCGGCGTAAGCACAAAAGCTTTCAGCATTATTTTAACAGAACGTTTTTGTTCTAACAAGAGCTAAAATGAGACGATTTTTTCAAAAGATATTACCGGTCTTTTGATCTACTTTTCCATCGCTTCCCTGCTCATGGGAATATAGATTGTGTTATTCAAAAAATCTATCTGCCTCGCAAATAAGGCATCGGATCTACGGGCGTTCCGTTTACCCTGACTTCAAAATGTGCATGCGCCCCTGTTGAGACCCCTGTGCTTCCGACTGTCATTACAGGATCTCCGCGATCAACCTTCCGCCCTGCCGAAACAAGTATCCTTGAGCCGTGAGCATAAAGGGTGGTAATATCTCCGCCATGATCTATTATTACAGTGTTGCCATATCCTCCGAATCGTCCGGCAAATATGACCACTCCATCAGCAGCGGCGACAAAATTTCTTCCGTATATGCTTTGTCTTCCTCGATCAGTTATATTTGAGCCTATATCTATTCCCGCATGCATCCTTCTTGTTCCGAATACCGGATGTACTCTGTATCCAAAAGGAGATGTAACTCTATAAAATCCAGGTACCGGCCATTGCATAACACCTCCGGCAAACTCCGTCTGCCTGTTACGCTCGTTCTGCTGCCTGATGAGTTCCTGAATTTTACTTTCAAGCTGTTTAGAGGTTCTTTCAAGTTCATCGAGCTGTCGCTCATATTTTTCTTCTTCTTTTTCAAGGTTCGCCAAAGTCGTATTGCGTCTGCGTTCCTGACCCTCCAGCCGTGACAAAAGATTTTCTTGTTCTTGCTGTTGGTTGGCAAGTTTTGCCCATAGTTCGCTTCGCTCATTTTTCGTCTGCTCGATATTGAGTTTCTGACTTCTTACTGTTTCAGCCAAAGCTGTGATTTCCCGTTCCTTCTCTTCAAGCCTGACTTTCTGAGCATCAACCTTTGTTCTGTAAAGTTTGAGTTCTTCAAAAACATTTCGATCAAAAGACACAACATTTCTTATAATCTCCAGTCTGTTAATCATTTCATTAATGCTTTCTGACTGGATTAAAAGCTCAAGATATGAAGCAGTTCGGTTCATATACATAACACGTACTCGTTTTGCCATCATGGTTTCCTGTTCTGAAGCTTCCGCAATTGTGCGCTCCAATTCGGCCTTCACGTCTTTAAGCTCATTCTGCGTGTCTTCAAGTTGCTTTTCGACCAACTCAAGCTCTCTGATTTTATTATTCAGCTGCGACTCAATTTTTTCCAGTTCCTCCTCTGTTGCAAGCAACTGTACATTCAAATGCTCGACTTCGTCTTTTGTTTCAGTCTGCTGTTCGTTTATTTCTTCAATTTCATCGGCAGCTTTCCTTTGCTCGCCTTTTATCCCCTCAAGCTCATCTTTAGTTCTTTCTATGCGCTCATTTATTTCATTTAACTCTTCCCTTTTGTCTTCAACATCGGAAGCTGCCGCAATCCCTATTGAAAACAAGGTGATTATGATCAAAATAATAACAGCACGCTTCATACTAAACCTCCGTACATAAAAATTATACCCTGAGATGCTTCCTAAGCGATAAGACGCTTGCCACTATGCCTATACATGAACCTAGCGGAACAAATATGATGAATAAAGGATATGCTATATCGGCAAGTCCCAAAATATTAAGAAGGTCTATATTTAGTACCTGAAGCAGCATCCCGCTGCTGTAATAATAGATGGAGTAATAAATCCCCAGTACAAGAACTAAAGAAATAAACGCACCTGTCAGCCCTAGCATCATGCCTTCCACGATAAACGGCCAGCGTATGAACCAATCGGTAGCCCCTATAAACTTCATGATTCCTATTTCTTTTTTTCTTGAGAATACCGTCACTCTAATCGTGTTGCTAATAATGAGCGCTGATATAATAAGCAGCATTAAGACCAGCGTAATTCCTGCATACCGTAAGAGTGACGCAACTGTTTCAATGAATTCCACGACTGGTTTGCTGTAGTTTACTTTTTCAACTGAATCTAAAATTTGCGCTTTATTCGCAATTATATCAACGTTTTCCGGCTTATCCGCACTGACTATAAAATAATCCGGCAAAGGATTATTTTCTTTTGTGTAACCTTCAAGAAGCCTTCCCTGATCTCCTAGTTCCTTTTTCCATGCAGCAAGTGCATCATGTCTTGATATAAAGTCGACTCCCGTGACAAAATCCCAATTGTTAATTTCTTCTTTCATACTCGTAATCTTTTCATATGTAATGCCGCTTTCAAGAAATAAAGTTACTTCCATTCTGGATTCGATGCCTCTTACGATATGATCTAAGTTGAACACGATAGAAAGTATCGCCCCGAGTACAAGCAAAGCCGAAGCAATGGAAACAACCGAGGCGCATGACAGGCTGATATTGCGCCTTACATTGTTTATACCTTGATTCATGTAATAACGTAAAGTCCTAAGCTTCATTGAAGTATCCGCTCCTGTCAAGATCTCTTATAACTTTTCCTCTATTTAGGCTCATAACCCTTTTTTGCATTGAATTCACTATGTCCTTGTCATGGGTAGCTACTATAACTGTTGTTCCGCGACGGTTTATGACATTCATAACTTTTATAATCTCCTGTGATGTAAAAGGATCAAGGTTGCCGGTCGGCTCATCAGCCACCAATATTGAAGGATTGTTCACCAGAGCTCTTGCTAAAGCCACTCTCTGCTGTTCTCCTCCAGACATATTTTGAGGGTATGCATGTGCCCTTTCGGAAAGACCTACCGTGGCAAGAGCCGCCGGGACTTTTCGTCTAATCTCCTTATTCGAAGCTTCAACAATTTCCATCGCAAAAGCAACATTTTCGTAGGCCGTTCTGTCATGCAATAATCTAAAGTCCTGAAAAACAACGCCGAGTTGTCGTCGGTAAAATGGTATGCTTTTCTCATCTAAGACTGATAAATCCTTGTTGTTTACCATTATCACACCGTCCGTATGCTCAGTTTCCTTTAAAAGCAGCTTCACAACAGTAGACTTTCCCGCTCCGCTTGCGCCGACAATAAAAACGAATTCTCCTCCGGCTATGGTAAATGTGACGTTCTGCAAAGCCCGCAAACCATTGTCGTAAATTTTCGAAACATTTCTGAATTGAATCAAACAAAACTCTCCTAACGGCGCATTTTTAGCATAATCATGAGTCTGAAAGTTACAGCATCATGAAAATTTCTAAGATCTAAGCCTACTGATTTTTTTATCTTGTCCAAGCGATACACAAGCGTATTGCGATGAATATACAATCGGCGGGAAGCTTCGCTTAAATTGAGGTTGTTGTCAAAAAGATGTCTTACTGTTGCTATCATCTCAGTATTTAATAATTTATCAAACTCATCTGTAAAAAATTGCTTTAAATAAGCTTCTGAAACGTCATTGGGAATCTGGCTCACAAGACGCTCCAGAAAAAGATTGTCATAAATATGAACGCTGTCCCCCGGATTGAAGATTAATCCTGCCTCAATTGCTTTATGCGCCTCAATGTAAGAATTTCTCAACGAATTAATACTAAGCTTTAAACTCCCCACCCCAACAACAGTCTTAATTGATGTCTCGCTAAAGACCGTTTCGAAAATTGCCCCGGCAAGTTGTGCGAAATCTTCACATTCAGTATCATCATTCACAGCCTTTATCAAAGCTATAGTACGATTATCCATCCGAACCAGAAAATCCAGACGATTATTGGAAAACGCTTCCGATATTACTTCATAAGCTTTATCTCCCAGCAGCTTTGGTGTGCGAATGACAAACACGCACCGTGGCAACTCTGAGTCTAACTTGTGTTCTGATATCGCTTCCTCGATCTCAAAACCTGAGATGTCTCCCGACAAAATCTTATGCAAGCTATCCTCACGCGACAGCTTTTTGTTTATCAGACTCAAGTTTGCCTCTATGAGCTTTGCTATCAAGATAGCGAAATTTTTACATGTACTATCAGAACCTTGCAAAATCAAGTAATACTTGCTCCTATTTCTTGAATGGATCGCTGCATACACCCTGCCTTCATGCATGATCGTGTTTTTATCAGAATCGCTTGTTTGCTTTGGAAAATTCTTATCCTTCAGTCCGATTCGGGCTTTAGAGGTACTCGCGATTACTTTTGAATCCAGATCGGTTATATCTGCCTCAAGTTGTATTTCATCCATCAACGAATTAAGCATATATTGGATTTCTTTGTTAGTTAACATAATCAAACGCCACCTGACTTAAAGTATACAATATGAGCATAAATAAATAAATAAAGCAGAAATATTAACCATCATAAGATGTATTTCTGCTTTATTTGCGAAAATCCTTCTGATATTAACAAAAAAATTATTTTACAAGTATGGTTTCTTCGGTATCCTTGTCGAAAAAGTGCAATCTATTGGGATCAAGAGCTATTCTTATCGTGTCGCCCGATCTAGCTACTGATCTGGGATCAACACGAGCAGTGACATTCTTGCCGGAAACCGACAGATAAAGATAAGTCTCAGATCCCATCAGCTCAACAACATCAACATATGCCTTGACTGTACTTTCAGACGCGCTTTGCAGGAAAATCTCTTCATCATGAAGATCTTCAGGGCGAACGCCCATTATGACCTCTTTGCCTATATAGGAAGCCTCTTTTAATTTTCTTACTTTGCCAGCCGGGACCTTAATTTTGTTATTCTCAAACTTGGCAAACACGTCGTCACCGGATTTTTCAAGCATAACGTTTATGAAATTCATCTGTGGGCTGCCTATGAAACCTGCAACAAAAAGATTTGAAGGAAAATCATAAAGTACCTGAGGAGAATCTACTTGCTGCATGAACCCGTCCTTCATAACAACTATGCGGGTACCCATCGTCATGGCTTCTGTCTGATCATGCGTCACATAGATAAATGTAGTCTGCAGTCTGTTATGAAGCTTAATGAGCTCAGTTCTGGTCTGTACTCTCAGCTTGGCGTCAAGATTTGACAAAGGCTCGTCCATGAGAAACACTTTCGGCTCGCGCACGATAGCTCGCCCTAAAGCCACCCTCTGCCTTTGACCGCCGGAGAGAGCCTTAGGTTTTCTGTTCAATAGATGCTCAATATCGAGTATCTTCGCTGACTCCTTAACCCTTCTGTCAATCTCTGCCTTTGGAACTTTTCTGAGTTTAAGCCCGAATGCCATGTTGTCATAGACAGTCATATGCGGATACAAAGCGTAGTTCTGAAACACCATCGCAATATCCCTGTCTTTTGGAGCAACATCATTCATCAACCTGTCACCGATATATAACTCTCCTTGAGTTATCTCTTCAAGACCTGCAACCATGCGCAAAGTGGTGGTCTTGCCACAACCTGACGGGCCTACCAGCACAAGGAACTCCTTGTCGGGAATCTCCAACGAAAAATCGTTTACGGCTGTTACCCCGCCCTGGAAAACCTTAAAAAGGCTTTTAAGAGTTACACTCGCCATTTTTTTAACTACCCCCTAAATCAATTATTGACGTTTCGACATCTCAGCGTCAATTTATAGAAATTATACTTTTTTAAATCCCCTTCTGGCTATAGGCATAGTTTACAAAAATATCACAGGGGTTTTTGAGCATTTTTTATAACTTCGCCGAACAATTTCTAGATTATATACTCATGTTTCTTTAGCTTTCTAAGATCAAGCTCCTTCTTCTTGCTCTCAAATCCCGGCCTGCCCATAAGAGCATACGTGGCTTCCTTGCCTTCTTCCACCCCCGGCTGATCAAAAGCGTTGATATTAAGAAGTTCGCCTGCAAAAGCGGTCATAACCTCAAGCATATATATAAACTCTCCAACCGTAAAAGCATTCACCTCGGGGAATCTTATTGTCATGTTAAGTCTCCCAGACCTTACCAATGCGTATTCGGTAGCAGCCTGCTCTGCTTTAATCAAATCTCCGAATGAATGACCCCCTAAGAAAGAGACATCAGGTATGGATTCAAAACCTTTCGGAATTTCCAATAGACTGCGATAATTGTCTACGGTAAGAAACGTTATGACTTTGTCAAACGGCCCTTCAGTGTAAAGCTGCACCTGTGAATGCTGGTCGGTTACTCCTAAGGCTTTTACGGGAGTCTGTCCTGCGTATACAACTTGTCCGTCAAGAGAGCACTTTTTACCAAGGCTTTCCGCCCACAGCTGAGCATACCAGTCCGCCATCAGTTTCAGCGAGTCCGCATAAGGCATCATAACGGAAATATTTTTGCCCGACATCATAGCTATGTATTGTAGCAATCCGCCCATAAACGCCGGATTTACATACACATCATGCATTGAGCACACTTTATCCATATAAGCCGCTCCCGCAAGTAACTCCTCAATATCTATGCCGCACACGGCGGCAGGCAAAAGTCCTACCGGACAAAGCTGCGAAAATCTGCCTCCGACTCCGTCCGGTACAAAGAAAGTCTTATAGCCTTCCTCTTTTGCGATTTTTATAAGGCTTCCCTTTTGTTCGTCGGTTATCGCTATTATCTGTTTTGCATAGTCCTTGCCTAAATATCGTTTCAAGATATCCTGAACCAAAAGAAACTGGGACATGGTTTCAGATGTGCTGCCCGATTTGGTGATTACGCTAAAAAGCGTCTTACGCACGTCAATTACATCAAGTAATGCGTTTAAACGTTCAGGATCTATGTTGTCCGCCACAA
>BBPD01004857.1_pt1 | contig 16310 bp, 18 predicted proteins | sample 1344911 | NCBI WGS metagenome assembly BBPD01 (sample SAMD00019088, study PRJDB2971) | groundwater metagenome | biome: freshwater biome; feature: mineral spring; material: ground water | place: USA: CA, Sonoma | collected 2011-09 | depth surface m
AAACTAAACTATTACGCTATCATTATTATGGGGCTGAATAGTTACAAGAAAATGCAGAAAAACAAAAGAAAGCAATCCGAGAAAATATTAAAGGTGTTGGTTAAATTGTAAAAGGAATTTGCCGCCAAGCCGAGCAAAGCCCGGAGTTTCGCTAAAGGGGTGAAAATTTCCCAACTTTAAGAAGAGGATGATTAAATGAAAAAGTTTATTGTAATAAGTATGATTTTGATATTTTTGCCAACTTTTTTGCATGCCGATATTTTTGAATATGTCAAGATGGACGACAGAGTTTTCCAATGGGAAAAAGTTTCTCGGCAGGATCTTTTTGAAGGCGCGGTAGGATTTGAGCTTAAACTGACCTCGCAAAAATGGCAAGATATTACTTGGGAACACAGATTAATGATTATAAAACCCAAGAAATTAACGAATCCTTCTCTATGCTTGTTATTAATAACGGGAAGCGGGCGGGTCAGGGAAGAAATTCTTTTACTCGGAGTAAAAACTGCCACTGATACGGGAGGACTTTTCGCCGTGCTTTACGATGTACCCAATCAGCCATTGTTTGACGGTCTCAGAGAAGATGGGCTTATTTCTTATACTTTTGTGAAGTATCTTGAGACGCGTGATAAAAGTTGGCCTCTTCTTTTTCCAATGACAAAAAGCGCGATAAAGGCTATGGATGCGATTCAAGAATTTGCTGAACAGGAATTGAGTATAAATGTATCAGGATTTTTAACAGCTGGCGCCTCCAAAAGAGGATGGACCACATGGCTTACCGCAGTGGTTGACCCGAGGGTAAAGGCCATAGCTCCTATTGTATATGATAATCTTAATCTTCCGGGGCAGATGCAGCACCAGATCAATACCTGGGGCGCATATAGCGAGAAAATATCAGACTATACGGAAAAGAATTTGCCTCAGCTTTTAGAAAAAGAAGAAGGGATAGAATTGTCCAATCTTGTTGACCCCTACTTTTACCGGGACAGAATTACAGTTCCCAGTCTTATCATAATAGGTACCAATGACCGATATTGGCCTCTTGATGCTCTTAACATTTATTACGATGGCCTTATTGGCGAAAAGTATATATTCTATGGTCCAAATTCAGGACATGGCATGGAAGGGAATATTGTAAAAGTGTGGAATGTTATTAGCGCTTTTTTTCTAAAAACGGCCGGACAAATTAAATTTCCTAAGGTTTCCTGGCAGTACAAAGAGAAAGATGAATTTGTAGAGTTCTCTATCTCCACTGATACTGAGATAAAACCCAAGAAAATAGTCCTCTGGAAGGCCGAATCGCCAACCAGGGATTTCCGGGATGCTACCTGGCAAGAATTTGATGTTACCTCAAAAGGCTCTGACTATCCACATAAAATTAAAAGACCAGAATTGGGCTTTATGGCTTTTTTAGGTGAAACTGTTTACGATTTCAACGGAAAAGAATTCTCCTTATCAACAAATGTTTATATTATAAATCATTAAACTGATGACGGAGGGTAAGGGGCGCAAGAGAAGAGAAGCCACTGATGAGGTTTTTAGACTATTAGGATCTATCTGTTCACTAACCCGGACAATTGAAGAGAGGATGTGAAACGCCATAATGTTGCACCGCCAGAATTGATAAGGGCTGACTGGAATCTTCTTACATCTGGCGAAAGACTTGCTGTAGATTCTGACACAGCAGGGCTGTTATTTCTTCAATCTATAGAAGGAAGGGCGCACAATGGAGCGGGTTCATTTCTTAAGAGAAGGTATGTAAATACAACCATTGAGGATATTGTTGAAGCCCTGGATATGGACCCCTTGGAAATAAGAAAACAAAGACAGACACTGATAGATAATATTGAATATTTTGTAAAAAATGTTTGCATATCTTCTGATGGGGTACAACTTATTGATAAAAAAGGCTATCCGCTTCTTAGTTTGAAATTTCTTAAGAACAGATTTTTCAAAGGCAAGGATATCATAAAAGGATTTATATTAGGCGGGCTTAGAGATGATCCACAGATAAGACATCTGACAGAGGAATACTATAATGTAAGAATAGGTTATGGTAAGTTATATACCGTTGATTTAAATGTGATGAATGCAATGGGGCTTGATGCTGAGGTGTTGGCGCATGAAGAACATGAACAAGAACTAGAAGAATTTCACAGGAGCGGATTGATTGTAGACGCAGATGCAGGAACAGATTTAAAAAACCTCAGGTATTTATATATAAGACACAAACGTGGGCCTGGTGAGTCTGACGATGCAGCGTTTATTACAGCGGGGTTTCTTTATAGTGTAGATGTTGCGATAGGGATTTTTCTTGCCGATGCAGTAGATACTTTGGAAAAATATGCAATCCAGTTTAGAGACAGAGATAATGAAATTGCAAAACAACTTCAAGGTATGTTCCCCGAACTAAATCCCACACAAGAACAAACAAAGCAATTAACATATCTTTCTGCAATACCAGAAGGGATGGAAGGGGAAGTTCCAGACTCAAGCCTTCGTTATCTTGTTATGATAGATACATCAACAAATGAATGCGCTCTGCAGAACCATATGCACTTTATAAAGGCAGAACCATATCATTCTATGCTCATAAGTTTTGAAAGAATACCCACATATAAATTTTATGCATATATAAAACAAAGGATTCTTGAACTGGGAAAACCTGTTCCGGTTCTTACAAAAATAACACTTGAAAAAGAGTTGGAACAAAAAATCTCTGAATTTATGAATAAACAAATTCTGGTTGTCCGCCCTGATATATCTGTTAGGCTTGTTCTGGAACAGGTTGAAAAATTAAAAGCTCAGATTATTATTATACAGAATAAAAAAGGAACGGTTGTAGGGGCACTTGATCCTAAAACCCTGTTAAACTCAATGCAAAATAAATAGTATATAACCTCGCATGTAATTACACCTTCTGGTGGGGGTCAAAAAGTTTATCATATTCATCAAGCGCAAACCTGTCTGTCATACCTGCAATATAGTCTGCAATGCTTCTTTTAAGCCCTATTTTTTCTGCCCGCTTCTGAACCGACAGCGGAAGCTGTTGCTTGTTTGATTTATATACATCAAATAATTCTTTTATAAACCTTTTGTGTTTCTCTGACATTCTAACAACCTTGAAATGTCTGTAAAGATTTTCAAGAAGAAACTTTTTTAAAGGTATCCTATGTTCTTCAAGCTCTTGGCTAAATCCAACAATTCTTTTATCCATTGAACAAACATCTTCAATTTTTAAGTCTTTTATTTTCTCTGATGTTCCATGTATTATGTCCGTTATTTCAATGTTTATTATACTTTTTACAACAAGATTCCTTCTTATAGGCCAGGATATTGCCGTATAAATTTCTTTTATTTTCTTGTTCTGCCTGTTCCACAGTTCAACCTCAGACAGTTGATTTTCATGCACAAGTCCGCTTGCAAGTCCGTCATCCAGATCATGGCTATCATAAGCAATCTCATCTGCGATATCTACAACCTGAGCCTCAAGTGTAGGCGGGCTCTCAAGACCAAAATCCTGTATTTCTGGTGCAATCTGCAGAATCTTTAGTTTATTAAAAGGGGTTGAGTGCTTTAATATCCCTTCTCTTGCCTCCCATGTAAGATTAAGACCAGGAAATTCTGCATATCTTTGTTCAATTGATGTAACAACCCTATAACCTTGTAAGTTATGTTCGAACCCTTCGGAATCTTTCATAATCTCATGCAGTGCATCTTCTCCGCAATGTCCAAACGGTGTATGTCCTATATCATGTGCCAGTGCTATTGCCTCTGTTAGATCATCATTCAAGCCCAATGCCCTTGCAATTGACCTTGCAATCTGTGCAACTTCCATTGTGTGTGTTAATCTTGTCCTGTAATAATCATCCTCATGGAAAACAAATACTTGCGTCTTGTACTGAAGGCGTCTAAAGGCCATTGAGTGTATAATCCTGTCTCTGTCCCTCTGGAAATGGGTTCTGAAAATATCGTCTTTCTCAGAATATTTTCTTCCCCGTGAGGTTTTACTCTTACAGGCACACATAGATAACATCTTTTCTTCTCTTTGTTCTAATATGTTTTTGTCAATCTTCATTATAAAGGTTATCCTTTTAATTTTTCAACAATTTTATGGACATCAAACGGTAGTGTTTCCTGTACTCCATCTGTCATCAATTTTATCGTAACACAATTATTTTTCATTTCATCTTCCCCTATGATTATTACCCATCTTGCGCCCAGTTTGTTTGCATACCTCATCTGTGATTTCAAACTCCTTCCTTGAAAATCCATTGCTACGGGCATTGAAAACCTTCTTATTGCCTCAGATAGTGAAAGTCCTTTCAGGCGCCCATCCTCATCTATTGTTGCTATAAATGTAAGAGCAGATATTTTTTCTTGCAAGGATATGTTAAGAACTTTTCTTAAAATTATAACTCTTTCTACACCTATTGCAAATCCACAACACCCTGTGGGTTTTCCGCCTAATTCTTCAACAAGGTTATCATATCTGCCCCCAGCAGATATGGTATCCTGTGAACCGAGTCTACTATGCACAATCTCAAACACAGTCTTTGTATAATAGTCAAGTCCTCTTATAAGATGATTATCCTGTTCATACCTTATATTTAATGCGGACAGGCCCTGCTTTAAGTTTTCATAATGATCTTTACATTCTTTACACTGGATTAAAATAAGAGGAGGCGACCCTTTTACAATCTCCCTACACTTGGGAACCTTGCAATCAAGTATCCGTAGCGGATTCTGGTTTAACCTTGCCTTGCAATCCGAACAGAGAAATTCCTGTTTTGCAGAGATGTGTTCATATAAAATTTTGGAATACTTTTCTTTATCTTCCTTGCAACCAACACTATTTAATTTTATTATAAAATCTTCAATACCGAACGACAACAATACTGAACGGTTCAGAGCAATCATTTCAACATCAAGAAGAGGACTATACGAGCCTATTGCTTCTGCTCCTATCTGATGGAATTGTCTGTTTCTTCCTGCCTGTGGTCTTTCTGCTCTAAACATAGGTTGTATATAAAAAACTTTTACAAGAGAACCATTTAGACCAATCTGATTTTCAAGGTATGCTCTTATTATGGGTGCGGTGCCTTCTGGTCTTAAGGATATGTTTCTTGCTGCCCTGTCCTGAAATGTGTACATCTGTTTCTGGACAATTTCTGTTTCTGATCCCACTCCTCTTACAAAAAGTCCGGTCTGTTCTAAAACAGGTGTTCTTATTTCCTGATATCTATATATTGAAAAAGTCTTACGGGCACACCCTTCAATATTTGACCATTCATTGACCTCTCTGGGCAGTATATCATCAGTTCCCTTAATTCGTCTTATTATTGAATTCTGCATTTTTAATTTTTCCACAGGCAATCTTTATTGCTTTTTATTATTGTTTGTTTCATCAATTTTCCTGGTTTAAATACAACAACCTTTCTTTCAGGTATTTGTACAGTCTGTTCAGGTTTTTTTGGATTTCTCCCAAGTCTTGATTTTCTTTTCACCACCTTCAAAACACCAAAATCCCTGAGTTCTAACCTTTTTCCACTTGCAAGCAGTTCCATTGAAAGATCAAGAAATTTCTGGATACACTTTGTAACCTCTTTTTGTTTGATACCTGTTTGCTCGGCAATTTTAACAACCAAATCTCTTTTTCTCATTTTGGTCCCTCCTCTGTTTTTTCTTCCGGAACTGGTTTTAATATTTTATCTAACTGAAATACATTTACTGACACAAGATAAAGAACAATTATTACAACTATAAGTACCAAAAGATTTAAGAATGGATTGAGAAATATTTTCTTCAAAAACAGACCCACCGCGCTTGTATGTGCAAGTTTATCTTTTTTAGATTCCAGTATACCCATAACTCTGTTCATAGAAAGATATGTTATATGCCAATCATTATCAATCTTTTTTATCTGAAGTTCTGATATCTGGGGTATAGTATCAACACTGATCAGTGCAGCAAGAACAATATCTATCCTTTCTTCACCGGCATTGTATTCTTTTACCAACTGCTGGACAAGATAATACTGTTTTGCAAGAAATTCTTTTGTTTTAAGAAAGGCATTTTCTTCCTCAGGCCCAAGCTTTTTTTCATTATATATTTTTCTATATATATCCCGAAGATTGTTCCACTGTTCTATAATCCTTTCAAGAGTATTATACCTTAAATCAATTTCCTTATCCCTCATATTTTCTTCCTTTAAAAGTTTTACCCTCGGATAATGATGCTTTGGGTTTGTACATTTCTTTGTTCTCTCCCCAAGCATATTAGCCCATCCCTTGGGCAGTAGAGCATTAGACCGCAATTGGGCAATTTCGGTCTATTGTTCTATTATCTATTGCTCAATTGCTCTGCCATTTTTGCAAAGCAAAAATGGCGGTGTGTATTTGAAAAAATCTTTACCCCGTAGTGAAACGAAGCCTCTACTACTGGGGGACGATTTCAAGCCTGCCACGTAGTGAAGCCGTAGGCTTCCACTTCGGGGTTTTTCTAATCCCACTTTTAGCGGAACCCCGAGCTTTATTCAATTTGGCGGCAAATTCTTTTATTTAATTCCACCTTCAGCCAATAACGCCTCGGGTTTATACATTCCCTTATTGCTTGCGTTAAATTCATGCTTAACTTGTACCAGCACTTTTTCAAGCGTATAAAGTTTCCAATGAATCGGGACAAAAATAGATTTTCCATTTCGTTTTTCTCTAACTATTTCAAAACCAACCATTAAATGCCGTGCATCGTGAGTAATTTTAGAACTTTCGGAAGGTTGAAAATAAAATGCCCTAAAAGATGAACCTATACTTTTTTGATTATAAGTTTTACATTCTAAATATGTTATTCTGCTATCAATATCTTTAATAAAAATATCTGGATAGCCAGCGCTTTGGTGTCTACCATTTGAAGTTAGGGGGATTTCCGCTTTCATGCCTATGTTATTGAGCGCGTCTTTTACAAAAGACTCTATATGATTGCCAACCTCATTTGGTCTTGCTGTTGAAATTCCTGTTTTGTAAGCATTTCTAACTGCGATATCCATTGCTTTTGTAAGACGGCTTAATAATTCTTTGTCCTCTCGGCCATTTTTATCAAAAGCCAAAACTTCATGTCCGGAAATGGCTTTTATAGCAATGGGGAAAGAAATATCCTTTAATGGCTTTAGAAATTTTGAAATTGTTTCTTCTAATTGTTTTATGTAATTGTTTTGGTCCATATTATTTTTGAAAAATTAAAATATATTCTTTTTGCATGACATTATATAAGCCATAAATTATTTTTTCTATTTTCTTGATGGTCTTAAAACCTATTTCTTCACAGTACTCAATTACATTTTGAGTAGTGTTTAGCTCTTGACCTTGAAAAGTCACATTTCCTATAACCACGACGCAATATTTAGCTTTCTTTAAAATTCTATACATCTCACTATACGCTTTTTCCATATCCTTATCGTAGAGCTCAAATTTATTTAATCCGGTTCCCCGGACGCCAATAAAATCTTCTTTTATTTTGTCTAAATCGTATCCGAGCGCTTTTAATGAGTGAGCATCGTTAGCAACATAGTTTAGGGCAACAGAATATGGCGGAGATGTAATAATTCCATCTACAGATTCATCTTTCAAGTTTATTTTTCTAGCGTCGCCCTCCATAATTTTTGTCTTGCCTATTTTTAAATTATGTTTTTTAATCGCATTGCTATAATCTTCAACAGAAGCGATCATTTTTAAGGCGTCGCTAACAAATGAAGATTCAAAAATTTTGCCTCTTCTTGATTGGTCGCTATGTGCCATCATTTCAGCGACCTTGTAAAAATTTTTTACTCTCTCATCGCTTGGCTCTTTTCCATTTTTTTTGAAGAGATAAAAATCTTTATATTTTTTAATTTCATCAAGAACTTCAACAGATTCCGTTTTTACTTTTGAAATAAGAACGCAAAGCGGGCTTATGTCTAATCCTATTGCATTTACCCCTAATATCTGGGCTTCTAAAACAGCAGTGCCACTTCCAACGAACGGGTCAAACAATGTTTCGCCATGTTTGATTTTTATAATATTCATCAGCGCTCTAATCATCTGGGGGTGAAATTTGCCTTTGTACGGATAAATCCAATGAGTTATGTACTGGTTAACCGATTTTGTTTGGTTGTATTTTTGTAAATGGTAATAATCGGAATAATCACCATCTATTCTCTTAAAATATGCGAGTCTTCTTTTCAGTACACCAAAATTGCCATCGTCTTTTAGCTCAAATTCCCTGAAATCGTTCGTAACTTCCAGATCAGGATTGAATGATTGTAATTCTAACCTTGCCAAAGCAAGCTCGTAAATAAATTGAATATTGTCTAATAGTTTTAAATTTTTTATGTTCGCCATAGCTACTTTATTAAATCCTCAATATTAACACCAAGCACTTTGGCTAACTTTGCCATAACGAAGACCGATGGTTTTTTGATTATGCCGGTTTCCACTTTGGTAAACGTGGTATAGGGAATATCCGCTTTCCTTGCGAATTCGTCCTGCGAAAGTTCAAGTTTAAGCCGTAGGGACTTTATCTTTTTCCTTAATTTGTTTTCTTGATTATTTTTAATAATTTGATAACATTAAATTGTTCTGCTATAATTTTATACAGTTATATGATAACAAATTTTAATAAAATGGGCAAGGAAAATTAGGGAGTTCCTTGTTACTGCCTGCCTGCTGTCCAGCAAGGCGGAACTTGGGGTGGGCGGGATTACTCAAAACCTGCAAGTGGATTTTGCTCAAAAAAAGTTCGGACTTTAACTAAAAGACACCGCCATTTTTACTTTGCAAAAATGGCGGAGAGGAAGGGATTCGAACCCCTGAGGCCTTTTAGCCTAACGGTTTTCAAGACCGCCGCATTCAACCGCTCTGCCACCTCTCCTTTTTGTTATCAGATGTTTACCGCATCTTTTATCATTTTTACATAAACCAGCCTTGTTCTTGGTCCGTCAAATTCACAAAAGTGTACACCCTGCCAGGTTCCAAGTGCCATCTTCCCTTTCACAACAGGAATTGTGACATTACAACCTATAAAACTGCTTTTTATGTGTGCATCTGAATTTCCTTCCTTATGTGTGTACTGACATTTTTCAGGAACAATTCTTTCAAGATGGTTTATTATGTCAGAGACAACATCCGGATCTACAATTTCATTTACAGTAAGTGCCGCTGTTGTATGGGGGATAAAAATAAGACACATACCTTCATCTATGTCTGAGGATGTTATTATATCCTGAACCTGTTTTGTTATATTAATAAATTCTGTTTTCCGTTGTGTAAAAATTTCAAATTTTTTCATATTACCTTTTTAATTATGTATTTGCTTTTCCCAAGCCCTGTTTTTTCTGCTTCTGTTATCTGGACATACGGGTCTTTTCCCCATGCTTTCTTAAATGGGTGAATCTCTTCTTGTATAGACTTTCTTTTGCCGGGCATTGCATTTTCAAACAATTGTTTCTGACCGATTTTATCAAGGGTTGCTTTTTCTATTGCAGATATATTTTTGGAAAACATTATTCCTATATCCTGCACTATTGAAGGTTGTCCCATACCGAAACAATCACAAAGGGCAGTTATATTCATAATAATATTTATATGGAGGATGTTTTGCTTCGTGAAGGTTTTTAAAACCTCCTTTGCAGATATTGCAAGTGCACATTGAAATCTTGGCCAAAAACTTTCATCAACTTTTATTGCTTTTTCAGGGCATATTGCGACACACCTTCCGCAATATACGCAGAAATGAGGGTCAATAGTAAGATTTTTGTCCTTATCAAATCTTATTGCATTTCCTCTGCAATTTTTAAGGCACATTTTACAATATATACAAAGTTTTTTATCCCATTCATATTATTTAGACATAACAGAATGAATGTCTCTTCTGGTGTTTGCTGTTACACCTCCCATAGCAAGATTTTTAATTGCACCCCCATACGCACAGTTCCCATGTCCTTTTGAATGAGAAAGATTTATAAGAAAATCAGCATCATTTAAAAATCCCGCTACTTCTATGTAAGGGATAATATTAGAACCTGTCTTTTTTTTGTAAAAGTATCTGTCGTTTATCCCTGCTGCTGGATATATAGGACAGCCAAACACATCTTCTGTATAACCGATACTATAATTTGCACCACCTGCAGAATCTGTAAGGAAACAGTTACCACCACACTCTTTTACAATTTGAACAGTTCTTCTTATAAATGTTGGATGGATTGATGTGTATGTTTGTTACCTGCCTCTGTGGAATTTGATAGCAATGGTCTTGTCTTTTAGGTTCCACTTTGTTGTAAAGCCTTTAAGCACCCTTTCATATCTTGATGTAATGGGTGCTTCTTTGTTCTATTTTTTTTACCTCCACAGGAATAAATATTACCTCTGATGCCATATTTTTATTATGTCATAAAATCCTTAAAATTCAATACTTTTTTATGATAAAACCCTCACTCTCAAACCATTTCTGCCTGTTGCTGTGTCAAGCCATTTAAGCAGGTAACCGAAATTTGTGTTACTAACTTATCAAAATGTTTAGCATTTTAAAAAATTAAAAGTTTAACATCTTGACAAATTAATAACATACAAACAGCTCAAAAAGATTTATTGAACTTTAAATAGCATAGGCATATAATATGATTTATGATTTTCAAGAGAACTTTTGCCACACAATTGTAAGCAAACGGGCTTCAAGGTAAGGGGAAAGGGGAAATATGAAGAACACAAAAGGGAAGGATAAGCAATATGTTTTAAAAATGGCGAAGAAGAAAGATGTAAAATTTATAAGGCTGTGATTTACAGATATCCTGGGTTTTTTAAAAAGTTTGCAACTACAGTAGATGAACTTAAAGAAACATTGGAAGATAGTATGGATTTTGACGGTTCTTCAATAGAAAACTATGTAAGAATTGAAGAAAGCGATATGATTGCAAAGCCGGATCCTTCAACATTTGCAATATTGCCATGGAGACCGAAAGAACCTTATGCAACGGCGAGAATGTTCTGTGATATATAATTAGCTCAATGGAAAACCCTTTCCCGGTGATCCAAGATATATGCTAAAAAGAAACCTTGAAAGAACTGCACAATTAGGTTTTACGTATTACATAGGTCCTGAATTAGAATTTTTTCTATTTCAAGGACAATACATCTACACAGGTTCTTGACAAGGGAGGATATTTTGATTTAATTCCTTTTGATGCAAGGACAGACTTAAGAAGAGAAACAATACTTATGCTTGATGATAGGAGTGAAAATTGAGTATAGTCATCATGAGGTTGCCACAAGCCAGCATGAAATAGATTTAAGATATACAGATGCTTTAACTATGGCTGATATTACTATGACATACAAACTTGTGGTAAAAGAAATTGCAATGAAATATGGTGTATATGCTTCATTTATACTAAAACCAATGTATGGGGAGAATGAAAGTGAAATGCATACACACCAATCTCTTTTCAAGGGGGGATAATATGCATTTTTTGATAAAAATGACCAGGATCACCTTTTAACACTAGCAAAACGTCTTATTGTAAAACTTCTACGCCATGCAAAAGAAATTACACTTGTTACATCACAGTGTGTCAACTCATATAAGAGACTTGTTCCGGGATATGAGGCCCCTGCGTAATATATATAATCGTGGGCAAGAAGAAACAGGTTTGTGCTTATAAGGATTCCACAGTATAAACCGGTCAAAGAAAAGGCAACCTGTATAGAATACAGGGCCCCTGACCCTGCCTGCAATCCATATCTTGCATTCAGTGTAATGCTTGCTGCTGGACTTGAAGGGATGGATAGAGAAAAAATATGAGCTTATTGCGCCTGTTGAAGAAGATATATTTATAATGACAAATAAAGAAAGAGCGAAAAAAGGTATAGATTCACTACCCCGGGTAGTTTGAAAGAAGCAGTTGCAATAACTGAAAAAAGTGAAGTGGTAAGAAAAGCACCCGGTGACCATATATTTAATATATTGATTGCCAATAAGAAAAAAAATGGGATAGATACAGGACACAGGTTACAAGTTATAAACTGTCTGAATATTTACCAATATTGTAAGGAATTGGCAAGCGGTAGAGAATTTAAATGATGTTTGATATTTAACATTTAACATTTGTCATTTGACATTTCTTTATTATAAAAGGGGGAATATGGCAAAAATATTTTATGACAAAGATGCTGATTTAAAATATCTGAAAAATAAAACAGTAGGAATCATAGGCTACGGAATACAGGGAAGAGCGCAAGGGCTTAACCTGAAAGACAGCGGTATTTGTGTTGTTGTGTCGGATGTCCCGGGAACTGCTAACTGGGTTCAGGCGGAAAAAGACGATTTTAAGCCTGTTTCAACGGAAGAAGCAGCAGAACAATCCGATGTGATACAGATACTTACACAAGATGATGTCCAGTCCCGTGTTTATAAAACAAGTGTTGAGAAACACCTAACTGAAGGGAAAGCACTTCTTTTCTCACATGGTTTTAATGTCCACTTTAATCAGATTGTTCCGCCTAAAAATGTTGATGTATTGATGATTGCTCCCAAAGGACCCGGAAGTTTGGTAAGGGCCCAGTATGTTGAAGGGAAAGGAGTTCCCTGCCTCTTGGCAGTTTTTCAGGAATATACAGGGAAAGCTATGCAGATTGGTCTTGGGTTTGCAAAGGCGATAGGAGGTACCAGAGCAGGTGTAATTGAAACAACATTTAAAGAAGAAACTGAAACAGACCTTTTTGGCGAACAGGTTGTTCTTTGTGGAGGTGTGTCAGAACTTATAAAGGCTGGTTTTGAGACACTTGTAGAAGCAGGCTATCAGCCTGAGATTGCATACTTTGAGTGTTTACATGAACTAAAACTTATAGTAGATATGATTTATGAATGCGGTATTCAGGGAATGAGAAAAAGAGTATCTGATACCGCAGAATATGGAGATATTACAAGGGGTAAAAGAATTATAAATAAGTGCACAAAAGAAGAAATGAAAAAGATATTAAAAGAAATACAGAATGGAGAATTTGCAAGGGAATGGATACTTGAAAATCAGGCAGGTCGTCCTGTATTCAATGCACTTGAGAAAAAAGACAATACACATCCAATAGAAATAATAGGACAAAAGTTAAGAGGAATGATGGATTGGATAAAGAAGTAGGACATCAGAACATAGGTAAAAGGGGGCAGGCATAAAAGGCAAGAGATAGTAGGTAGTAGACAGTAGGTAGGGAAAAAATGGTGACTGGCATTTGATGACGAATGCCAAATATCAAAATCCAAATGACAAAAAGTATGACCTGTTGATATCTATTTGACATTTGAACTTTGGAATTTGTCATCTATTTGTTATTTATCATTTGACATTTATTTGTAATTTCGGGCACCCTCTGGGTGTGGTGCTTGGGACTTACGCTCACAGGCTCTAAAATTGGAGGTGAACGAGATGAAGATTTTAATCATCTACTATTCGTCTACGGGAAATACTGAAAAGATGGCAGAGTTAGTAGAAAGAGGAGTAAAAGAAGAAGGAGTAGAAGTTCAGACAAAGAAGGTAGAAGAAGTAAATGTAGAAGAACTGCTTAAAGCAGATGGCATTATCATTGGTTCTCCTACTTATTATGGCTCAATGGCAGCTCAGATTAAAGAACTTCTGGATAAAAGTGTTGTTTTTCATGGAAAATTAGAAGGAAAAGTTGGAGCTGCTTTTTCCTCTTCAGCCAATATCGGCGGAGGAAATGAAACGACCATCACTGATATTCTTAAAGCCCTTCTTATCCACGGAATGATTATTCAAGGAGACCCTGAAGGCGGTCATTACGGAGTGGTTTCTATCGGTGCTCCAGATTCCCGCGTAAAAGCCCAGTGCAGAAGATTAGGAAAAAGAGTTGCCAAATTGGTAAAAAAGATAGAATAAACTCTGAAGGTATGTCCGGTTTTTGAACAGATGATGACAGAGATTTCAATGGTCGCTGGTGGCTATCGGACAAATGAATTCAGGTATGAATTTTAATAAATACTCAGTTAACTGCGTTGCCTGAAGGCACAAAGGCACAGAGTAGCGAGGGTATAAAACATTGAAAAAAGAAGACAAAAAGACAGTTAACTTTGTGCCTGTGTGCCTAAAATATAAACGGTATTTAGTAAATATTTACGATGGTTTAATGGGGGTGCAATGGGGTTATTGACTGAATATTTACAGTTAAAGATATGATATCAAGAATAAGAGGAAAGATAAGACAGCAGAATAAAGATTCAATACTTCTTGAGGTTCAGGGTATATGTTATGAGGTGATATGCCCGCCTTTTGTTATTGGGAGGCTGTCCGGTATAAAAGATGTTGAAGGATTCGTTGAATTTACAACATACCATTACCATCAGGTAGAACCGTCAAGGTCAACCCCCGTATTGATAGGATTTTTAAATGAAATAGAAAAAGAATTTTTTGAAAAATTTATAACTGTTTCCGGATTTGGGCCAAAAACTGCTGTAAAATCTCTTGTGCATCCTATACCTGATATTGCAACTGCAATAGACAGGGGTGATCTGTTGTTTTTAAGGTCTCTTCCCGGAGTAGGCCCACAGAGGTCAAAAGATATTATCGCAAAACTTCAAGGCAAGGTTGGTAAGTACGGACTTATACAGACAGTGCCTCTTGAAAAACAGTCTGATGTTCAAAAAAATATTCTTGAAGAGGCAGTCCAAATTCTTGTCCAACTACAATATACAAAAAAAGAAGCAGATGATATGGTAAGAAGGGCCTTTTCAAAAAATCCACGATTACAAACCGCCGAAGACATCTTCAATGAGGTCTTCCGTGAAAGAGTGGTTAAGAAATAAATCAAACCATAAAGGCGAGAAAGAATGCAATTCCATAGAGATCGCAAATGCCATGCTCCTGTCTTCTCTGGGGAAAAACCGCCAGGCTTCCCATAGACTATATCAGATTAGAAAAAAAAGCTAAAATATCCCATAAGAACCTCCAGATTTGTGAAACAGAAAACAAAGAACAGCTTACAGTAGTAATTCAGGGATTAAAACAATCGGAAGACAATCTAAGTTTTGGTTCAAATTTATTTTGAATTCTTGCAAAACTTCGGACACTGCAAGCGTGTCCCTCTGCATCTACAGCATAAGAATGGAGGATCGCACGTGCCACTAAAAAGCATTACCGACTGCACCAGACTTGCCGCTGACCTCAACAAGGCAGGTAGGAAAATGGCCGCGATGCAGGGCTTATCCTCCGCTATCACAATCACGCCATTAAATTCAAGAAGTTCGAAAGGAAAACCGCTCTCGTTGTTTGATATCAGCACAGCTATATATCAGCGCATCACTGCTTCCTGCCTGAGCAAAAAAGGTATTTGCTCCTTTTATTGCTTTATTCCTACTTCCACACCAGACCTTCTCCATCTCTGATTTGCCTCCAAAGTGTGCTATAGAATAAAAGTCTAGATTGATCGTCCGGCTTTCATATAGAGAAGGATATTGTCTTGAAAAATTCTTTACAATTTCTTTTGAAATCTCATCATTTCAGAAGCAGTGCTCCTGCAAGAATAACTCATTATGTATGTGGGTTTGGGAAGAAGAGAAAGTCCGGCAAATATTCCAAATCCTCTATCAGTATTATATTGTTCAATGTGAGACAGCCTTGCTTTTCCAATAAGTTTTAGCAAAAGTACCGATAATGCTGCCTGCTCACATCCAATGTCATTGGAGGCAGGTAAGGGAATCTTCTCTACAATATCTATGATGCCGCTTTCTAAAATGTAGGGAAGGAAAAAGAATGTGTTGACTGGTTAAAAGTTTGCTGGTCAGAACCTGGAGCGAATCTGCTTTGTATCCATAACGATTTACTATCTCTTCTACATTCCCTTCTTCAAATGCTACTGCTCCTACTGCCTCATACTGCTTCTGCTGTAAAGTTAAGCTTTTAATAAAAAAGTCTTTTAGTCTTATTTTCCCCTTGTTTTATTAGTTAAGTTGTGACGTTTATAATGTTGTGAAATTATACTATTGTTTAACATATTTGTCAGGAAAGGAGATGAGAAATGTGGAAATACCGGGTTTTATTGGTTTTTCTTAAGGAGAAATTGGCTAAATATGAGAATGTTTAAGCGTAATTTAAAAGTTATCAGCGTCATAATTATGCTACATCTTTTCTGGTGTGAAATTTGAAGGTTGTTTATTTGCGTGGATTATAGAATTGTAGTAAGATGAATCTGTGAATTTATTTAATAATGCTTACACCCCTGTGAAAATCGCTGATTAAGGATTTTCATTAACTCTTTATTTATTTTTCCGTTGCCTGC
>BBPD01007953.1_pt5 | contig 16217 bp, 21 predicted proteins | sample 1344911 | NCBI WGS metagenome assembly BBPD01 (sample SAMD00019088, study PRJDB2971) | groundwater metagenome | biome: freshwater biome; feature: mineral spring; material: ground water | place: USA: CA, Sonoma | collected 2011-09 | depth surface m
TCCGCACCTTGAAAGGTGCGGTTTCCTAGGACATCACTGATTCTTCACTTAAACTTGATGAGTTCGTCATCCAGGATTTTCTTTTGTTTAGGTTGTTTTTAAATGTTTATAAAGTCTAAAACTGTTTTATTTATATGAAACCTCCATTCAAAAATCCATTTATTCTAGCTCCGATGTTAGAACCAAATGATATTGCATTTAGATTACTCTGTAAGAAAGCTGGAGCTGGAGGAATTTATTCGGGAATGATAAACCCTCTTTCTAAAAAAACATTGGATTTGAAAGACAAGCCAATTCTTCAACTTTTTTGTAATGAAAAAAGGGGAATAAAAGAATTTATGAAAAAATATGATAGAAAAGTTTCTGGGTGGGATTTCAATCTTGGTTGTCCTTCTGTCGTCGCCAAAAGAATAAAAGTTGGAAGTTATATGCAGAAAGAGGTTGAGAAAATTGAAGAAATTTTAAAAGAGATTAGGAAGAACACAAAAAAGTTTTTCAGTGTGAAAATAAGAAAGTCTGAATATTCTTTCAAGATTTTGGAACTTGCAGAGAAATATTGCGATGCAATTGTTGTTCATCCTAGAACTCGAGAACAAGGTTATTCTGGGAAAGCTGATGTTGATTTCGCTTTGAAGATAAAAGAAAAAAGCAAGATTCTTGTGATTTATTCTGGAGATGTGAATGAAGGAAATTCTAAAGATTTATTGAAGAAATTTGATTTATTGATGATTGGAAGAGCTGCAATTGGAAATCCGAATATTTTTTCTATCTTGACTGGTTCAAAAAAGAGATTTTCTTTTAAAGATTATTTGAAACTTGCTGAAAAAAATAAAATTCAGTTTAAACAGATAAAGTTTCAGGCATTGAATTTTACTAAAGGAATGGAAAGGGCTAAAAAAACTCGATTAGCCCTCATAAAATCAAAAAATATAAACGAAACAAAAAAAGTTCTTCTGAATGAATAGGAAACTTTTATTCTTTTGGTTCGGGTCTTCGGTACCTTGGTCTTTCTCTTGGACCTCGTGGCCCTTCTCCATCAAATCCAGGTCTTTTTGGGAGATACTCTGCATATTCTTCTCTCAATGCTTTGAATTTCTCTAAAAACTCTCTTTGAGCAGGAGCTTCTGGAATATTATACTCTTTTCTTAACTCCGCTACTTTTTCTCTAAATTCTCGAATCTTTTCTCTTCTTTCTTCAGTCATTTGAGGTCTTTCTGGCATTCTTTCCAGTCTTCCAGGGTGGTCTCTTCTAACTCCCTTTTCAGGTTTATCAGGAGATCCTGCGTAGGCTAGTGTTCCCGCACTTAAAAGAATAGATAAGCCATAGGTTAAATATTTTCTATCCATTTTTTATCCTCCTTTGTACTTTTATGTCTATATAGTATTTCATACTTCCTTATAATTTTTTAGTAGTGAATCATTCTTACGGCTTTGTTTAATAAGTAATCTTTGTTTAAAAAGTCTTATTCTTTATTGTTCTCTTCCTCAAACTTATCAAACTCCCCTTCTTCTCTAAAGTCTATAGAATATTCTAATTTTCCTGTTTTCTGGATTATAACAGAGTCTATTCCTATTTCTTGTAACATTTTATATGTTAGGAGTTTGCCTTTCTTTAATGCAAGAACATCTCTTAATATCCAATTTCCAAGAGCCTTATTTGGATTACTCATTAAAGCCTTGCTTCCTTCTTGGCAAATTTTTGCAGATAGATATTTTCTACTAGGAAGTTTAAGTTTAAATTCTGTATCTCTATTTGGAAAAAAATCTGGATATTTCTGGTGTATCCAAGCAGGAATTCTAATATAAACTTCGTCTTCATGTCTTTCCCTTCCTCTTGCGTTCCATTGATTAAGCCCACTTCTTTTTGGAACAACTTTTTTATTATTTTCAACAGCGTATAAGGGTAAGATTATAGATGGATATTCAATATCTATAGTTTTCAAAACTTCTTTCTTTTGTTCTGCGAGAGTTTTATCAAGAATATCAAAAGGATTTTCTAAAATTTCTACCTTCACTTCTACAATTGCATTTCTTTTAAATTTTTTTAAGAGAACACTTTTAGAAAAATTAAAGTTATACTCATTCTTTCCATCTTTGAAAATTAAAGATTTCGGAGATGATTTTAACAATTTTAATCCTTTAATGTCTATCAACTCCATAGGTTCTTCGCAGATAAGCATTTTTCCTTTTTCTCGGATTATACAATGATACTCAATTTCATCAATTTCATAACTTCTTTTTGTAAATTCAATTCTTTTATTTCTTAGTTCAGATATTTTCTTAGCTTTCTCTAAAGACTGTAAATTATTCCAAGATAAAATATCTTTGTTAAACTCTGCTACTTTTTGAGCAGATGTTCCTGCAAATGTTTTAATTCCTATTCCAACTTTATTATGGATTGCGTCTGCTGATAAATCCTCTCTGCCTTTGTTTATAGCGTCAAATGCTTTGCAGTATAAATTTTCTGCAACTCTTGAATCAAGATATGGAACATTACTCTCTGAAAAAAGACGGCTTAATGAGCCTATAACTCTCAGCATATTCTCATAATAATCCCTTCTTTTCTTTTCGTAGGTATTGTATTTAACCATAATCTTAATAGAAAATGTTAATTTATAATCTTATTGCTAAGAAATAATAGTAGCTAATTTTGGGCTATAATCAGAATTTATTTTCTTTTGAGGATTAATCACTTTTCCATTTAGAACAGACTTTATATTTTTGGCTATTCTTTTTATTACTGTAACAGTAATGCTGTTTCCTGCTTGATGATATAATTCGCTATCAGATAAATTTTTTGGAATATTAAATTTTTTAGGATAACCTTGTAACAAGAAACATTCTTTAGGAGTAAGTTTTCTTATGCCCACACTATTCTTTATTAAAGGAACATTATGACCTCCCCTTCCCATATTAGCAGTTAGTGTTGGAACGACTCCTTTTTTATTTACACGAACATATTTTCTTCTCCATTGGTAAACTGTGTGTTCTGAATTAATATCTTTTTTTATTCTATTATAAAGAGGTTTATTATTGTAATAATATTTTTTATCTGCTTTTTCTGTAACATACTCCCTAAAACTTTTTGTGAGAGGTATCTCTTTTGGGAAATCAAAAGCGTCGGCTTTTTCCTTATCTAAAAATCCAACAATAAATATTCTTTCTCTATTCTGGGGGATATTGCCGTAAGTCATTGTATTAAGGACTTTTGATTTTATTGTATATCCTAGTTCATTTTCTAAAATATCTTTTATAACTTTAAAAGTATTTCCTTTGTCGTGGGTTTTCAGATTTTTTACATTCTCTAAGAATATTGCTTGTGGCTTTCTTATAGCCAAAATATCTCTAAGTCTAAAAAATAAAGTTCCTCTCCCTTTCTCATCTTCAAATCCCTTACGATTTCCACTCACGGAAAAAGGTTGGCACGGAAAACCCGCTAGAAGAATATCAAATTTAGGCAGAGAATCAATATCAATTTTCCAAATATCTTCAACAAATAGTTTTGGTTTTTTAAAATTAGAATCATAGGTTACTTTACAATTCTTATCAAAATCATTTGCAAAAACTGTTTTAAATCCTGCCTGTTCAAATCCTAATCTTATTCCACCAACACCTGCAAAAAAATCTGCTGTCTTAAATTTTTTATTTGCCATCTTTCTTTTCTTCTTTATTATTCTTATTCTTTCTTTCAGTTTTCCAATAAGGTGTTTTACATTTTGGGCAAATTATAGGAGTATCCTTAACTTTCCCTTCTAACTCTTCCATACTTACTCTAGGTATCCATTCATGTTTGCACCTTTGGCATTTGAAAGCGTTAATTGTTTTTTTGATGAGATACATAGTATTATCCATCCTAATTTAAGGAATCTCTTGTTTATAAATCTTTCTTTAATAAAAATAGTTAATAAAAGCATATTTTATTTAAGTAGGTTATGTTAACACTTATTTTATCCGTCGGTATTTTCTAAGTATTACTTATAAAAGTAAGAAAAGCAAAGGTTTATATAGTAGGACTTACTTATATAAGTAAGAATAACAATATGGAAACACAAATAATAAACATTAAAAATTTAAGCCGAGAACAGCGAGGTAAATTAATTTTTGAAAGAGGCAGAATAGCAAAGAAGAATGACTATTGGGTAGTCGGCTCTCAAACTTCTTTCAAAGCATATAAAGTTAAATTTAATGGACATGAGCCAACTTGCACCTGCTTAGATTGTCAATTAAGAAAAGGAAAGTGTAAGCATATTTACGCAGTTGAATTTTATATTAAAAGGCAAATTGATGAAGAAGGAAAAATAACAGAAACAAAAGGTGTAAAAGTTACTTATGCTCAAAATTGGAGTGCTTATAATAAATCTCAAACTAATGAGAAACTTGTCTTTATGAGGTTGCTTAAAGATTTGTGTGAGAATGTTGAGCAACCAGCTTATACTTTTGGCAGACCTACACTACCTTTTTCAGATATGCTTTTTGGTTGTGTTATGAGAGTTTATACAAGATTTTCTTTAAGGAGATTTATGTCTGATATGAAGATAGCAAAAGAAATGAGGTTAGTTGATAATGTGCCTTGCTATTCTTCACTTTCTAATTTTATGAATAGAGAACAAGTTAAAAAAATCATAGAGCAATTAATAACCATTTCAAGCTTACCATTAAAAGAAATAGAAAATGATTTTGCTATTGATAGTAGTGGTTTTTCTACTTCTCGTTTTGCTCGTTGGTTTGATTACAAATGGGGAAAGGAAAGAAAATATAAACTTTGGCTTAAAGCACATGTAAATATTGGAGTTAAAACTAATATCTGCACATCAGTTAAAATAACAGAAGGACAAGAAAATGATAGTCCACAATTAGCTGAATTAGTAAGAAAGACAGCAGAAAACTTTAATATTTCAGAGCAAAGTGGAGATAAGGCATACAACAGCAGAGAAAATCTTAAAATAATTGAAGAAGTTGGGGGAGTGCCTTTTATTCCATTCAAAAAATCAGTAACAGGCAAAAGAGGAGCATTAAGTATCTGGGGCAAAATGTATCACTTCTTTTTATACAAACACGAAGAATTTTTAGAACACTATCATAAAAGAAGTAATGTTGAAAGTTATTTTAATATGGTTAAAACTAAATTTGGAGATGACTTAAAGAGCAAAAATACACCTGCACAGATTTGCGAATTGTTATGTAAAATCTTAGCAAACAATATAACAATAGTAATTCAAGAAATAAATGAATTGGGGGTTAAGGCAGAATTTAAAATAGAAGAAACCCTAAAAATATGATGGAAAAAAAGAAATGGAAAATAAAGTCAAAAAACTACTTCGCTAATATTGCAATAAAGAAAAGTGAAAAAGATGGGGAATATTATGATATTGTCTTTGGTTTGAAAGGACACAAAAATCATGAAATGCACGCACATTATGGAATGAAAGTAGTTGCAAAAAATGGAATAATCGGTTGTGATGTATTCTTCGTTGAGTCAAGAAAAACTACTTCCAGCCATAGGCAAGAGACATTTAACATAAAGACAGGAGAACTCATATTAAAGAAAGAAACAATTTTTAATAATCTTAAAGAAAAGGTAGGTGCTGAAATACATTACTCAACCATATATGATGAAAAGCAAAAGAAAGGATTTTTAACTAAATTTGAGATTATTGAGAAAGAAACCTAATAAAATTTGTTTAATAAGTCAAAGCAAATTAGGACTTATTAAACAAAGCCTACATCTTCTTCAATACTTCAATTCTCTTTTCTAAAGGAGGATGTGTAGAGAACAACTCTGAAGTTCGGCTTGGCTTTGCGAGGAACAATGGAGCAACTGCTTGTGGGACTTTCATCTCTTGATTCCCTTTTATCTTTTCTAAAGCCGAGATTAAACCTGTAGGGCTTCGAATGAACTTAACTGCTGTGGCATCTGCGGAATATTCCCTTTTTCTGGAGATTGCTAACTGGACTAATGCAACAAAGATTGGAGCAAGGATTGCTAAGACTATGCTGATGATCATTATAATTGCTCCAGCTTTTCCGTTGTTATTGTCTCTTTTTCCTCCGAATGCAGAACTCCAGAATAAACTTCTCAAGAATACTTGAGCAATGATTGAGATTAAACCAACGAGGATTGCTGTTAAAGTCATGAATCTTATGTCATAATTCGCGATGTGTGAAAGTTCGTGAGCGAGAACTCCTTCAAGTTCGTGTTTGTTTAGTTTTTCTAAACAGCCAGTTGTGACGCAAATCACAGATTCTTTTGGGTTTTTTCCGGTAGCGAAAGCATTGATTTGAAGATTCTCCATGATGTAAAGCTTTGGTTTTGGCATTCCAGAAGCAAGACAGAGGCCTTCTACCAAGTGATGATATTGAGAATATCTTGTTGAATCAGCTGGTTTCGCATTCACGCTCCAGAGCGCGATTTTAGAAGATGAATGATATGTGATTAGAATGTAGGCTAAGCTAAAGATTGTCGCGAAGGTTGATATGAAAAAGATGTCTCCTCCAATTGCAAGACCTATAATGTAAACCAGTGCGACCAATACGAGTGCAACTGCAATGATAAGAAATACTGATGCTCTTTTGTTTCTTGCAATCTGGTCGTGAAATGAGATTCGGTTGTGTTCTTGCATTTTTCCCTCTGTTTATATTTAATAGTGGGAGGAGTTTTTAAGGGTTTTGGAGATTAAGCCCTCCAGAAACCTACAACTTGATGTCTTCTGTTTGTTCTGAAAGCTATGAAAACACCTAGTGCAACTAAACCAAAAAGCAGACAAGAAAGAGGTATAGCTGCGGGAGCAGAACCCTTAACAAAGAAAGAAGCGAATAAGACTGCAAAACCAATGTAAAAACCAACAACAACTACAATTCCTCCCAGAATTCTTAATCCGAAGAATGAGAGATCATCCGCCATGCTAACTCTATTAGCCCATTTGAATGGTTTTCTGTAAATTAGAATTGTTAGATAAGCAAAAGCGAAAAACTCTATCCACAAAAATAAAGAGTTTTCAATGAACTTAACTGCAAGAACATAACTAGCTATTGCAACAATCAACGCAACAAAGAAAGGTCCTATTCTAGGAAAATTCATTCTTGGCATCCTACAACTTGGTCTTCTAGGACGATAAGAGTTTTGCTGGAATCTAGGTCGATGACTTCTGAAGTTTGAGGATCTTTCGGTGTAAGTTTCTTTAGGAGTAAAATGAATAGGTTTGAATCCGAATTTTCTTTCTGTGTTGATTCCCTTGCAATTGTGATCTTCAGGGAGCAGATGATTTGAACAATTAGTTTTTCCACAATATCTGCATTTGTGGGGTAATCCTTCTAAACTTCCGCCGCAGAAAGCACACCTGTTAGAGTCATCAAAATGGGAGTCTTGTTTTTTAGGATAATCTTTTCTTTTAGAGTGAGTTCTTCTTTTATTATGCTTGGATCTTCTATAAGCCATGCTTCTTTTAGGATGTGAAGAGGGTTTAAATAAGTTTCGGAGAATGTTTTTAAATGAGGAAAGATTAAGAAAAGCATGGAAACCAAAGTCTACCCTGGAGACAAGGAAGATTCAGATTCATTTGGAAAATTATTTAAGCTAATTGGGGGAATTTTTTTGTCATTTGCAGTGATTAGGTTTCTAGATAATTTAGGGATAGAATATTTTAAATCTCCCTATTTGCTGTTTGGATTTGGATATCTGGTTTTCATGGCAGGATTTTCTATTCAAAAAAGAAAGTTTCCGATTATTTTAAAGAAAAGGAAATTGTTGCAATCGTGGGTAACTCTAGAAGGAGTGATATCGTTCCTGCAATGAGAGTTGGAATTGGTGCGATATATATCCCCCAAGAAACTTGGAAATACGAAGAACATAAGGAACCCCTCCCCGCAGGAAGAATGATAAAATTACAGAACATAGGGGAGATTGTCAGTAGATATCCTCAGTTTTAATACGAAATAATTCCACTACACAAATCCTTTTAAACTATCTCAACAATTTAACAATATGGCTCACGAAGTATGGACAGAAAAATATAGGCCTAGAAAATTTGAAGAGGTTGTAGGTCAGGAAGAGATAATCAAGAGAGTGAAATCTCTAACAAATTCTATGAATTTACCTCATTTGCTTTTTGCAGGTCCAGCAGGAACAGGAAAATCCACTTTAGCTTTAATCGTAGTCAAAGAGTTATTTGCAGAATCTTGGAGAGAAAATTATTTGGAACTTAATGCATCTGATGAAAGGGGAATTGATGTTGTTAGGCAAAAAGTCAAAGATTTTGCAAGAACAAAAGCAATTGGAGATGTACCCTTCAAGGTAATCTTTCTAGATGAAGCAGATGCTCTAACAAGAGAAGCACAACAAGCCTTGAGAAGAACAATGGAGAACTACACTTCAACTTGCCGTTTCATTCTTTCTTGTAACTATTCTTCAAAAATCCTAGATCCGATTCAATCTCGTTGTGTTGTTTTCAGATTCCAACTTTTAGAAAAAAAAGACATAAAGAGAAGAATGGACATTATTTGTAAGGAAGAAGGTCTTACAATCACTAATGAGGCTTTTGACGCGCTCTACGAGTCTTCTGGAGGAGACTGTAGAAGGATTATCAATGTTCTTCAAGCAACCGCTTCCATCTCTCCGAACATAACTCCTGACTTAATTAACACAATAATCTCCCAAGCAAAACCTTCAGATATAAAGATTGTTCTCGACTATGCTCTAACCGGAGATTTTGAAAACGCGAGACACAAATTATTGGACATAATGTTGAAAGATTCAGTTTCAGGCCAAGATATTATTAAAGCAATTCAAAAAGAAGTATGGAATCTAAATATCGAGCCAGAACTAAAAGTAAGACTTACAGAAAAAACAGGCGAAGCAGAATTTAGATTAGTTGAGGGAAGTGACGAGTTTATTCAATTAGAGGCCTTACTTGCTAGTTTCATTTTAGCAGGAAAAGGAGGAAAAGTTTAGTTGGAAAATGAGCATAAAAATTGAATTTTGTCCAGATTTGGCCTTGAGAAACTTTTCTAAAGTAAAAGAAGAAAATAGAAAACCTGAAGAGTGTATCCCCGAAAATCTTGAAGAAGACAAAGAATACGAATTTCTCAAAAAAGGACAAAGAGGTTATTGGTTTGATGGAGAATTCCCATGGCTAGAAACTCGGGGGAATGAGGTTTTATCCAAGCCCAAAGCAAGTATCTTGATTTTAGAAGTTAAACATTTCAAGGAAAACGGAGAGATTTGGACAAGTGGAAAATACAAAGTTGTAAGACTAATTAAAGAAGGAGAAATATACTTTAATGGATTTTCTCCAGTAAGGAATTAAAACATGTTAAACCATCAAAATATTCCTTGGTGTGAGAAATACCGTGCATGTTGCTTTACCGATATAAAAGGACAAGAACTTGCAATAGACAAAGCCAAGATATTCCTTAAACAATTCCCCAAGAAAAGAGCTTTAGTTCTTCATGGTTCTCCGGGAATAGGAAAAACTTCTTTGGCATATGCAATCGCAGCAGAAAATGACTCCGAACTTTTAGAACTGAACGCTTCAGATTTCAGAAATAAGGAAAAAATTCAAGAGATAATAGGCCAGGCTTCTAAACAAATATCTTTATTCAAAAAAAGTAAAATAATTCTAATCGACGAAGTAGATGGAATTTCTAGTTCTGAAAAAGGAGGTCTATCCGAATTATTGGTGTTAATGGAAAAATCCTCTTTTCCAATAATTATCACTGCAAATGACATCTGGAATAAAAAATTCTCTCTGCTCCGACAAAAAGCAGAATTACTTGCATTAAAAAATATTGACTACAAAGTTGTTTCTCAAATTCTTACAAGTATCTGTGAAAAAGAAAATTGTGTCGTCGCAAAAGATGTTCTTACTTCAATCTCAATAAAATCTCGAGGGGATATTCGTGCAGCTATTAACGACTTACAGATTTTATCTAAGATTGACAATCTTTCTCTATTAAAAGAAGTTGGCGAGAGAAATAAAGAACAGTCAATATTCAATGCATTACAAATTGTTTTTAAAACAGCTCAAATCGATGACAAAATTTTAAGAGTCTATGATGAAGTCAATATGCCAATCGACGAGATATTCCTTTGGATTGAAGAGAATATACCTTTGGAATATCAAGGAGAAGAACTTGCGAAAGCTTTCGATGCACTCTCAAAAGCAGATGTTTTCAGAGGCAGAATTCACAGACAGCAACATTGGAGATTTTTAATTTATGAAAACTTTTTAGTGGGTCCTGCAATCGCAGCTGTCAAGAAATATAATCGAACTGGCTGGACAAATTATAGAAAACCCTCAAGAATTTTAAAAATATGGCTTCAAAATCAAAGAAATGTAAAAAAGAAATCAATCTGTCAAAAATATGCTTTAGCTTGTCACACCTCCACCAAGGAAGCGATGAAGGATTTTCTTTTATTAAAATTGATTATGAAAAGTCCAGCTGTAAGAAAACAACTTAATCTCACCGAAGAGGAAATGGCATATTTGGATAAACCTGTTCTTATAGCTTAAGGAATATAGAAATTCTTATAAAGTTCGTTTTCTTAATATTTATATGGAAAACACAAAACTAAAATCTTTAGAAAAAAATTGATTTTGGGAGTGGGCCTATTATTGACAGGGTTAAATAGTTCCTGTGTTACCTATGTTTCTCCATCTCCAGAGTTTATGGTCTATCCAGACTACATTATAGTCTCCGTTGGTCGTTCTCATCATCCAAGGAGAGACTTCCAACCCCCATGTTCGGGGAAAGCATTTCAAAATCCTACTGCAAATTATCATCAAGGTTTCTACACTCCCAACTATTATGGGCCTAGACATCCCAGACAACAAAGAAGATAATTCTCAGAATGCCAAGCTTTAAAAATAGTTTTAACTTTCTATAATTGCAAACCAGACAGCGTACCAGCCCCACGCATTTCGCAAATGGGCTTCATGGCGAGTCGCGAGAGGGTGTGTGATAAGATATGCAAAATGTCTCTAATCGGACGTTGAGATCTTGTCCTTCTCGATCTTGCTATAGTGAACCGGGTGAGACCTTGATCGGAGCAACCCTAAGTTATAGTCTAGATGCTTGAAGGGTCGCAGGATTGAGAAAGATTGTTGGCCTCTTTTGCATAGAATTGAGCTATCCCTCGGGTTTGCACTAAAAAAGAAAATGATAAACAAAAGAGGACAATTTTTTTTACTAGCAGCTATAATCCTAATTTCATTAATCGCAGGAATTTTTCTTTATTCCAACCAAGTTTTCTTACAAGAGTCTAAGGGCGGAATAGAATCTCTAAAACAAGAAGTCGCAGGAGAGACAGGAGCAGTAATTGATTATGGTCTTTACAAGGGAGAAGACAAACTAGAAGATTTTATAGGACAAATGTCTGGGAATCTTTTAACAAGAAATAGTCCTGACCTAATCTTCTTTTATGGAAATGGCACTCAACTAAAAGTATTAAATTTAGGAGAGAACAATATCACCTATGATCTCTCAGGAACTGAAGAAGTTTGTCCTGGAATAAAACAGAACGTTACAACCACCATAGGAGTTGCAGGTTTCGAAGCAGGCATAAGGGTTGATTTGACAACTCTCGAAGCTAGCAACTTGGTTTGTATTGTCCCATTAAACTCCTTGGAAAAAATAGAATTTAAAGTAAATGGAACAGATTATACAATACCCTTAAATACGGGAAAGAACTTTTATTTTGTAATTAAAAAGGAGCAAGGAACAGATGTATATGTTGCAACAACCACTCAATAAAAAAGCAGTAAGTTTAATAGTTTCTTATGTGCTCTTAATTTCTATCGGACTTTCAATAGCCGGATTGGTTTTTGGTTGGTTAAAATTTTATGTAAATCTAGACGAAGCAGTAAAATGCCCTGAAGGAGTTTCATTGAATATTATCGACGAATCTTATTCACAAGGAGATGTTGGAGGAAACAATCTCCAATTAAATTTAACTCTTCAAAATCGAGGAAGATTTGACATAGAAGGTTATTTGATTAGAGTGCATAACAGAACGAGGGCAATTGTAGGTATTTATACCATCTATGACAATCGAGATGGTTCAAATAAGGGTCAAACCTCAACTAACGCAATCTTCCCTTTAAGTCCAGGCAATTCTTCTGTTCACATCTTTAATTCTTCAAACCTTCCAAGCTTGAGCAGAATATGTTTTATAGAAGTTCAACCATTCATAGAAGAAAACGGAAAACCTCTTGCTTGTTCTCAAGTTTCAACAAGGAAGATTAGTTGTAGTTAGTCATAATCTTGCAAAGAAGATTTTCTAGAAACATCTTTATTCGAAGCAATCACATCATCTATTCTTAAAATCATTACTGCAACTTCTGAAGCAGAACTTATCGCTTGTTTTTTTACTTTCGAGGGTTCGATAATTCCTCGACTCATTGTGTCCTCTATCTTACCAGAAAATAAATTAAGTCCGTAGTTCTTATTCCCAGATTCATGATTAACTCTAAGTTCTGTAAGCACATCCAATGGATCTAATCCTGCATTTTCTGCAAGGGTCGTAGGAATAAATTCCAATGCGGACGCAAATTCTTCTACTGCAATTTGTTCTCTTCCTTTCAAGGTCTTAGCAAAAACTCTCAATTTCTTCGAAATCTCTATCTCTATTGCTCCACCGCCAGCGACGATTCTTTGATCACTAACAACTGCAGATACATCTCCAAGAGCATCTCTTATTGCTCTTTCAATCTCGTCGATTACATGTTCTGTTCCGCCCTTGACCAAAATTGTAACTGACTTTGGATTTTTGCAACCAGTAATATAAGTAAATCCCTCATCCCCTCTTTTCTTTTCTTCAACAGATTCTGCAAATCCCAATTCGCTTGCAGATAAATCCTTTAAACTAGAAACAATCTTTCCGCCAGTTGCTCTCGCAAGTTTTTGCATATCTGTTTTAGCAACTCTTCGTATAGCATAAATTCCTTTTTTTGCAAGATAGAACTGTGCAATATCGTCTATTCCCTTCTGGCAAATAACTACATTCGCTTCGCTTTCTTTTATTTTATTAACCATCTGCAAAATAAAATCTTCTTCTTGTGCCATAAAACTCTGGAGTTGTTCAGGAGAACTTATAGAAATTTTGGTTTCTCTATCTAAATTTTTAATTTCTAAAGCACAATCCAGAAGAGCGATTTTCGCGTTTGTAATTCTCTCAGGCATTTCTATAGAAGTTCGTTCTTTATCTAAAACAATTCCCTTAATCAATTCACTCTCTTTTATAGAACCTCCTTTCTGCTTCTCTATTTTAATATCTTCTAAATCTATTTTACCTTCATTCAAGACGGATTTTATTGCATTTACAACCAATCCATCCAATTTTTCTTTCACAAATTCTGCACCTTTTCCAGTCATAGCAGTTTGAGCAATTTTCAACAATTCTTCTTCACTAGAAACCTCAGAACTCAATTCTTTTAGAAATTCTAATGCTTTTTCAGCAGCGATTTTATAGCCCCTAGAAATGACAGTCGGATGAATCTTTTGGTCTAGAAGTTTTTCTGCATTCTCAAGAAGTTTTCCTGCAAGCATGACCACCGTTGTTGTCCCATCTCCAACTTCACTGTCTTGGGTTTTAGCCACATCAACAAGCATTCGAGCAACAGGATGTTTTATGTCCATCTCGGTCAGAATAGTAGCCCCATCATTAGTTACTACGATATTTCCCGCTCGATCTACTAGCATTTTGTCCATTCCCTTCGGCCCAAGGGTAGTCTTAACTGTTTCAGCAACTATTTTTGCTGCAAGAATATTATTTCTCTGGGCATCCTTTCCCATATACCTTTCAGAGTCTTCAGGGATTATGTATTGTTTATCGGCCATGGTTTATTCAAACAAAAATTGCTTTTAAGGTTTGTTGTGATGGAGTTCATATTATATTCTCGTCATATCCTAAAAACGAATCCAGTCCATATGCCCAAACATCACATTTAAAAACACATTTCTATAAAAGAGATTATGCCTGCATTCAAAGACAAATCAAAAGCGAACAGTTGGAAACCGAGAGTTCCTGGAGAATTTAACCCAGATGCTCCTGTAAGAGTAAGGCTTCCTAGAGGTAGAGAAGTCAGTGGGATGATTACTCAAAGAGTCGGAGCTGGAAGAATGCTTGTTTCTTGTATGGATGGAAAGACCAGGAATTGTCGAGTTCCAGGAAGATTGAGGAGAGAGCTTTGGTTAAGGGAAGGCGACGTAGTAATTACAGAACCATGGGAGTTTGATAATGAAAAGGGAGATATTCTATTCAAATACACTCGGGCAGCTATAGAAAAATTAAAGAAAGACGGATTGTTTAAGGTTTCTGAGAACGAGTTTTAATAAAGAAACTTTATAAAGATTAAATATATATTATAATTATGACTCACAGACTTGTTGTTGATAATTTGAGAAAAATAAAGAAAGCAATACCTCTGATTGAATCCAAGATAAAAATAAAAATTAGCCTATATCGAGGTTCTATTTCTATCGAAGGTTCAGAGCTAATTGAATATTTAGTTGAAAAAGTAATTCATGCAGTGGATTTTGGATTCGATGCGGAGGATGCATTACTCCTCCTAAAAGAAGACTTCGTCCTAGAATTTGTAAATATAAAAGAGCATACTCATCGAAAGAACCTCACAGACATACGTGCGAGGCTCATTGGAACTGGTGGAAGGGTCAAGAGAACTATAGAGGAGCTTACTGGAGGAATCATAGTTTTAAACGCGAATACTGTGGGAGTAATTGTAGACAATGAACATCTAAGCCAAGCCATTCAAGGAATAATCTCTTTGGTTCAGGGTTCAAAACATGGAAATGTTTTTTCTTATTTAGAGAAACAAAACGCAAATCTGAGTAGACTTAATTTCGATGAAGATGACTTGGGTCTAAGGGATTCTGTTAAAAAATTCGCAAATAGCTAAGCTTTAAAAATTAACTTTTTTTAGTGTAATTAAGTCCCTATAGCTCAGCAGGTAGAGCACATGACTGTTAACATCGAAAATTGTAATTTTCGGGGTATCTGAATTTCGCAATGACAGAGATCATGGGGTCGGAGGTTCGAGTCCTCCTGGGGACGTTCTATATTGAGCGAAGCGAAATATAGTCTTCTAAAGAGTACACTTTGCAAAAATATTTGCCCTTCGAGTCTGAGCAAAACGCTCCGAGCAAAATTAATTTGTATATTCTTTTGAGAGGTGCATTTTGTGAACATCCTGGGGACGTAGTTCTCGAACCTCCTCGGAGGTTCTAGCTCATGATTCGCTCTTGCAACTTTTATATTTAGCCTGAGAAAATTTCTGCAAGAGCGAATCACTCGGTCCTCCTGAGGACGTTATATAGGCAAGTTAATAAATCTCATTTAATTAGAATTAATATGGTAAAAAGAAAAAAGCTAAAAATTCTCGCGGCAGGAGATATACATGATTCTGAGATAATTGCCGAGCATTTAGCTGAAAAAGCTAAAAAGAATAAAGTTGACTTGGTTGTTTTAGCAGGAGATATCTCTAACCCGTTCCAGAAGGAAAAAGTTCTTGGACATTTTAAGGATAGAAACTTGGAAACGGTATTTGTTCCTGGGAATTGGGATAATGATTTAGATGTGAAGTTTATGAAGGATTTGTATGGAGCAAGTAACCTAGAGGGATATTATTCTAGAAAAGGAGAAGTGGACTTTATGGGTTGGGAAATGCTAACTTCAGATTGGACCATAATCAAGAAAAAGACTTCTTGAAGATTCAGAAGATCTTTGAAAAAATAAAAAGCAAACCAACCAAGAAAATTCTTGTTTCTCATTTGCATGTTGCTGGAAGCAAAGCCGAGTTCTCTGGTTTCAGAGGAAGTTATGTTCTTAGAAAGATAATTGAAGAACTTGAGCCAGACATGGTTATCTCATCACATATACACGAAGCCGAAGGGATAGAAGAAAAGATAAAAAAGACGCGAGTTATCCAAGTTGGTTCTAGGGGAAAAATTATAGATCTTTGAAAGGTTTTTTACTCTAGGAAGACTAGAGCCCTTGAGAATCCTGATTGGAACTAAACCCAGGCGAGGGTTTAAATTTGGGAGAAGAATTTGGAAGAGGGTTCTCATTTCTGAAATAAATTTCTTGTTTTTCTCGTCTCTCACCTGCTCTTTCTTCTGCATTGTCCTTTTCTATAGATCTTTTTATTGCTCTAAATGAGTTGGATATTATTAAGTCAAATAGATAGGCCACTAAGAGGTACAAG
>BBPD01000995.1_pt2 | contig 16170 bp, 19 predicted proteins | sample 1344911 | NCBI WGS metagenome assembly BBPD01 (sample SAMD00019088, study PRJDB2971) | groundwater metagenome | biome: freshwater biome; feature: mineral spring; material: ground water | place: USA: CA, Sonoma | collected 2011-09 | depth surface m
CCGCCGGTCTCGACGCCCAGGATGCGCTCCGGCTCCAGCGCGCCGGCGCGCGTGAGGAACTCCGCGTCCTCCCTGGTGTAGATGTCGTTGGTGATGGCCGCGACGTCGTGCGCGTCGCGCAGCCGCCGGCACAGCCGCTCAACCAGCGCCGTTTTCCCCGAGCCGACGGGGCCTCCGACCCCCACTCTCAACGGGCCGTTTCCCGCCCGATGGCCCGAGGCCTGAATCGGTCGGGCAGGAGCGCTCATGAGCGGAACAGCCGCGTGTACTGGGTTTCGTGGCGCATGGAGAGCAGGTCGGGGAGGATCGCGGCGGTGCCGAGATCGTCGAGCGCCGCCGCCTCCGCCGCCTGCGCCATGTGCGGGATCGTCTCCGCGAGGCGCGCGGTCACGCGCTGCCCGTCGGTCTGGCCGAGGGGGACGAGACGCACGCCGGCGGAGACCAGATTGGCGCAGAACGCGGACAGGTAGGCGGACAGCGCCGCTTGCCGCGGCAACGCCGCGAAACCCGCCGCCGCGCCGAACGCGACCGCGTGCGCGAGGCGGCCGCGGTGGCGCGCGGCGAAGCCAGCGAAGCGCGCATCGGGCCAGGCCGCCGCCGTCACCTGCGCGAAGGCGCCGCCCTGCTGCGTGGCCTCCAGCGCCTGCTCCGCCGTGCCGCGCCAGGCGAAGGCGAGCTCCGCCGCATCGTCCAGCGCGGCGTCGTCGCCCGCCGCGGCGGCGCGGTGCGCGGCGGCGAGCAGAGCGCCGTCCACCCGCCCCGCGCCGCCTTCCAGCACGGTGGCCACGTAGGCATCGAGCGAGGCCGCGTCCGCGACCAGGCCCTCCTCCACCGCCATCTCGATGCCGTGGCTGTAGGCGAAGCCGCCGACCGGGTAGGCCGGCGAGGCCCAGGCGAGCAGGCGCAGCAGCGCGCCCCCCGTGCTCATCGCGTCAGTGGTCATGCGGGCCACGGCCAAGGGGCGAGTGGTGCTGGTGATGGCTTCGATTGTGCTCGCCATACGCCCCGCCCTCGGGCTGGAACGGTGCCTGCACCCTGGCGAGCCGCGCGCCGAGGCCCGCCAGCATCGCCTCGATCACGTGGTCCTCGCGGATCAGGATGCGCTCGCCGTCGAGTGCTGCGGGCAGGTGGCGGTTGCCGAGGTGCCAGGCGAGGCGGACGAGTGCCGCGGCGCCGTCCGCGCGCACCTCGACGAGCGGTTCCGGTGCCGCGCGCACCTCGATCTCGCGCCCGTCTTCGAGGATCAGCGCCTCGCCCGCGCGCAGCGCCCGCGCCTCCGGCAGGTCGAGCAGGAAGGCCTCGCCCTGGTCGGTCTCGAGCGCGATGCGGCGGCGGAAGCGCCGGTCGAAGTCGAGCGTGACCGTGCCCGCGGGGGCGTGGGCGTGGGGGTGCGTGGCGGTGGCCCGCGGGAGGGTCATGTCAGCCGTCTCCAAGCCCCGCGAAGAACTCTTCCACGTCCAGCTGGAGGCCGGGCGGGTCGAGCAGCAGCGGTCCGGCGGTGAGGATCGTCGTGTCGTAGCCCGTTGGCTTTCTTCGGCAATGCACCAGCACGCGCCGGTGCGAGTTCACCATCAGGTAATGCCGAAGCGAGGGGACCGTGAAGTAACCGAGCAGCTTGTCCGTTTCGTCGCGCCAGCCCGTGGAAGGGGATTGCACCTCGACGATCACGACCGGGTTGGTCGCCACCGTGTCGGTGTTGCGCAACCGCGGTCCGCAGTTGACGAGCGCGTCCGGTTCGAAGTCCCCGTCCTCGCCGATCTCCACGGTCACCCCGTCGCCCAGCGCTTCGCAGTCCAGGCCCGCGGCGCGGATGGCGCGGGCCAGCGCCGCCTGCGCCGCCGTCTGTGCGCGAACGTGGCCGATCGGCTCGGCGGCCATCCGCACGACGAAGCCGTCGATCCGCTCGTGGCGGCCGCGCTGGCGCTCCGCCCAGGCGCGGAACTCGGCGCGGGTCATGCGCGGCGGGTCGGGCGTTCCGCTGGACGCGCTCACCGGTCGAGGTCGGCGAAAAAGGGCGCGATTTCCACGCCAAAGCCCGGCGGGTCGAAGCGCAGCCGGCCCGTCGCGGGGAGGATTTCGCTGACGAGCCGGTCGCCCTCGCGCCGGTGGTGGGTGGCCTGGCGGCGCTCGATCAGCACGACGACGAAGTGCGCGATGCTGGGCACGCGGAAGTGGTCGGCGAACTTGATCTGCGTGTCCAAGCGGCGGGAGGAGGGCGAGACGATCTCGACGACGATCACGGGGTTCGGCGTGACCACGCCATTCATGTCGGGGCGCGCGCCAAGATGGACGCTGACGTCGGGGATGTAGTCCGTGCGCTCGCCGATTTCGATCGTCGCCCCGTCGGGGATAGCGAGACAGTCGTGGATGCCGGCCACGCGGATCGCGCGGCGCAGCGCCTCCCACACCGCGCCCTGCACCAGCGCGTGGCTCAGCCGTTCGGCGTTCCTCGGCACCACCTCGCCCTCGAATAATTCGAACCGCCCGCGCGGCTGCTCGTCCACCCAGGCGCGGAGCTGCGCGCGGGTCATGCGGGGCGGTGCGGGGGAGTCCGTCGCGCTCATGCTGCCCTCAGAACAGGAAGTACCGCTGCGCCATCGGTAGCACCTGGGCCGGCTCGCACACCAGCAACTTGCCGTCCGCCCGCACCTCGTAGGTCTCGGCGTCCACCTCCATCCGCGGGCAGGCGCCGTTCAGCACCATGTCGGCCTTGCGGACGGTTCGGCAGCCCTCGACCACCAGCAGCGGGCGCGTGAGGCCGAGCTGCCGGCCCACCCCCTCCTCCATCGCGGCGCCGCTGACGAAGGTCACGGCCGAGAACAGCCGCGCCCGGCCATACGCGCCGAACATGGGCCGCGCGTGGACGGGCTGCGGCGTGGGGATCGAGGCGTTCGGGTCGCCCATCATCGCCCAGGCGATCGTGCCGCATTTCAGCACCATGTCCGGCTTCACGCCGAAGAAGGCCGGGCTCCACAGGCAAAGATCGGCGAGCTTGCCGACCTCCACCGAGCCGACGTGCCGTGCGACACCTTGCGCGAGCGCGGGGTTGATCGTGTACTTCGCGATGTAGCGTCGGCAGCGCAGGTTGTCGTTGTCGCCGCTCTCGCCCGCAAGGCGCCCGCGCTGCACCTTCATCTTGTGCGCGGTCTGCCAGGTGCGGATCACCACCTCGCCCACGCGGCCCATCGCCTGGCTGTCGGACGACATCATGCTGATCGCGCCGATGTCGTGCAGGATGTCCTCGGCGGCGATGGTCTCGCGGCGGATGCGGCTCTCGGCGAAGGCCACGTCCTCGGCGATGCGCGGGTCGAGGTGATGGCAGACCATGAGCATGTCGAGGTGCTCGTCCACCGTGTTCACGGTGTAGGGCATCGTGGGATTGGTGCTCGACGGCAGCACGTTCGCCTCGCCCACCAGCGTGAGGATGTCGGGCGCGTGGCCGCCGCCCGCGCCCTCGGTGTGGAAGGCGTGGATCGTGCGGCCCTGGAACGCGGCGACCGTGTCGGCCACGAAGCCGCTCTCGTTCAGCGTGTCCGTGTGGATCGCCACCTGGATGTCGAAGCGCTCCGCGACCGCCAGGCACGTGTCGATGGCCTTGGGCGTGGTGCCCCAGTCCTCGTGCAGTTTGAGCGCGCAGGCGCCGGCGCGGATCATCTCCTCCAGCGGCTCGGGCCGGGACGCGTTGCCCTTGCCGAGGATGCCGATGTTCATCGGCCACGCCTCGACGGCCTGGAGCATGCGCCCGATGTGCCAGGTGCCGGTGCAGGTGGTCGCCAGCGTGCCGTGCGCGGGGCCGGTGCCGCCGCCGAACAGCGTCGTCACGCCGGCCGCCAGCGCCTCCTCGATCTGCTGCGGGCAGATGAAGTGGATGTGCGCGTCCACGGCACCCGCGGTGAGAATCTTCCCCTCGCCCGCTATCACCTCCGTCGCCGGGCCGATCACGATGTCCACGCCGGGCTGCGTGTCCGGGTTGCCCGCCTTGCCGATGGCCGCGATCCGGCCGTCCTTCAGGCCCACATCGGCCTTCACCACGCCCCAGTGGTCGAGGATGAGCGCGTTGGTGATCACCGTGTCCACCGCGCCCTCGGCGCGCGTGCGCTGGGACTGGCCCATGCCGTCGCGGATCACCTTGCCGCCGCCGAACTTCACCTCCTCGCCGTAGGTCGTCAGGTCGCGCTCGACCTCGATGAACAGCTCCGTGTCGGCGAGCCGCACGCGGTCGCCTACGGTCGGGCCGTACATGCCGGCATAGGCGGCTCGGGAGATGCGATAGGCCATGCCTACAGCGCCCCTTCCGTCTCGCCGCGGAACCCATGCACGATCCGCGCGCCGCGGTACGGCACCAGGCGCACGCAGCGCGCCTGCCCCGGCTCGAACCGCACCGCCGTGCCCGCGGGGATGTCGAGCCGCTGCCCGCGCGCCGCCGCACGGTCGAAGGCGAGGGCCGGGTTGGTTTCCGCGAAGTGGTAGTGGCTGCCGACCTGGATCGGCCGGTCGCCGGTGTTGGCCACCTCGATCTCGGTCACGGGCTGGCCCGCGTTGAGTTCGATCTCGCCGTCGGGGGCCGTGAGGATTTCGCCGGGGATCATCGGGGGCCTTGGAGCGTGGGTTGCGGGGGCGGCGCCAGGAAGCGCGGGCCGAGCCATTGCAGCGCGCCGCCTGCGATCAGCACGGCGACGGCGAAGCCGATCAGCTGGAGCATGGTGGGGATCGCGGAGAACCGGTCCTCCATCCCCTTCACGCGGCCCTTCAGCTCCACAACCTCGACCCGCAGGGCCGTCTGCCCTTCGTCCAGCCTGCGCAGGATCGCGTCCATCCGGTCGAGCGTCTGCTCCAGGCGCTTCTGCCCGTCCTCCAGCCCCGCGAGGCGGAACTCGATGCCGGGGTCGCTTGGGCCGCTGCCGCCGCTGCGTCCCGGGCCGCCGCGAAGGTAATGGGTGTTGTCGGTCACGGCGGCGGCGGGCGCTCGGCGCCGCCCTTGTCAAGCAAACTGACGACGTGCCAGCGAAGAAAGCCGCAGTTGCCGCAAGCGAGAGCGTACGCGGGCGGCCCGGTGGGTGTCACCTTGCGGGCGACCGCCCCATCGTCGTCCACGACCACACCCCAGTGAATGGTTCCGCAGATCGGACAAGGTCCCGCGGCACCCTTCTCCAGGAGGTGGCGTTCCAAGCGATCCAGGTGGGCGCCCGCCGGCGAAGTTCCGTCGCTCATCGGATCGGCCTGTGCACGGTGACCAGCTTCGTCCCGTCGGGGAACGTCGCCTCCACCTGGATGTCGTGGATCATCTCCGCGACCCCCTCCATGACCTGCGCGCGCGTCAGCACCTCCCCGCCCGCCTCCATCAGCGCCGCCACGCTGCGCCCGTCGCGCGCGCCCTCGACGACGAAGTCGCTGATCAGCGCGACCGCCTCGGGGTGGTTCAGCTTGACCCCACGCTCCAGCCGCCGCCGCGCCACCTGGGCGGCCATGGCGACCAGCAGCTTGTCCTTCTCACGCGGCGTCAGGTTCATGGGCGCGAGTGTGCCAAGGCGCCGCTCGGCACGTCCAGGGCCTCAGCACCTCCAAAGCCTCAGCACCTCCAAAGCCGGGGCAGCCCGCGCGGCAGGCCGAGGGCCGCATGGCGCAGCTCCGCAACCGCGCCGCGCAGCCCCTCGCGCACCGCCGAGGCGCCGCCGAGCCAGCGCAGCAGCAGCAGGCCGGGCCGCGGGACGGTGGCGTGGCCGGCCGCCAGCTCCCGCGCCAGGTCGCGGTGCCGCGCCGCCCCCTCCCCCGCCAGAAGCAGCAGCGCGCACGCCTCCGCGCCGGCGAGGCCGTGCGGCCGGGCGAGCTCGGCGGCAGGATCGGCGAGGCGAAGCGCGTCGGCCCACAGCAGCGCGCCCCCCAACCCGCGCAGGCGCCACGCATCGAGGAGGAACCCCGCGGCGAATGTCTCGCCCCGCGCCCGCCGGCCGAAGACCAGCATCTCCGAGGCGAGCAGCGTGGCGCCGGGCGCGACGCGCGCCTCCGTCCGCCGCCTCAGCCGCGCGCCGTCGAACAGGATGGTCTCCTGCGGCAGCCACTCCAGCGTCGCACCCGCGGCCAGGTCGAGCGTGGCGCGCACCGCCGTCGCCGCACCATCGAGCGCGCGGTACACCTTCTCCGCCGCGGCACCGGTCACGGTGGCTCGTGCGCCCGCCTCCAGCGCGCACTCCGTCGTGACCGCGTCGCCGCCCGCGAGCCCTCCCGCGACGTTGGCCACCGCAACCTCGAACGCGCCCGGCGCGGGGTCCGGGAACAACGCCCGGAGCGGTGCGCTGTGGTGCAGCCGCCGCAGGCCGTCGCGGCCCAGGACGAGGCGCAGCGTGCCGGTGGCGCGTTGGTGGCGGATCGGGCTGGCGTCGCGCGGCATCGGAAAGATGGTGCCACGTCCTCGCCGCCGCCGCACCTCGGCGCGCTGCCGCCTCGCCGGCCAAACCTGCCGTTGCCCGTCCGCGACGGTGCGCCTTGCCCGAGCGAAGGATTCGCAGCCTGGCCGAATCCGGTCAGGACGATCCCGTGCTAGGGCGATTTCCGTGAGCCGATGCAAACGGAAATCGCTCTAGGAAGATGTCGGAGATGGCCTGGCGGTTGTGGTCGAGGCTCACATCCGCCCCGGTCGGCGCCTTGAAGCGCGCCGCCTGCAGCGCGCGGTGGAACGCCGCCTCGTGGCCGGAGAGGTCGCCATCCACCGCCCGCAGCCCCTCGAGGATGCCGAACAGGTTGGTGGCGTAGTTGACGCCGTGGATGGACGGGCTCTGGAAGCCGCCCTCGTTCAACCAGCGGCGGCGGTAGCGCTCGACGAACTCGCGCCACATCGGGTCGTCGATCACGTCGGCGATGGGGCCCGACGAGATCATGCCCGTCATGATGCGGCGGTGCGGCCCGCGCGCCGACAGCATGGACTGGTCGGCCATGATCGAGCCCGCGATGAGCGGCCGCTGCCCGCCGGCCTGAGCGTACTGCGTCATGAACGCAAGCCCGTCCGTGCCGCCGTGGACGACGACGAGCGCGCCGGCGGTGGAGCGGTTGATCTGCGCGATCTGCGCGCCGAAATCGGTGGTGCCGAGCGGCGCCCAGTAATGCGTCACGCGCCCGCCCGCGCGGCAGAACTCGACGTTGAAGCCGAACACCTGCGCGTAGGGGAAGGCGTAGTCGCCGGCGACGATGGCGACGTCGCGGATGTTCATCGCCCGTGCCACGTGGTTGCCGAGGCCCGCCATCCACTGCGTGCCGTCGGTGTTGAAGCGGAAGAAGTTGGGGCTGGGGTTGCGCAGCGTCGTGTCGGCCGCGCCCGAACTGCCGTTGACGATGGTGCGGCCCGTGAGCGTGCGCGAGTAGTCGCGCAGCGCGATGCCCTCGGCGCCCGACAGCGGGCCGAGGATCATGTCCACGTTGTCCTGCTCGATCAGCTTGCGCGCGCGCGCCAGCGCCACGTCGGCCTGGGCGTTCGAGGACTCGCGGATGAACTCGATGCGCCTGCCGCCGGCGGTGTGGTTGATCCGCTCGAGCTCCATCTGCACGCAGCGGAACCCGTCCTGCCCGCCCGTCGCGAACGGCCCTTCAAGGGTCGCGAGGCCGCCGAGGCGGATCGGCGCGCGCTGGGCGAAGGCGGGTGCCCCGAGGCCGGCCGAGACCGCCAGCGCGCCACCGGCCAGCAGCGCCCCGCGGCGCGAAAGCTGCACGTCACTCATGATGTTTCCTCCCTGGGTTGGGGCGCCGCGTGTTTCGCGGTCGCCGTGGTCTTGGCCAGGCGCGCGGCCGCGCGCCTCCACAGCCCCACCACGCCATCGGGCGAGACCAGCACGATGGCGAGGAAGACGAGGCCGACAAGCGTGTTGAAGCGGTCTCGGTCGTAGATCGTGGCCGCGAAGGTATCGAGCAGCGTGAACACCAGGCTGCCGACGAACGCCCCGATCGGGTGCCCGAGGCCGCCGACCACGCTCATGATCAGCACGTTGATCGTCGCGCCAAGGCCGATGGTGCCGGGCGAGATGCCGATGTTGCAGATCGCGGCCAGCACGCCGCCGCAGCCCGCGACGAAGCCCGCGACGGCGAAGGCGGCGATGCGGTGCGCCGCCACCGAGTAGCCGAGTGCGGCCACGCGCCGCGGGTTGTCGCGGATCCCTTGCAGCACCAGCCCGAAGGGTGAGCGGACGAGGTAGAGCACGCCCGCGTAGAGCAGCGCGGCCGTCGCCAACGCCACGTAGTAGAAGACCAGCGGGTCGCGGAAGTCGCGACCGAACAGGCTTGGCCCGACGACGTTGCGGATGCCCTCGTAGCCGTTGAACCAGGCGATGTTGGTCTCGACGAAGCGGAACACGCCCATCGCCAGCGCGAGCGTGATCATCAGCAGGTAGATGTCGCGCGTGCGCACCGAGACGGCGCCGACCACAGCGCCCATCAGCGTCGCGGCCACCACGCCCAGGGGCATCGCGAGCCAGTACGGCACGCCGCCGACGACGGAGGGCACCGCGCCCTCGACGAACACCGCGACGGTGTAGCCCGCGACGCCGGCGACCATCATCTGCGCGAGGCTGACGAAGCCGCCATAGGTGGCGAGGAAGGTGAGCGACATCGCCACGATCCCGAACACCACGGCGCGGCCGAGGATGTTCGCGGTCCAGAAGCGCGCCTGGTTCTCGGGAAGGAGGAAGGGCAACAGCAGCGGCAGGGCGACGAGCGCGGCGAACGTGGCGAGCGACCAGCGAACGACCGCCGCCTCGCGCGCGGGCCCCCTAAGCACGACCGAGGATCCCCTGCGGCCGCAGCGCCAGCACCGCGACCATGATGGCGAAGGTGAGGATGACGGAGTAGGTCGGGAAGATCGCCTGCCCGATCTGCTCCGCCAGCCCGATCAGCACCGCGCCGAGCGCCGTGCCCGTGACGCTGCCCATGCCGCCCACGATGACGACGACGAGCGAGATGAGCAGGAACCGCCCGTCCTGGCCCATCGCGAGCGGCTGCGCGGTGGAGCCGATCACGCCGCCGATGCCCACGAGCGCGGCGCCGAGCGCGAAGACGGCGACGCCCACGAGCGGCACGTTGACGCCGCACGCGCCCAGCATCTCCCGGTCGTCCACGCCGGCGCGGATCATCATGCCGAGACGCGTCCTGTTCAGCAGCAGCCAGAGTGCTACGCCGACCGCGACGGCGACGCCGATCTGCACCAGGCGGAAGGTGGGGTAGCCGCCGATACCGGGCAGATGCGTCGAGCCGAAGATCGCGTCGGGCGCGAAGAACTGGCGCGGGTTGCCGCCGTAGAACGCGAGGATCTGGTCGGCGACGACGATGGAGACGCCGATCGTCACCAGCGCCTGCCGCAGCTCCTGCCCCTGCATCCAGCCCAGCAGCACCTTCTGCAGGACGGCGCCCGCGACGGCGGCCGCGAGGATCCCCGCCGCGAGCGCCGCGTACCAGGCCCACCACACATCGTCGTCGTAGAGCGGCTCGAACACCGCGTAGCCGACGTAGCCCGCGATCAGGTAGAGCGAGCCGTGCGCCATGTTGACCACGCGCATGAGGCCGAAGATCAGCGAGAAGCCGGAGGCCACCAGGAAATACAGCGCGGCGAGCGTCAGCCCGTTCAGCACGATGGTGGCGGCGAGGTCCATCCGCGCGGCGCCTTCCTGGTCCGTTTCCCTGCGATCGGCGGTTAACCCGCCTTTGCCGCTAGACTATCCACGTGCCCCCGGGCTTGCGCAAGCCGCAATCACTCCGCCGCCGCCGCGGCGCCCCTCTTCGCCGCGCCGAGGCGGTCGGCGAGGCGGAACACGAAGGGGTTGAGCGAGATCGACAGGATGGCGGCCGCGAGGATCAGGTCGCGCCCGTCCTCCGGCAGCAGGCCCTCGGTCACCGCGAGGCCGGCGAGGATGAAGGAGAACTCGCCGACCTGCGCCAGCGCCGCCGAGATGCTCAGCGCGCCCTGGTGGCTCACGCCGCGCGCCCGCGCGATGGCGTAGGCCACCACCGTCTTGCCGAAGAGCACGACGAGAACGGCGAGCAGCACGGCGAGCGGCTCGTTCCACAGGATGTGCGGGTCGAACAGCATCCCCACCGCCACGAAGAACAGCACCGCGAACGCGTCGCGCAGCGGCAGCGTCTGCTCCGCCGCCTTCTGGCTCAGCGTGGACTGCCCCAGCACCAGCCCGGCGAGAAACGCGCCCAGGGCAAACGAGACGTCGAACAGGACGTAGGCCAGGTAGGCGATGCCGAGCGCCGTCACGAGCGCGGCGAGCGAGAACAGCTCGCGCGAGCGCAGCGCGCCCACCCAGGACAGCGCCACCGGCAGGAAGCGCGCGCCGAACACCAGCATGATCGCGACGAAGGCCGCGACCTTGGCGAAGGTCAGCGCGACGGTCCACGCGATCTCGCCCGGCGAGGCCCCGCGGTCCTGCGTGATGGCCGCCAGCACGGGGACAAGGACGAGCGCGAGGACCATCGCCATGTCCTCGACGATCAGCCAGCCCACCGCCGCGTGGCCCTGCGGCGTCTCCAGCTCGCCCCGGTCCTGCAGCGCGCGCAGCAGCACGACGGTGGAGGCGACGGAGAGGCAGAAGCCGAACACGACGGCCGCCGCGTCGGAGAAGCCCATCCACCGGCCAAGCAGCCAGCCCAGCACCGTCGCGCAGCCCATCTGCACCAGCGCCCCCGGCACGGCCACGCCGCGCGCGTCCGCCAGCTCCTTGGGCGAGAAGTGCAGGCCCACGCCGAACATCAGCAGGATGACGCCGATCTCCGCGAGCTGCCCCGCCGCCGCGAGGTCGCCCACGTAGCCCGGGGTGAAGGGCCCGATGGCGACGCCGGCCGCAAGGTAGCCCACGATGGTCGGCAGCCGCGCGGCGCGCGCCAGCAGGCCGAGGAACAGCGCGAAGGTGAGGCCGAGCGCGATGGTCCCGATCAGCGCGGTTTCATGCGGCATCGAGGTAGCGCCTCGTCAGGTGCTCGACGAAGTCCGAGGGGTCGAGCGCCTTGCCCGTCGCGGCGCGCAGCAGCTCCTGGAAGCCGAGGCGCGCGCCGTGGGCGTGCACGTTGGCGCGCAGCCAGCCCAGCAGCGGCGCGAGGTCGCCGCGCGCGAGTCCCGCTTCCAGCTCCGCGCCGGCCGCGGCGCGTGCCGCCTTCATCAGCTGCGCCGCGGCCATCGCGCCCAGCGTGTACGACGGAAAATAGCCGAAGGCGCCGTCGTGCCAGTGGATGTCCTGGAGGCACCCGCGCGCGTCGTCGGGCGGGGCGATGCCGAGCAGCGCGCGCAGCCCCTCGGCCCACGCGCCGGGCAGGTCGTCCACCCGGAGGTCGCCCGCGATCATCGCGCGCTCCAGCCGGAAGCGCTGGATGACGTGCGCCGGGTAGGTCAGCTCGTCCGCGTCCACGCGGACGAACCCCCGCTCGACCCGCCGCCACAGCCGCGCGAGGTTTCCCGGCCTGTAGGGCTCGGGGTCGCCGCCGAACGTCGCGTGGAGCTTGGGGCCGAGGAACGCGAGGAACCCGTCCGACCGGCAGGCCTGCATCTCGACGATGAGGCTCTGCGACTCGTGCGCCGCCATGCCCGCCGCGGCGCCGACGGGCTGGCGCGCGAAGCCCGGCGGCAGCCCGCGCTCGTACAGGGCGTGGCCGGTCTCGTGCAGCACGCCGAGCAGCGCCTTCTCGACGTGCCTCTCGCTGTAGAAGGTGGTGATCCGCACGTCGGAGGGCGTGCCGCCGCAGAACGGGTGCAGGCTTTCGTCGAGGCGGGAGTGCGTCTCTTCCAGCCCGAGGCGCAGCGACAGCTCGCGGCACAGCGCGCGCTGCCTGTCCGCGGGAAAGGGGCCGGGGAGCGGCAGCGGCGCGCCGCGCCGGGCCTGCAGCTCCTCCGCGCGCGGCAGCGCGTCGCGCAGCCACGCCTCGTAGGCCGCGAAGATCGGCTCGACCTCGGCGGCCGTGACACCGCGCTGGTAGCCCTCCATCAGCGCGTCGTAGGGGGCGAGGCCGGTGGCGGCCGAGAGCGCCTGCGCCGTCTCGCGCTGCAGCCGCAGCACCTCGGCGAGAAAGGGTCGGACCATCGCGAAATCGCTCGCGCGCTTCGCGTCGCGCCACACCTTCTCGCAGGCCGAGTTGGCACGGCTCGACGCCTCCACCAGCGCGGTGGGCAGGGCGTTGGCGCGGAGGTGCTCGCGCCGCAGCAGCGCGAGGTTCGCCTGCTCCCACCCGCCCTCGGCGGTCGCGGCGTGGAGGTCGTCGGCGTAGTCCGGGGCGGTGGACAGCCCGTGGATGACGCCGGAGAGCGCGGCAAGCTGCTCGCCGCGCGCTGCGCCGCCGCCGAGCGGCATCATCGCGCTGGCATCCCAGTGGAGGACGGAAGCGGCCTCGCCGAGGGCGGCGATGCGTGCGGCCTTGTCGCGCAGGCGGGCGTAGGCGGCGTTCATGCGCCGCGGTTAGCCGAACCCCCGACGCGCCGCCACGCCCAAACCGCAAACACGGCGGCGAAGGCCGCGGCAAGGCCGAACCACGTCACGGCGTAGCCCAGGTGCGGGTTGCGCGGCGCCGGAAACCCCGGCTCCGGCACGGGAAAGGGCCCGCGCGAAGCGGGCTGCGTCGCCGCGCCGAAGCCGGTCGGCGCCGGGCCGCGCGCTGCCGGCACCACCACCGCCAGCCCGTAGAGCGGCGCGTCGGGCGCCCCAAGGGCCCGCGCGATGGCCGGCGCGTCGAAGGTGAAGAAGCGCCGCGCCGCCGCGTCGTCGCGCGCCGCGAGGAGGCCTGGCCGCTCGCTCGGCCGCGCGTAACCCGCGAGGCGCACCGGGCCCTCGGGCCGTTCGACCGGGCCGGGCGGCTGCACCGGCACCCAGCCGCGCAGGACGAGGAGCGGCGGCGCGCCGTCGCGGTCGAGCACGGCGACCAGCGTCGCGCCGAGCGTGGTGCCGCGCACCTCCGCGCCGAGCAGCGCCTCGGCGCCGGGGCGCCAGCGTCCCGTGGCGGCGATGTGGGCGAACGGCGGTGGGTCGGCCGGCGCCTCCACCGGCGGCGCGGCCTGCGCGGTCGCGAGGTCGGCCAGCAGCCGCGTCTTCCACTCCAGCCGCTGGACCTGCCACGCGCCGAGGGCGAGCAGGATCGCCAGGACGGGCAGGGCGAGGAAGGAGGGCAGGACCAGCGCCCCCCACTCCCGCCCGCTCGCGCGCCGGGCTGCCTCAGTGATGGGCGATGGGCCCCGCGCCCCACCAGTAGATCGAGACGAACAGGAACAGCCACACCACGTCCACGAAGTGCCAATACCAGGCCGCCGCCTCGAAGCCGAAGTGCTTTTCCGGCGTGAAGTGGCCCTGCATCGCGCGCCACAGCATCACGGCCAGGAAGATCGTGCCGACGATCACGTGCAAGCCATGGAAGCCGGTGGCGAGGAAGAACACCGATGGGTACACGCCGCCGCCGCTGAACGGGAACGGCGCCAGCGTGTATTCCCAAGCCTGGAGTGCGGTGAACACCACGCCGAGCAGCACCGTCAGCGCCAGGCCGCGGATCAGGTTCTTCCGGTCGTCTTGCAGCAGCGCGTGGTGCGCCCAGGTGACCGTGCAGCCCGACAGCAGCAAGATCATCGTGTTGAGCAGCGGCAGGTGGAACGGGTCGAAGGTGTAGATGCCCTTGGGCGGCCACATCGCCGTCTCGGCGCCCGACACGTGCTCCGGATACAGCGCGAAGTGCAAATAGGCCCAGAAGAACGCGACGAAGAACATCACTTCGGAGGCGATGAACAGGATCATTCCGTAGCGCAGGTGAAGGCGCACCACCGGCGTGTGCAACCCCGGCGTCTGGCTTTCCTTCAGCACATCGCGCCACCAGCCGGCCATGCACACGAGCATGGCGGCGAGACCGGCGAAGATCGGCCAGACCATTCCGTAATGCGCGTTGAGGATGATGGAGGACAGCAGCAGCGCCCCGGCGAAGGCCGAAAGCAGCGGCCAGGGAGACGGATCTACAAGGTGGTAGGGGTGCTTGTGGGGCGACGCCCCGGCGGTGCTCTGGGCGGGGTTCTGGCCAGCCATGTCGGTTCCCGATGCCTTCCGGTAGGGCGGCCTCCGGCGGCCGCGCCTTCGTCGCCTTATCCCCCGCAAAGGCGCGGGCGATCAAGCCCGCACATTCGCGCGGGCGATCAAGCCCGCACATTCGCGCGGTCGATGGCGGTCATCCGCGCGGCGGGGATGGCCGCGGCCGAGGATGGCGCCATCCTCGCGGCGAGCGCGGAGTCCGCGCGCACGTCGGAGAGACCCACCCATGCCCAAGACCGTGATCGTGTTCCACTCCGGCTACGGCCACACCGCGCGAATGGCCGATGCCGTGCGCGAGGGGGCGGCCGGCACGACCCTGCCGATCTCCGCCGAGGGCCTGCTGCCCGACGGCGGCTGGGAGGCGCTGGAGGCGGCGGACGTCATCGTCTTCGGCTCGCCGACCTACATGGGCGGGCCGTCCTGGCAGTTCAAACGCTTCGCCGACGCCTCGTCCAAGCCGTGGTCGCAGGGGCTTTGGAAGAACAAGCTCGCCGCCGGCTTCACCAATTCGGCCTCGACCAACGGGGACAAGTTCTCCACGGTCCAGTACTTCCAGACGCTGGCCATGCAGCACGGCATGCTGTGGGTCGGCACCGGGATGATGCCGGCCAGCAGCAAGGCGGCGCAGCGCAACGACGTCAACTGGATCGGCGGCTTTTCCGGCGCGCTGGCCGCCACCCCCTCGGACGCGGGTGTGGACGAGATGTGGCCGGGCGACCTGGAGACGGCGCGGCTGTTCGGCGCGCGCGTGGCGGATCAGGCGGCGCGACTCGCCCGCTGAGCCGCGCCTCAGGCCCGGCGGCGCCGTGCCGCCGCCAGCGCCGCGACGGCCGGGAGGAACAGCGCGAGCCCGGCCGGGACCGGCACGGGCAGGCCCAGCGTCTCGGCCGCGACGCGCTGGAGGATCCACGCCTCGGTCGGCGTGATGCCAAGCTCGCGCGCCGCAAGCTCGCGGCCGTCGAGGGATTGCGGAGCGAGGCCGGTGATCGTGCCGAACAGCGTCAGCGCGCGGAGGTAGGAGCCCAACTTGCTGGCGTGCAGGCCGTCGGCGAACCACAGGTCGATCAAGCCGTCGGTTTCCGCGTCGGGCGCATACATGCCGCGGGTGGCGACGCCGGCCAGGACGGCGCGCAGGAACGCCTCGCCGACCGGCGCGACGTTCTCGAACACATCGGGCCGCGCGTCGCGGGCGGCGCGCTGGGCGGCGGCCAGATTGGCGGTCATCCGCCCCGGCCCGCCGGCGGCGGGGTACGGCCCGGTGATTGGCGTGGTCGTCCGCGTCACCGCGCCCGTCGTCGCGTCCGTGGTGGTCACGACGCCGCCGGCGATCAGGTTGGGCCGCGCCCAGGTCTGGTAGAGGGTGACGCGGGTCGCCGGGTTGGTGTTCGGGTTGCCCGGGATCGGCCTGACCTCGTTGCACGCCCCGGCGCCCGAGCCGGTGGCCGAGCGGCACGCGGCGAGGCAGCCGAACAGCGCCGTTTCGGTGAAGCCGGGCTGGTTCGCCGACTGCGAGCGCGCGTACTGGGCCAGTTGGATCGCGTAGGCCTGGAACACCGCCGGGCGCGCGTTGCGCGTCGTGTCAAACGGCAGCGGGCCGTCGCTCTGCTCCTGCAGCACCAGCCGGTCCCAACGCTGGGAGGCGATGTTGCTCCGCAGGTCCCATTGGCCGTTCGTGTTGAGAAGGTGCCCGCGCAGCGAAGCCGCGCCGCGCGACGCGATCGCCACGTCGTAGTTCAGGCCGGCCTGGGCGGTAAATCGCTGGAAGATGCCCGGCACGCCGCCCCAGGGGCGGGGCTGGTACACGGTCAGCCCGGCCGTGCTCGAGAAGCCCGGGCGGTCCGGTCCGGTCAGGTCGCGCACATTCGCCGTGTTGTGGTTCAGCGCCGGGTTGTGGTGGCCTTAGCAGACTGCGGAAATGCGATTTTCGGCAGCGACGAGCGCAAAATTGGTTCTGCAATCGCCGTCGGCACGCCAGAAAAGTTCAGGCGACGACACCGCACGGTTCTTTTGCGCCCTTTGTTGCGCGCCCGACGGAGAGTTTCCGCAACATGTTAGCCCGGAATATGCGCCGGGTTGTCCTGACGCGGGCCGACTCCATGGAAGTGGCCGAGCCGCCGATTTCGTTGCCGAAAACTCCACG
>BBPD01000616.1_pt1 | contig 16165 bp, 15 predicted proteins | sample 1344911 | NCBI WGS metagenome assembly BBPD01 (sample SAMD00019088, study PRJDB2971) | groundwater metagenome | biome: freshwater biome; feature: mineral spring; material: ground water | place: USA: CA, Sonoma | collected 2011-09 | depth surface m
CTACGCGGCGCGCCACTTTGGCGACCCCACCGCCTGGATGCTCGGGCGCATCACGCTCAACCCGGTCAAGCACATCGACCCGCTGGGCACCATCGCGCTGCCGCTGTTGCTGCTGTTTGCCACCAGCGGCGCTTTTCTGTTTGGCTACGCCAAGCCAGTTCCCGTGAACGCGGCGCGCCTGCGCCGGCCCAAAACCGATATGGTCTGGGTCGCGCTGGCTGGCCCGGCCTCCAACGTGGTGCAGGCGCTGCTGTGGGTGATCTTTGGCTACCTGCTGCTGGCGCTGGGCCTGTACGAGCCGTTCTTGCTCGAAATGGTGCAGGCCGGGCTGCTGGTCAACCTGGTGCTGTTCGTGCTCAACATGCTGCCGCTGCCGCCGCTCGACGGCGGGCGCATCCTGGTCGGGCTGCTGCCGCCGCAGCCCTCGCAAGCCGTGGCGCGCATCGAACCGTTTGGCTTCATCATCGTGCTGGTGCTGCTGTTCACCGGCTTGCTCGGCACCTACTGGCTGCGCCCGCTCATGGCGCTCTCAGACCAGCTCATCCAAACCCTGCTCACACCGCTGCGCTGGCTGCTGCTGTGAGCCCCATTTCCTATCCCTACTCCCACACCATGCGCGTCCTCACCGGCATCACCACCACGGGCACCCCGCACCTGGGCAACTACGTCGGCGCCATCCGGCCTGCGCTGCGCTCCAGCCAGCACAGCGGCGTCGATGCCTATTTCTTTCTGGCCGACTACCACGCCCTGATCAAAACCGACGATCCGGCGCGCATCCAGCGCTCCACGCTGGAACTGGCCGCCACCTGGCTGGCCTGCGGTCTGGATACCGAGCGCGTGACCTTCTACCGCCAGTCCGACATCGCCGAAATCCCCGAGCTCACCTGGCTGCTCACCTGCGTCTGTGGCAAAGGGCTGCTCAACCGCGCCCACGCCTACAAGGCGGCGCTGGACAAAAACGCCGCCAGCGGCTCCGACCCCGACGAGGGCGTAACGGCCGGCCTGTTCATGTACCCGGTGCTGATGGCGGCCGACATCCTGCTTTTTAACGCAAACCAGGTGCCGGTCGGGCGCGACCAGGTGCAGCACATCGAAATGGCGCGCGACATCGCCGCCAGCTTCAACCACCACTACGGCGCGCATTTCACCCTACCCGAAGCCGTGGTGGACGCCCAAGTGGCCACCCTGCCCGGCCTAGACGGGCGCAAGATGAGCAAGAGCTACGACAACACCATCCCACTCTTTGCGCCACCCGAGCAGTTGAAAAAGCTGATTTTCGGCATCGTCACCGACTCGCTGGCACCGGGTCAGCCCAAGCAGACCGAAGGCTCGGCGCTGTTCCAGATCTACCAAGCCTTTGCCAGCGCGGATGAGAGCGCCGCACTGGCGCGCGCCTACGCCCAAGGCATAGGCTGGGCCGATGCCAAGCAGATGCTGTTTGAGCGCATCGAGCTCGAAATTGCCCCGCTGCGCGCGCGCTACCAGGCGCTGATGGCGCAACCGCACGAGGTGCAAGCGCAACTGCAAGCCGGTGCCGCCAAGGCGCGCCGCAGCGCCACCCCCTTTGCCCAGCGCCTGCGCCACGCCGTGGGGCTGCGGCCGCTGGCGGGTGCGGAGGCTGGGGCTGATTCGGCGCCCACGGATGCTGCGGTCGGCACGGCTGCGGCCTTGGCAGGCAGCGCCCTTGCCCCCAAACCCGCGCTGCCCACGTTCAAGCAATACCGCGAGCCCGACGGCCAGTTTGCCTTCAAGCTCACCGACGCACGCGGCCACCTGCTGCTGCAAAGCGCAAGTTTTGCCAGCCCGCAAGCGGCGGCACTAGCCATTGCCCGCCTCAAGGCCGCTGGCTACGCCGCCAGCCCCGAGTTGCACCCACTGCTGCGGCTAGGAGGCACAAGCCCAGAAGGCAGCGCAGGCAGTGCAGACCCCGCAGCCGCCGCCCAAGCCGCCGAAGCCGCCTTGGAGGCGCTGCGGGCGGCCGGTTAACACGCCCCCGATGCCCGACTCACACCGCGGATACCAGGCATGTCAGGCTTAAGAGCCTGCTAGAATCGCAGGTTCGACAGCCGGAGAGATGGCAGAGTGGTCGAATGCGCCGGACTCGAAATCCGGTACACGGTTTCACCGTGTCGAGGGTTCGAATCCCTCTCTCTCCGCCAAAATCAACAAGTTAGGCCAGTTTTCGAACTAGCCTTTTTGTTGCCAGAATTCCGCCAGGAAAAAAATGTAAGCAGATTTGTAAGCACTTTTTTTGTGCTCGCGCTCAGCAGGCCAGCGCCAGCGGTGCAGTTGAGCAACTGTGCGCCGTTGCAATCCGGCCACACTTGCCTGCCAAACCCCATCCAGCGCTAGGCCCTCCGTTTGGTGACGGTTTCATCGCCCCAGCCCCAGAGCCCTCCACCCGGCGCACAAGCGCACGCGCACACCAGCTTGCCACCTCGATGACCTGTTCTTGGCCAGACGCATCAGTGAGCACGCCGCCGAGGTGCTGCAGGCCGTCGTGCACCAGCGCTACAAGCTGCGCCGCTCCATCGTGGTGACCTCGAACCGGGTGGTGCAGGACTGGGGCCGCTACCTGGGAGATGCCACGATGGCCAGCACCATCCTAGACCGGCTCATGCACCGCTGCACGATGCTGGAGTTCGAGGGCAAGAGCTACCGGCTCAAAGAGGCCGCCGCTCGCATCGCCATCAGCCCGGAATCGTCATAATCCGACCTGTCCTGCCTGGAGCAGTTTGACCGGCCATAAGTGGGGCAGTTTGGGGTGGCCATTGGGGTACAGGGCGCGGGCCTCTCGCCCAAGGCCCCTCGCGCGCTGCTGGGGCATGCGCAGCTTTCGCTTGCACTGTAAGGCCAGGCAGATCTAAAATGACCTTATGTGGTCACATGGAGATTCATCATGGAAACATTGCAAATTCGCGAAGCCAAAGCCAGCTTTTCTGCGCTGGTGGCCGCCGCTGAAAAAGGCCGCCCCACCTTGGTCAGCCGCCACGGTCGGCCGTGCGCCATGATCGTGCCGGTGGCCGATGGCGCGCGCCTCTACCCGCTGGAAATACCCAACCTGGCCAACTATCTGTTGGCACTGCCCGAGCCACTGGAAGCGCTGGAAACCGAGCGCGACACCAGCCCGCTGCGAGGGGTTGATTTTGGCTAAGGGTTATCTGCTGGATACCAGCGTGCTGTCTTTGCTGGCACCCGGACGCGCGGCCTTGCTTGCCACCCCCTTGAGCGACTGGCTGCAAGCGCATCACCAAGCCCTGTTTCTGCCCGCCATAGCCGTTGCCGAAATCGCGCAAGGCATCGGCAAACTGCGCCGCGCCGGTGGCGTCGAGCGGGCCGACCGGCTTGACCGCTGGCTCGACGGCTTATTGGCCAGCTACACCGAGCGCATCTTGCCGCTGGACGCTCAAGCGGCGCGGCTGGCGGGGCAAATGTCCGATGCGGCCATAGCGCAGGGCCGCCACCCCGGCTTTGCCGACGTAGCCATTGCGGCGCTGGCGCAACACGCGGGCCTGCTGCTGCTCACCTGCAACCTCAAACACTTCCAGCCGCTGGGCGTGGCCTGCGCCGACCCACTGGTCGCATTGCCTTCAGAATAAGAATTCACTATGCACAGCAGGCAAGTAGGTCATGTCCCGGCACCAAACTTGGCCGAGGCAAGCGTGGCCTGCGGGCTGGCGCGTGCCTCCTCGCGAAATGTAAGCCGCCTTCTGCGCCCCCCGCCCTCAAAACCGCTCCCCAGGCCCTGCCTCAGCCTTGCATGGCAGCACGAGCGGCCATGGCCAAAAACCCGGATCGGGTCATGTGGTGGCTGCCCGCCCATTGGTCAATTTGCTGCACCAGGTTGGAAGGCAGGCTGATGTTGATCCGCACCGGTGTCGTCTCGATGCGGCTCAGGTCCACCTCCGCCAGCATCCACACCCCGCCCTGGTAGTCGGGGTGGGTGGCCAAGTGCTCCAGCGGAGTCGGCGGCGGAATGGATTCGGTTTCACCGTGGAAGTGCGCCTGCACCGCCTCCTGAATCGCCGCAGGCAAGTCGGCCCACTCATCGGCAGCGCCGAAACAACCGGGAAAGTCTGGGAAGGTCACGCCGTGGGCTTGGCTTTCATTGCCTACGTGGACGTAAACGGGGTACAACATGGTGGGCTCCAGACGCCAAGGCCCTCACAAGCCGGCTTGTTTCAAAATACTGCGCGCAGTGGGCAGCGGCAAATCCTTCTTGGGATGCGGCACCGTCACCTTGCCAGGCTTGACGGGGTGCTTGAACTGGTGGTGCGAGCGCACCACATGCACCAGACACCACCCGTCGGCCTTGAGCTGCTTGATGAGATCGGCGCTTTTCACGGCACAAATCATACACACAAATACACACCAATACACACAGCGCACCTGCGGCACAATCCAGAGCAACCATGCACCCCACCCCATCAGCCGCCCCGCGCGCGGCCTCGCTCGAAACCGCGCTCATCCTCATCGAGCTGATGCAGCACATTCCGCGGCGGCGCTTCATCACGGCGGCGCAGTTGTGCAGCGCCCTGCAAGGGGCTGGTTTTCAGCGCGATTTGCGCTCGGTGCAGCGGCTGCTGGAGCAGCTTTGCACGCACTTCCCGATCGAGCGCGACACCCGCGACAAGCCCTACGGTTACCGCTGGGCCGCCACGGCGCAGGGTTTCAAGCTCGCCAGCCTAAGCCCGGCCGAGGCGCTGCTGCTGCAAATCGCACGCGCGCAAAGCAGCGATTTTTTGCCGCGCCACATCGCGCGCCAGCTCGAACAGTTGTTCGAGGCGGCGCAAAAAACCATCGAAGACCGGCCCGACGCCAGCGTCGAGCGGCGCTGGCTGAACAAGGTGCGGCGCATCCCCAACACCCAGCCCCTGCTGCCGCCGCAGTTGCAGCCCGGCGTGTTCGAGGCCGTGTCGGAGGCGCTCTACTACGAGCGCAAACTGCACCTGCACTACCGCAACGCCCAGGGCAAGCGGCGCCAAGCCGTGGTCTGGCCGCTCGGGCTGGCGCTGCAAGAGCCGCGCCTGTACCTGGTGTGCCGCTTCGAGGGCTACGACAACGAGCGCATCCTGTCGCTGGCGCGCATCGAACAAGCCCAAGCCCAAGACCAGCCATTCGACTACCCCAGCGGCTTCGATCTGGCCCGCTACGACGGCGAAGGCCGCTTCGCCTTTGGCAGTGGGCAGCAGGTGCGGCTGGAGTTGCGCATCGACAAACTGGTTGGGCGCCACCTGTGCGAGTCGCCGCTGTCGGCCGATCAAGCCGTCGTCGAAGAGGAGCAGCACCTGCACATCAGCGCCACCGTCACCGACTCCATGCTGCTGCACGCCTGGCTGCGCGGGCTGGGCGATGCGGTTGCAGAAGTGAGCCTGCGCCCGGTCTGATTCTGGCCTGATTGCGCCCCAGGAGCGCCCCAAGATCGCCCTTCGCTGCGACGCGCTTTGTCGCATGGCAGTCCTACAGTCGGCTTCGACGCTCACTTTTCGAGCGCCCAACCAAGGCAGGACGACACCATGCAAACCCAAACCCTGGAAACCCTGATCGAGCGCCAGCGCGCCGAAATCCAAAACTGGCGCAGCGACGCCGACGAAATCGGCGAGCAAATTGCCGACGATGTCTGGGACGCGCTGGAGCGCGAACTCGAAGACCTCACCAGCGACGGCCTGCTGTGGGACTTGTCCGAAACCCTGCAATTTAGCCTGACGACGGCGCTGGCGCTGAACTTTGACGAAGCCTGCGAGCGCTCGATCACGCGCCGCCTCGAAGCGCACAGCGCCGCCCTGCAAGCCGCCGCCCCAGACTGGAACTACGACGTGGGCCGCACCAGCCTCGATCACTTGCGCAAAAGCCTGCGCATCCGCCAGCATTTCACGCCGCGCTTCGAGCGCCTGTTCGAGCAAGCCAAACCGGGCGTTTTGAGCCAACTCGGGCGCGCACTCGTGAGCGACGAAGACTACGTGCTCAAACACATGGAGCGCGATTCGCAACGCGACGCGGCCCGGCTGCGCTCGGTGTTTTACGCGGCGCGGCGCGAGATCGCACGCGAAATCGCCCAACTGGGCAGCGATTTGCTGCGCCGCGCCTGCCAAAGCTACTTGGAAGCGCTCGCCACCCAGGCCCTGCGCCCAAGCAACCCCAGCCTCACCTGTGGAGCCTAATCATGACGTATTGCATTACCTGCGGCAAATCCTTGCACGAATCGGCGCTCTTTTGCCCGCACTGCGGTGCCACTCAAAAACCCGACCCAGCCCACCCTGGCACCCCGGCCGCCACACCCGCAGCCACCGCACCCGCAGCCGCAGCGGCCGCCCCAGCCCACCCCGCGTTCGCCGCCGCGCAATCCATGCCCGAAGGCGTCAAGGGCTGGAGCTGGGGCGCATTTTGGTTGTGCTGGATTTGGGCCATCGCCAACAAAACCTGGATCGGCCTGCTGGCCCTGATTCCGTTCGTCAACCTGATCATGAGCGTCGTACTCGGCATCAAGGGGCGCGAGTGGGCCTGGCAAAACAACACCTGGACCAGCCTCGAGCACTTCAACCGCGTGCAGCGCAACTGGAGCATTGCCGGCTGGATAGTGGGTGCGATATACATCGCAGCGCTCATAGGGCTGTCCATGCATTTCATCAACGAAGAAGCCCAGCACAACGCCTCTGCGGCCCCAACCAGCGCCGAAATGCAGCCGCCCACCCCCGATACCCATATCATCCTGCAAGCCCCACCGGCCGCCGCCCCGCCCCCAGCCCCAGCCGCCCGCGTCCCATTCCAGCAGCCCACCTTGATCGGCCTCCCGCTGGACTATTTCGCCGCCATGCAGCACGTTGGCATGGAACCGCACTGGCAAGCGCGCTTTAGCCAGTACTTGAACGAGCCCGCGCGTTTTTGGAGCGAGTGCGTGAGCCAAGAAGCGCATCGGGCGCAAATGCTGGGCGGCCTAAGCAGTGCCGATGCACAGGCACACGGCCAAAACGCTTGCCAGCAAGAAACCGCCCACTTCTACGACTGCTTGCACCAGAAACCCGTCAACTTCGCCGTGATGTGTTTGCACGCCTACACCATGGAACTCGCTTCCGTCATGGCCGATTAACCCAGGAGCCCACCATGCCACGCATCCCCACCCTGCGCTACCCCTGCCCCAAACGGCGCTGCAGCCAAGCTGGCCAAGTGCCAGGGCGCAGCAGGCTTGTGCTAGGCTCTGTTTTGAGCTTGGCTGCGCCACAGCTTGGGCAAGCCGAGTGCCAAGCGGCCAGATCGGCACCCGTGAGCGCATCGCTGCGAGGGGCGATCTCGGCACCGCGCCAGCCGCAAGCCGGGCAGTGCTGGCGCAGTGGGGAGGGTGCAACAGCCATGCGGCCAGTGTAGCGAGAAATTTTGCAACAGCGGAGGAAAAACCACCATGCACACAGCACAACACCCGCCCGGCCACTCGGGCAGCGCCAGCAGCCCCGGCTTTGCCGCCCAAGAGCGGTTTCTGGCGCACTTTCCCGCCATCATCGAAATCGCCGCCCGGCACCAGCTCGACACCGCGCAGTGGCAGCAGGCGGCGGCGGCAGCGCAGTCTTTCAGGCTCAAAGTCCCCTTCATCGGCGCCTTCAGCTCGGGCAAAACCAGCCTCATCAACGCCGTGCTCGGCGAGCCGTTGTTTTCGGTGCAAGTCACGCCCGAAACCGCCATCGCGGCCCAGATCGGCTGGGCCGCCGACTTTGCCGCCGCGCTCGTGCGCCCCGACGGCAGCCGCATGGCGCTGCAGCGCAGCGATTTGCAGCACAACCGCCTGGCCGACTGCGCCGCCCATGCCCACATCGAGGTGCAGCACCCGGCGCTGGCGCGCTGGCCGCGCCTGCATCTGCTCGACCTGCCCGGCTGGGGCTCCGGCGTGGCCGAGCACGAGCGCGTGATCGACGCCCATGCCGCGCACAGCCTGGCCTACGTGCTGGTAGTGGGCGCCCACGAAGGCGCGCTGCGCGAGAGCCTGGTGCGCGCGCTGGCAGAACTGGCGGCGCTGCAAATGCCAGTCATCTTGGTGTTGAGCAAAACCGATCTGCGCCCAGTGGCCGATGTGCAAGCCGTGCTGCACCTGCTCACGCAGGAAATCGCCCAGCGCAGCGGCACCCCGGCGCTGGCACAGGTGTGCACCAGTGCGCGCAAAAACCAAATCGAGCCCCTGCTCGCCGCACTCGATGCGCTGGAGCAGCGCGCCGACGAACGCTTTGCCGCTGGCCAGATCGCCCCAGCGCTGGCGCAGCTCGAAGCGCTGCTGCAGCACCTGGACCTGCTGGCCCAGCAGCGCTTTGCCGATGCCGCGCTGCTGCAAGCCCAGCAAGAGCAACTGCAGGCCGAACTGGCGCAATTTGCCCAGCGGTTGCAAATCGAGACGCGGCAACTGCGCGCCCAAATCGCCCCGGTGCAAGACCACCTGCGCCAGCGCCTGCTCGACGGCCTCGGGGCCCAGTTCGAGCGCTACTTTAGCCTAGCCGAAAGCGGCACCGACCCCGGCAACGCCCTGCTGCTCGACGCCCGCACCCTGATAGCGCAAACGCTGCGCAGCGAATTCGACCCCGCCGTGGCGCGCTACCTCGGCGCCCTGGAGCAAGCGCTGCCGCAGCAGTTGCCCATCGTGCTGCCCAACGCCAGCAGCGCGGGCAGCGCCGCCGTGGCCGCCCCCAGCGCCAGCCCGGTCTGGCTGGCGCTGGGCAGCGCGCTGGCCAAACTTTTCGACAAACACCCGCTGGGCAAAATCGTCTCGGCGCTGCTGCCCGTGCTGGAGCAGTGGTTCGGCCAGCAGCGCCAGCAGCAAATGCAGCAAATTGAACAAGAGCGCGCGCGCGAGCGCTTGCGCACCCAGGTGCGCGCCGCCATCGAGCGCAGCGCCGCCGATCTGGTGCTGCAACTGGGGCCACAGCTCGATGAGCGCATCGCCGCCGCCGAGCAACTGGTGCGCGAGCGCATCGAACACGAGCGCGCCGAACGCGCCAAGGTGCTAGAGCAACTGCAAGCGCGCCTGGCCAGCGGCGAAAGCGCCGCCGCTGCCGCCCGGCAAAGCGCCACCGCCGACCGCGACGCCCTGCTGCAACACCGCAGCGCCTGGCAGGCCCTGTACGCCGCCGCCACCGCCACCGACCCAGCCTAAGCCCCAGCCCGCGCCACCACCGCGACCGCCACCACCAGGAACCCCGTATGCAAGCCAGCCCCAGCCCCAGCCCCAGCCCCAGCAGCGATTCCAATTCCGATTCCGCCCCCGCCGAGCCAGACCGCGCCGCGCGCCTGCACCTGCTCGCCCGCGCCACCGACCCCCTACCCGCCAGCGCCCTAGAGCAGCAGCGCCACGACGGCATCGAGCGCCTGCGCAAGCTGCTCGAAACCGATCTGCTGGCGCTCTCGCGCCGCGCCAGCCCCGACGACTTTGCCGACATCTACCTCGGTTTTCTGGCAGAAATCGAGCGCTTTGCCGCCTTTTGCGCCTACCCCGAGCTCTCCGGCCGGGCCTTGGTAGCCGTTGGCGGCGGCTTCAGCGTGGGCAAATCCAGCCTGCTCAACGCGCTCATCGGGGCGTCGGTGCTGCCGGTGCAGATCGACCCCACCACCACCCTGCCCGCCTACGTGCTCGCCGCCCCCACCGACGGCGTGTGCGCCCTCAACCTCTATGCGCAGCGCATCGAGCTCAACGCGGCCGAATTCGCCAGCCTCACCCACGATGAGCGCGAGCGCCACGGCACCCAGATCGGGCGCTTGCTGCAAGCCGCCTTCGTGGGGCGCAGCACCTTCCCCTGGCCGCGCCTGGCCTTTATCGACACCCCCGGCTTTCGCGCGGGCACCCTGGGCACCCAGGCCGACGCCGCGCGCGCCCAAATGCAGCTCGACGCCGCCCAAGCCGTGCTGTGGGTGCTGCCCATCAAGCAAGGCACGGTGCCCGAAACCGATCTGGCCCTGCTGGCGCGGCTGCGCCCCGAGCAGCCCAAGCTCATCGTCCTCAGCGGTGCCGACCTGGTGCCCGAGGCCGACCGCGAGCGCATCGTGGCCCAGGTGCAGCAGGTGCTGCGCACGCGCAACCTGGCGGTGCAAGCCGTGCTGCCGGTGTCGCGCCAGCCCAAATACCGCGCCCTGCTAGAGCCGCTCGCGGCCCAGCTCGAAAGCTGGCAGGCGCTGGCCCACGACGCCCGCTTTGCGCACCGCTTCAAAGCCCTGTTTGTGCGCTACGCGCGCGGCCTGCAAGCCGAGCGCCAGGCGGCCGAACTCGAGCGCCACCACCTCAACCGCCTGCTCACCCTGGTACCCGAAGCGGCGCTGCCCGACGCCCTGCCCCTGCGCCAAGCCGCCGATGCGCGCAGCCAACTGCGCGCCGCCGTGCTCACCGAGCTCGACACCCTGCGCAACCGCTTCTTTACCGAACTGGCCCAAATCGGCCAAGCCGTGGGCGTCGCGCTGCCGCAACCGCACGAAATCGATCTCATCGACATCGGCGGCGAGCCGCGCCTGCGCGCCTACTTGGCCGCGCTGGCGCAACAGCCCGCCGGCGCCACCCCAGCCAGCGCCCCAGCCAGCGCCGCCGCCCACGCCAGCCAGATCCAAGCCCTGCACCGCGCCCTGCACGTTCTGCGCCAGCCCGCCGCACCCACCCACGCCCCGGGCCTGCTGCGCCGCCAGCGCCTCGCGCCCACCGCCCTGGCCGCCCTGCGCCAGCCCGCCACGCCCACCCACGCCCCGCGCCTGCTGCGCCGCCAGCGCCTTGCGCCCACCGCCCTGGCCGCCCTGCGCCAGTCGGCCGCACCCACCCACGCCCCGGGCCTGCTGCGCCGCCAACGCCTCGCGCCCACCGCCCTGTCTGTATTGCAAACCCAAGGAGCCGCCCCATGAACCTCGCCGAAACCCTGCGCCGCGCCGCCGACGCCGAACAATTGACCCTGAACCCCCTGCCCACCCACAGCCTAGCCGAAGCCAGCGAGCACACCCGCTTGCAATACGCCAGCGTGCTGGCCGCCCTGCTCAGCGCCCAAGACGCCGTGAGCGAGCCCCAGAGCCGCCTTCTGGCCCTGCTGCTGCAAGCGCTGGACTTGGGCGGCGACCCACGCGCCGCCCTGTTCGAAGCCGTGCGCGGCTGGGACCAAGCCACGCTCTGCGCCGCGCTGCGCAGCGTCTGCGATGCCGATGCCGAGTACGCCCTGGTGCTCGACGCCTTGGTGCTGCTGCGCCTAGACGCCCCCCTGCCCGAAGCCAGCGCCCAAACCCTGGCCGACCTGGCGGCCTTTTTGGGCCTAGACGAGCCCGATCTGGCCGAACTCGCCCAATATGCCGCGCTGCTGCTGGGCCTGCCCACCGAGGGCGCGGCCCTTGGCGCAGCCGAGGCCAAAAGCGCAGCCAAAGGCAGCGCCAAGGCCAGCGCGAAAGACGCAGCCCAGGCCACACCCCCCCAACCCGCCCCCCTGCCCGACCCCCTACTGGCCGAACTGCTGGCCGAACACTGGCCCAGCCGCATACCCGAGCGCCTGACTGTGGATGATCTGCGCGCTGGCATCGAAGGCGGGCTGTGGTTTGTGGATGAAACGCTGGAAATCCACACGCCCTGGACGGCGCAAGGGGCGCAGTTCCTATTTCGCAACGGCGCGGCCATCCACACCACTTTGGCGCAAAAAGCCGGTGCCCCCGCAGCGGCGCTGGCCCTCACCGGCTGCCGCTTCGTCGGGGCGCGGCTGCACTGCACCGGCAGCGGCAGCCTCACGGTGCAGGGCTGCAACTTCTCTGGCCAGTACGACCCCGCCCTACAGGCCAGCGCCATCGACAGCACCGGCGTGGTTTTGGTGTTACAAGACAGCCGCTTTTGTGTACGCCAAGCCCGCGCCGTGTTTTGCACCGGTGCCAATCTCGTGGTGCAGGGCTGCAACTTCACCGACTGCGGCCACTCCGAACTCGACGGCGGTGCGCTGTGGCACGGCGTTGCCGAAAATCTGTCCCAGCAGATCACGAACAGCCGGTTTGAGCGCTGCACCGGGCGCACGGGCGGGGCGCTATGGGCGACCTATCTCAAGCACATGACAGGCAGCGAATTCATCGACTGCAGCTCGGCCGGGCGCAAAGAAGAACCCGACCTGGCCGTGCATTGCGCGAAACAAACCCAGGGCAGCCCCGCCGTTTTGGGCTGCGTGTTTCGCAACAGCTCGCTCAATCTTTTTGATACGTTGTGGTCTGGCAGCGCAACCTTCGTCAGCAATAGCCAGTTCCACAACAGCCAACTTTATTTCTATAACAAACACGGCGGCAACGCCCTCGCCAACGGCTGCACCTTCCACGGCGGCCAGACCATCGAGCGCAAAATTCAATGAACCCCCCCCACCCCACCCTCGCAGCCTGGCGTGCCGATTTCCCCGCCGCCCTGTCCGAACACGAGCAAATCGAGCTCGACCACGCCACCCGCAGCGCCAAGCTCGAGCTGCGCCAGCAGCCGCTCTCCATCGGCATCGTCGGGCAAGTCAAATCCGGCAAATCCAGCTTTTTGAACGCGCTGCTGTTTGGCGCAGCCGCCGTGCTGCCCAAGGCCGCCACCCCCAAAACCGCCAACCTCACGCGCATCCGCCACGGTGCGCAGGCGGCGCTGCACGTGCATTTTTACGACGCACCCGCTTGGGCAGCGCTGCAAGCGCTGGCCGCCAGCGCCGCCGAGACCGACGCCGCCCGGGCCGCGCGCGAACTGGTGCGCCACGCGCGCGAGCGCGCCACCCCGGTGCAGCAGTGCTTTGAGCACGGGCAGCTCCAGCGCCAAGTGGGCAGCGTCGCCGAGCTGCAAGCCCTGCTCAACGACTACGTCGGCGCCGATGGCCTCTACACCCCGCTGGTCGCCAGCACCGACATCACCTGGCCCGACCCGGCGCTGGAGGGCCTAGAAATCGTTGACACCCCCGGCGTCAACGACCCCATCCTCAGCCGCGTGCAAAAAACCCGCGACTACCTCGCCGCCTGCGACGTGGTGTTCCTGCTCTCGCCCTGCAGCCGCCTCATGGACTCCACCGACGTGGACCTATTCGCCCTGCAAGCCCCCGCCAAGGGCGTCAAGCGGCTCGAACTCGTCGCCACCCAGTTCGACACCGCCTTGCTCGAAGACGGCCCCCAGCGGCCCTCGCTCGCCGCCACCTGCGCCAACCTGCTTGAGCGCCTGCCGCGCCACGCCGCCAAATCGCTCCAGCCCTACGTGCAGCGCCTGCGTGCCCAAGGCCGCGACGAGCTCGCGCAGCGCCTAGAGGCCGCCGCGCAGCGGCCCCACTTCATGAGCAGCTTCGCCTACGCCTTTGCCGAACGCGCCCCCGAGCAATGGGCCGAAGACGAGCGCCACACGCACCAAAGCTTCCTCGAAATCGCCGCCGAAGTTTGGCACGAAGCCCCGCCCAGCCCCGAGCAGTGGCGCGAACTGGCCGGCTTTGCCCCCTTGCAGCAGGCGCTGGCGCGCGCCCGGCACGAAAAAGAAACCATCTTGGCCGAGCAGCGCGCCCAATTGCTGCCGCAGCACCAGCAGCGCCTGGCCGAATGGGCGCAGCGCAGCGCCGCCCAAGTGCGCGAGCGCATCGCCCTGCTAGAGCGCAACGACCTGGCGCAACTCGGCCAGCGCGAGGCCGCCCTGGCGGCCCAGGTGCAGCGCATCGCCCACGTGCTCGCCGAGCTGGTCAGCAGCGCCGCACTGGCCGCGCAAGCGCGCAGCCGCGAACTGCAAGCCGAACTGCGCGGTGCCGCCGCCCGCGCCGCCCAGATCCAAACCCGCACCGGCTACGAAACCAGCCACCACAGCGTGCGCGTGAGCGACTCGCGCTGGTACAACCCATTTTCCTGGGGCAGCCACCACTACGAAAGCACCAGCAGCACCAGCAGCTACCGCTACGTGGCCGTCTCCGACGCCATCGACCAAGCCCTGGGCTACGTGCGCCAATCCGAAGCGCAACTCGCGGCCGAGATCGAAACCCTGGCCGCCCCCGCCACGCTCTCGGCCCGGCTGCGCCAGGCGCTGCTGCAAGCCATCGACAGCGCCGACGAACGCTTCGACCCACTGGCCCTGCGCGCCTTGGTAGCGCAAGCGCTCGAAGCCATCCACTGGCCGCGCTGGGACTTCACCCTGCCCGACCCCACCAGCGAAATCTCGGAGCGCTTTGGCAACAGCGGCGAAATCCGCTCCGAAGCCGAAATGGCGGCGCTGCGCCAGCGCCACGATGCGCTGCTGGGCGAACTCAACCAGCGCTTTGCCAGCGCGCTGCACGAGCGCGTGCAAACCCTGAGCGAGCAGCTCGGCAGCCTGGCCAACACCCTATCCGAGCGCCTCACCGCCGCCCTGCAAGCCGACCTCGCACAACTGCGCGCCGCCCTGCAAGAAGGCCAAGCCGCCAAAGCCCGCTACACCGCCCTGCTGCAGCACCTGCAAAACTGGCCCGGCACCGCAGCGCCCCACACCCCGTAGCCCCCCGTTTGTTCCCCATCCAAGGAGGATTTGCCATGCCACTGCCCCTCATCCCCATCGCCATCGGCCTGGGCTCGCTCGCCGCCGGCGCGCTGGGACTCAAAAAAGGCCTAGACGCCAAAAAACTCATGGAGCAAGCGCGCGAAATTGGCGAAAGCGCGCAAAGCCGCCACAAACGCGCCCTCAAAGAGCTCGATGCGCGCCGCGAAGCGGTCAACCGAGCGCTCGAAGCGCTGGGGCAGCTCAAAGCCAACATTTTTCACGACTGCCTGGGCTACCTGGTGCAGCAGGTGAAAGACAGCCGCTCCAAAGTGGAGGGGTTTGACGAGTCCATGACCCACATCCACACCCAGGAAATCGACGCCTTTGAACGCGACATGGCGGAAATATCGCCCTTGCTGCTGGCCAGCGGTGCCGCACAGGGCATAGGGGCGGGTGCCATGACGGCTTTTGGGGCCTATGGCAGCGTCGGCCTCTTGGCCAGCGCCTCCACCGGCACCGCCATCTCCAGCCTGGCCGGGGCAGCCGCCAGCAAAGCCACGCTGGCCTGGCTCGGCGGCGGCAGCTTGGCCGCTGGCGGCTTGGGCATGGCTGGCGGCGCTTGGGTGCTGGGCGGTTTTGTGGCCGGCCCGGCGCTGGCCATCACCGGCTACGTGCTGGCCAGCAACGCCGAAGAAGCCCTAACCAAAGCGCATGAATACAAAGAAGAGGTGCGCACCGCCATTGCCGCCATGGAACAGCCGCTGGCCTTGCTGGCCGCCATCGAGACCAACGTCGATCAAGTCAGCACCGTGCTCCAGGAGCTGCAGCAGCGCTTCAATGAACAGCGACTGGCCTATGACGCCCTGCTGGAGAAAGAACAAAGCTGGGGTCACAAGGCCGCCATCATGCTGCGTGGCCAAACCCACCGGGAAGAGCTTGAGCAGCAGAAAGACAAACAACTGCTCATTTTGCTTCAGATCGGCAAAACCATCAAGATCGTGATCCAAGAGCCCGTGATCGACCCAAGCGGTGCCGCCATCGAGGGCATGCAAACCCGCTTGGACGGCCTTTTAAGCGCCGCCAATATCAGCACAGACGCAGTCGTCCCAGCCACCAGCCCAACCTGAAGCACCGCTTGGAGTACGCCATGCCCCAACCCTCCCCGCACATGCTCAAGCTGATCGGCAGCATGGGCCAGCTTGCGCCTCCCGCCACCGCAGCGCAAGGCTTGGTAGATATGTGGAACGCGCGCCAGAACTACCTGCAGCAGCGCGAGACCGAAAAAACCCGGCGCATAGAAATTCGCGCCCAGGCCGACGTGGAAATCGCCCGCATCCGCGAGCAAGCCCAACTCGTGCGCGAGTATTTCCAGCTCTCATTTGCCGAGCGGCGCGACAACTTCGAGCGCTCCTTCACCCTGCTCGACGCCGGCCTGAGCGCCGGCAACGAGCGCCAGATCGAAGCCGCCCTGGGCCTGATCGTGACCCTGATCCAAGAGTCGCCCCTCAAGCAAGCCACCGAAACCCTGCGCCAGATCAAGGAGCGCAAACCCGGCCAGATCATAGACATTTGATAAAGCCCAGCCAGCGGCTCATGCAAAGTGCGACCATGAGCCCCACTGCCCCATGCGCCTTGAGCCAGATCAAGCCGCAGCGGGCGGCGGGTCTATATCAACTTCCGGGATACGACACCTAATTCCCCAAGGGCTTTAGCAGTTCGGCCAGGTCGCTCTCGCCAAACAGCGGCTCGCGC
>BBPD01002393.1_pt1 | contig 16136 bp, 19 predicted proteins | sample 1344911 | NCBI WGS metagenome assembly BBPD01 (sample SAMD00019088, study PRJDB2971) | groundwater metagenome | biome: freshwater biome; feature: mineral spring; material: ground water | place: USA: CA, Sonoma | collected 2011-09 | depth surface m
GGCACTTTAGTCTAGTCACTATATCCCGCCAAATGACCGATGTCAAGCGCAACGATGAGCAGTTCTTAAACCAATCTAAGACCAGGCTTGACATCCATATCCCACCCGGAGGTCTTGCCCGCCTTGAGTCTAAAATAACCGCAGGCAGCGATCATCGCCGCATTATCCGTGCAAAGGATCGAGCTGGGAATGAGAACCGGCAATGATGAGCGCTGAATCATGGTCTGGCGAAGCTCGTCGTTGGCCGCTACCCCTCCGGCAAGCAGAATCTGCTTCACATTGTATCTCCGGGCCGCCTCGACCGTTTTGGTAACCAGGACATCCACCACTGCCTCCTGAAAACCGGCGGCTAGATCTATAACCATTTGAGACGTCGCCGATTCATCCGCAATTCCCAGATCGCGCGTCATTTGGAACACCGCTGTCTTGAGCCCGCTGAAGCTGAAATCATCGCTTCCCTTGAGCCAGGCTCGCGGCAGCCGATAGGGCCTCTGAGCCCCTTTTGCTGCCCGCTCGATGATCGTCCCCCCCGGATAGCCCAGCCCTAGCAGCCTTGCCACCTTATCGAAGGCCTCCCCGGCGGCATCATCTCGGGTTCTGCCCACTTGACAGTACTGGCCGTGGCCCTCCATCAGAACGAGGTCCGTATGCCCACCGGAGACGATGAGGCAGAGAAGCGGAAATTCAGGAAGGCCATTCTTCCCCTCCTCCTCAATCCAGTTGGCATAGATGTGTCCCTCCAGGTGATTCACACCGATAAGGGGCAGGTCGCAGGCTAGGGCGAGTGATTTCGCCAGGTTCACCCCCACCAGAAGTGAGCCGGCGAGGCCCGGCCCGTTGGTGACAGCGATTGCCGCGAGGCCCTTGAGATCCACCCCCGCTTCGGTGAGCGCCCGTTGCAGGATCGGAATGACGCTCAGCAAGTGTTGCCGCGAGGCGACCTCGGGAACTATCCCGCCATACCGGGCATGGATTTCCACCTGCGAGGCGACGATGTTGGACAGAATTCTGGTGCCATTCTCCACCACCGCAGCAGCGGTCTCATCGCAGGATGTTTCGATCCCCAGGATTCTCATCTCTAAGGCTCCTTCCCCATAGAACTTGCCCGGCATTATACCCATCATAACATTTTTGGTATTATCCTGCTATAATTTTGCTGGAAGCAAAAATTGCAAAGGGGATTCGAATATGGTCACTTCTCAGAGAATTCGGGTTCAGACCAGGGGCTACTGCGAGATAGTAGATATAACCGACCAGGTATGCCATGCGGTCAAAGAAAGCGGCCTCAAAGCCGGCACTGTTACCGTATTTGTGTCTGGCTCCACGGCCGGGGTCACCACCGTGGAGTACGAACCTGGCCTCATCGCCGACCTGCAAACCGCCTTCGAGCGACTGGTGCCGCAGGGGCTAGATTATCAGCACAACAGGCGTTGGGGAGATGGGAATGGCCATTCCCATGTGAAGGCCTCCCTACTGGGAGCATCTATGATGGTTCCATTCGCCGAGGGTCGCCCGATGCTGGGCACCTGGCAGCAGGTGGTGGTGATCGATTTCGACAATCGTCCCCGAACGAGGGAGATTATCTTGCAGATTATGGGCGAATGAGTGGAGATGGCGTCATGCTCAATGCATCTCACGTTGACTTATATCGGGGCATGCTCCATACTATGATAAAAGTAGGGGCGAGACGTGCCTCGCTCTTATTAAAAAAGATGAGGTGGCATGATGGTAAGCACTAAAGTCAAATTCACCTACGATGACTATCGCACCGCACCGGACGACAAACGCTACGAATTATTGGAGGGGGAATTGGTCATGGTTCCAGCACCAAGTTTTGCACACCAGCGCATTTCGAGCAACATTGAGTTCATCCTGCAGCGATTTGTTCGGCAACATCATCTAGGGATCATTCTGAGTGCTCCTTTCGATGTGGTTCTCAGTGAGGAGAGGGTATTCCAGCCAGACATCCTTTTCGTCTCCCGAGAGCGCCTTTCGATCATCAACCTGCAGAACATCCGGGATGCCGCCCCCGACCTGGTGGTGGAGATAGTTTCCCCGGCAACGGCGGAACGAGACCGGTTCTACAAGCGCGCCGTCTATGCCCGATACCGGGTAAAGGAGTACTGGATCGTAGACCCTGAAGCCAGAACCATTGAGGTGACGAAGCTGGGGGAGAAGGACCTGGAGACGGTGAAGGTCTATGGCGAAGGTGAATCACTCAAATCCCCCCTCCTCGAGGGTCTCTCGATTGAGTTGGATGAGGTTTTTTAGTCCACGGGGGTGCTGAGAGCACGGAGGCAACGGTCGGGGCTTTTACACCACTCTTAATCTACACTTGAGGAGGTCATTTGATTGAACCAAGTTATTGCTACCGGGCCGAGGTTAGCCGGGTGGTGGATGGGGATACCGTAGACGCCGTGATCGACCTCGGATTCTACATCAAGATAACCGAAAGGCTGCGGCTTGAGGGGCTGAATACCCCTAGAATACGTGGGATTCGGCATACATCCGAGGAGTATAGAAGGGGGATCGAGTCTAAGACTTATGTCGAGAAAAGGCTGGCGCAAAACGGCAACCAGATGCTGGTGGAGACGGGAAGAGGGAGAAATGGCGAAGGTGGGTAGCCACCATTTACCTCGCGGATTCTCAAAAGAGCCTCAACGAGGAGCTAATCGAGAAGGGGCTTGCCCGGAGGGCGGAGTACTAATATGAGAGTGAAGCGATGCCCTGAATTGGTCCTTTGGGATACAGGAGATGAGGATATTGTTGAATACCAAATTCTAAATGCAATGTGGTGAAGCTGCCAGAGAGCTTCACATTATGCAACCGTTCACCCCAGGCAACATTGTCCTAACTCGACAAAGAGGAGTGGGGTAGGGGACTCTAGACTCTATGATGAGCATCACCAGGCTGAGGGAAAAAGCGACAGAACTCTTCGGAAATGACTTTGAGCCATTTGAGGACACCGATCCGTTCAATGGTAACAGGATACTTCGGGGATTTAGCTGTCGAGCATCAACGAATCTTTATGGCTCGCTCTTGATAACCCATGTTGACAATGAGGAGAATGTCCAGTTGGTCTACGGCACACCGAAGATGTCCTATCCATTTGACAGGGCGGGCAGGTACACATTCCCCAAGGCAAGAAAGATCGAGGTATTTGAAAAGATTGATGGCACTAATATATTGGGATATACATACACCGCCAATGGGTATCGGTATCTGACCTTTAAGACGAGATTGAGAGCCAATGTTGCCAACAGTCGCTTCGGCCCCTTCCGTGATATGTGGCAAGAAATCCTCGAGCGATATCCCGCTATCAGGGAGATGAACAAAGTAAACCGGTGCAACATAAGCTATGAGTTGTACGGTAACCAGAATAAGCATCTGGTGGTATATTCAGTAAAGCTCGATGTAGCGGTGCTGTTCGGGATTACACCTCAGGGCAATATTCTGAGTCCGAGGCAGCTTGATATATGTGGCCTCCCTGCAGCGCCTTACTTCGGCGATATCACTAAGGACTATGTCTGGGAATACCAGTCAGCCCAGCGGAAATGTGAGGAAAGTCTCGAACAGGTGGAAGGTGGGTACACCGGAAGCGAAGGGCGCGTTTGGTATTTGTTTGCGATGGACGATAAAGTGATTCAACTCAAGTGTAAGCCCGAAACCGTGGAGCAAATTCACTGGGCCGCTGGCGGTGGACTGGGGCGCAACGTAATCGCCGCCACCTGTTACAATGCGCTGGAAAATGTGGATATGCTCACCTACGACTTTGTGAAGCAACTGCTGCTTGAGGAATTCACCGAAGCCCAGGTGGAGAGTGTGAAGGACCTGGTGATTAAAGTCATTGACGAGGTCATGGCCGAAGTTACATTCAAGGCGCAGATAATCGAGGAATATCGCAGCCTGGGCATGGATATTACCCTGGATAAAGCAGCGGTGATGCGCCACTTTGGGTCTAAATATCCGCGGAAAGAGATGCGGAAGATATATTCGATAATAACCGGCAGCTAACTTCGCCAACATTCTGCGTCTCGCTGCCCTGCTTCTCATCGGCAACCACTGGGGAGTCGAAGCCGCTATCCGCTTCATGCACGATTTTTTCAGCCTGCTCTTCTTCGGGGTGTCGATTGTGATCTCGGTGTGCTCTGTGGCTGAGTAGTTACGTTTTCTGTTATAATAGACGAGTGCTGTTATTTGGCCACACCGGGATCACTTTAGGCCTGGCGCTGGGAGCGGATAATGCCCTCCGCAGCAGGCTGCCGTTCCGCAACAGAAGCAAGGTGGCAGAAGAGATCGCCAATCCATCTCCGCTGGCACCTCAGTTGCAGGGGTTGGCGGCCATGGTCGCCTCCGTAGACTACCGGCTGGTACTGGTCGGCTCGATACTGCCGGACATCATTGATAAGCCGATGGGAATATACCTCTTCGGCGATACCTTCAGCAACGGCCGCATATTCGGTCATTCTCTGCTATTCTTCCTCATTATCCTTCTTGCCGGACTGTACCGCTACCTTCGATCCGGCAGGTTGGGCATTCTTGTTTTATCCCTCTGCTCCGGTTTTCATCTCATTTTAGACCAGATGTGGCTTGAGACCCGAACCTTGTTTTGGCCGCTATACGGACTGGCTTTCCCCCGGTACGATATGACCGGCTGGCTGGCAAACCTGATTGAGGCATTGAAGACGGATCCGGCAGTGTATTGGCCCGAAATTGTGGGGATGCTTATCCTCATACTTTTCACGCTGGAGTTGCTCCGAAACAGGGGCCTGCTGAGTTTCTTGAGGAATGGTATTGTGAAATGGACCACTACGACGTCCTGATAATCGGCGCCGGCCCGGTTGGAAGCCACGTGGCCTGCAGGCTGGCCGGCCTGGGCTACAGAGTAGCGGTTCTTGAGGAGCACGAAGGGATTGGCGATCACGTCTGCTGCACCGGGATTATCAGCCGGGAATGTGCGCAGTTTGCCGGTATTAACGAAGTGTCCGACGGATGTGTCCTGAAAGTGGCGCATTCGGCCAGGCTATTTGCCCCGTCAGGAGATTTTCTGAGGGTCAGTAAGGATGAAGTCCAGGCCTATATCCTCGATCGGGCTGCCTTTGATCGGTGCTTGGCGGAAAAGGCTGAAAGACAAGGTGCCGAGTATTTCCTGGCTAGCTACGTAAGAGACATCAAAGTCTCCGGTGACGAGGTCAGGGTGTGGGTCGATCAGCGGGGGGAAGTGCTGACCTTCCGGGGCCGTGTAGCGATTATCGCCAACGGGTTTGCCTCTAAATTGCCGGAAGGATTAGGCCTTGGACAGATAAAGGATTTCATCATTGGGGCTCAGACTGAGGTGGAAACCAATGGGATCAGTGAGGTTGAGGTCTACTTCAGCCAGAGGATAGCCCCGGGATTCTTTGCCTGGCTTGTGCCTGTTTCACAGCACCGAGCACGAGTGGGGCTTTTCTCGCGTGAAAAACCCGGCGCCTATCTGAGAGAGTTTCTGGCGCAGCTTGCAGCACAGGGGAAGATATCCACATCATCGGGCTCAGGGACGAGCCTGACTACCTGTGCCGAGGGCACTATCTCATACAGAGGGATTCCGCTCAAGCCGCTCCCCAGGACCTACGGCGACAGGGTACTGGTTGTCGGCGATGCCGCGGGACAGGTCAAGCCCACCACCGGCGGCGGAATATATTACGGTCTCCTGTGTGCTGACATGGCGTCCAAAGCCGTCCACGAGGCATTCGGCGCAAACGATTTCTCCAGGAGAAAGCTTGCCGAATACGAAAGGCTCTGGAAGCGAAAACTGGGGCGAGAACTGCAGATTGGTTACTTCGCCCGGAGACTATACAACGGGCTCTCCGACAAGCGGATCGAGAAGATATTCAGCATTATCAGAGACAACAACATCCACGAGGCATTGCTTGATTCCCCCCATTTCTCATTTGATCGGCACGGTGGACTGATATTAGATGGACTGAAACGTTTGGCTCCCTGGAGGTACCTGTTGGGCAAATATAGTATCCCGCGTGATGTGCTGTAAGATTCCCTCAGCGAGATTAGACCTTGGACTTCTCTACCTGTGAAGATGGGGGATGGCCTGGGTAGTCCGGTCGAGAGAATGGGTGAACAATTGCCAGATCCAATAATGAAAAGGAAGGGGTATAGAATGGCTAAGCCAACTACGAATGCCGAGAGATTGGTGATGATTTCGGTGCAGGGCAAGGTGGCCTCACCCACCGCGCGTGGAGACTTTGAGGTGGATCATGAGGGCAAGCCGTTTGTGCTGCCGGGCTCAGGGGGGATTGTCTATAATATAAAAGTGGGTGACCCGGTCTATGGCTGGATAGGGGATCACGTCGAGCCCGGGGTCTCAACGACTGCCGATGAGAAGGATCGTTCATCCAAGATCAATGCCGGTTACAACTTCTATGCCTGCATTGGAAATGATGCTATAGTGGTTTCAGACGAGGCCAAGGGCAGCAGGGGAACGGTTACCGGTCACCATGGCGGTGCTGAACATGTGCTCATAGATTTCCCGGATGATGTGCTGGAAAAACTCACTCTGGAGAGCAAGTTCCTCATCCGTGCCTGCGGCCAGGGGTTGGAACTCTTAGATTACCCCCAAATCAAGGTTTACAACCTCGATCCACGGCTTTTCGACAAGATGGCAATTGAAGATATGAGTGGAAAGATTCGAGTGCCTGTCGCGGCGATTGTCCCCGGAAAGCTTATGGGGTCAGGAGTCGGCTCCACCAGGATGGCAGCCGGAGACTACGATATCATGACCTCAGATAAGGAAGCCTTAAGAGAGAGTGGACTTGAGCGCCTGCGCTTTGGCGATATCGTGGCCATCACCGATCACGATAACACCTATGGTCGCTGCTACCGCAAGGGAGCGATAACCATAGGAGTGATCATTCACGGCGACTGCCGCTTCGCCGGCCACGGCCCGGGTGTCTCCACTATCCTGTCATCTGCCAGTCCCCTGATCGAACCAGAGATTCGGGAAGGGGCTAACATTGCTGATATCCTGAAACTGGAACGGGGTCAATCGTCATGACAGGGGGGAAATCCCGACCCTGCAATCGGCATCTGAAGATGCCTCGCACGACAGGAGCGAAACTTGGGTTTTGCTGAAAGCTGATCGCTTACATTCTGTTGAAACTCTGCCGGTATTGACAATCTTATCCTCAGCGCTTATCATATCCATAGGTACTTCCTCTCTTAAACCTTCATGGTGCGGTTATCTTCTAGTAGCTGAAAAGAGGCACCTTTGTGAAATTAGTGTTTAATAATTGACAGAAAAAGCAGCGACGAGGCTTTCAGAACGATTATGAGGAGGATAAAAGTGAAGGAGAAGTTCAGTCCGGTAGGAGAGAAAGAGGTAACTCGTGCCATCGTCAGCGAGTTTGCCACCCAGTTCACAGAATACGTGGAAAGCGACTGTGTCATTGTCGGTGCCGGACCGAGTGGGCTTATGGCCGGCAGGAACCTGGCGAGAGCGGGAAAGAAGGTGCTCATCGTCGAGCGGAACAACTACCTTGGCGGTGGCTTCTGGATTGGCGGCTATCTACTGAATAAGGTGACCGTAAGGCATCCGGCGGAGAGAGTTCTGGATGAGCTTGGCATCCCCTATAAAGAAGTTGTCAAGGGATTGTTTGTCGCCGATGGACCCCATGCCTGCTCAAAACTCATCGCTTCAGCGTGCGACAGCGGGGTTGTCTTCGCCAATATGACGATCTTCGATGACCTGGTATTGAGAGAAGATAGTCGCGTTGCCGGGGTGGTGATCAACTGGACGCCCGTCACGGCATTGCCCCGAGAGATAACCTGCGTTGATCCGGTGGCGCTCGAATCGAGACTGGTTATCGATGCCACTGGTCATGACGCTCAGGTGGTGAGGAAGCTGGAGGAGCGGGGCTTAATCAAGACAAAGGGCTACGGTGCGATGTGGGTGGAGCGGTCGGAAGACCTGATCATCGAGCACACTGGAGAGGTTCATCCGGGATTGATCGTCGCCGGCATGGCGGTTTCGACAACCTATGGGTTGCCCCGGATGGGGCCGACCTTCGGGGCGATGCTCTTGTCGGGAGAAGTGGCGGCGGAGATTGCGCTGGAACATCTGAAATGAAAGCTGTCCGGGTAGAAGCGATTCTCCTCTACGACGAAGGCACGGCCGAACAACTGAATATAGAGGAGATCGCCAAGTACTTAATAGACAAACTGAAGAGAGTACCGGTGGAGGTGAGGGGTAATCCCTTTGCCTCTTGTCGGGAGAAGGACTCCGATTGGGCGAGAAAACTCGCATCTATCAAGATTCAGAATGCAGCCAGAAAGCTTGTCATCAGCGAACCCCTCTATGGTGAGGTTCAGTATGAACAGAGGAGGATTCTGGGAAAAACCAGGGCATTCGGAGTCCTTTACGACGGGTTTCATCTTCTGAGGATCTTTTCAGAACTTATACCCCGGGGAGAACGTGCCCCGGGGTTTGTTCATATCTTCCTCACCAACCGTCTGTTTGCCACCTGGGATGACGGCGACAGGAGGTACCATGCCCGGACAAGCGTGTATGGTCTTTCCTCCGTCATCTCTACCACCGGGATTGTAGAGGCACCCGCCAAGCCGAGGGAATACTACGTCCTCAAGCAACAGTATGAGATGCTGGGGAAGGATTTGTTGGAGCTCAAAGAGAGATTCAAGGGAAGCTTCATTGATTACGAGGATGAGCGCCTGACCGAGGTTGTGAAGGGGTACGCCATGCAGGCGGTTTTCTATTCCTCGACCGGCGACCCCTTTTGTGATGATAAGGGCTGCAGGCTGTATAACGCTCACTGGCAGGAAGAGCTTATCTTTGCCCAGCTTGAGAGCGAGTATGAGTTTTGCCCGCGGCATACGGGGCTGCTCAATTTAATGCAAACCTCAAGACCTGACCCCAAGAATGCGAGGAGAAAACTTGACATTGATAATACTATATGGTAGTATATAGTATGAAACAGTGTGTGGAATCAAACAGCCAAAAGACCTGACCCCAAGAATGCAAGGAGGGGACTTGACAATGATAATACTATATGGTAGTATATAGTATGAATGACGGAAACACAGCGCGGACAGTGCTAGAGGATGAACGGAATGTCTACAGTGTTACGGCAGTACCGATATGCCAGGGAGAAGCCCTCTCTCCTGGCAAGGATGAGGAAAATCGAGGGCCAGGCTAGAGGCATTCAGCGGATGATCGAGGACGATCGTTACTGCATCGACATCGTTCAGCAGTTAACTGCCCTCTCAGCAGCCGTTGACGAGGTCTCGCTGCTCATCATGGAGAGTCACATTGAAGGCTGCGTCGCTGATGCCATCCGTGACCAGCACGGCGAGGGTCATATCAAGGAGCTAATGGGAACGATACGGAAAGCCCTGAAGTGGTGATAATGGAGTTACAACAAAAGATTCGATCCTGCGATGGAGCTACTATTTTGGGGAGGAAAGCATGATGAATGGTATTGTCATTAGCATCGACCCGGTAATCTTCCAGTTGGGAGCTTTTGAGCTGCGCTGGTATGGTGTAGCTGTAATGCTGGCAATCGTAGCAGGAGTGCTCATATCGGCATACCTGGGTCAAAAGAAAGGGATTGCCAAAGAGGAAATCTACTCCCTCGCTCCATGGGTGGTGATCGGTGGGCTGTTGGGCACAAGACTGTTCCATGTAATAGACTATCTGGAATACTATTTGGCCAATCCGTGGCAGATATTTGGATTCGAAGGCTTAGCTATTTGGGGCGGGGTTGTCGGGGGAGGAGCAGCAACTATCGTCTATGCCAGGATAAGGCATATTCCGCTGGGTCGCCTCGTTGACGCCATGGCACCGGCACTGCTTACCGGCCAAATGATCGGCCGGATCGGTTGCATTATTGATGGGCATATCTTGGGTGGTGTCACCGATTTGCCCTGGGGCTTCATTTACACTCATCCGGATGCTCTGATCCCTGCGCACCTCTTGGGAGTGCCAATCCACCCTTATCCGTTATATGAGATAATGTGGAATGCGATGGCCCTGCTGGTGATCTTGCGGCTTAGTCGCCACTTCACCAAGGATGGACTGGTGTTCCTGAGTTACCTGTCGCTTTACTCCCTGGGACGATTCTTCCTTACGTTTGTGCGGGTGGAAAACGTCATATTTTGGGGGTTGCAGCAGTCACAGTTGGTGGCAATAGTTATGCTGATTGCCGCAGTGGCGATGTTCATCTACTTGGCCAGAGCGGGAAATGGTGTGGCCGCAGAGAAAGGAAGTGCAGTTTGATGGATATGGTGGTGATTTTCGGGGTGGCCATCCTTATATTGATATGATGGCTAGAGATACCGAGTGTTCAACTAAGCAATAGGAGGTAGACATGGACAAGAATCTGAAGTTGGCCCTGGTCATCGGGGGTATAGTGGTGGCCATCCTTATCGTGCTGCCCCTGGTATTCGGACTAGGCTGGGTAACCTGGGGATATCATGGTAGAGGGTGGGGAATGCCGTGGCCGTGTCCGATAGGAGGCTTTGGTGGTGGGTGGTTCATGCCGTTTGGCGGTGGGTGGTTCATGCCGCTATTCATGCTCCTCTTCTGGGGGCTGGTCATCTGGGGAGTGGTGTCCCTGGTGCGTGGAGGAAGCCAATCCAGCGGCTCCACATCCGGTTCCAGCCAGCCCAACTCGGCTCTGCAGATACTGAAGAAGAGGTATGCTGCGGGTGAGATCAGCAAAGAGGAATACGAGGAGAAGAGGAAGGACATCTCGTGAATGGGCCGAAACTGACCCGAAATAGCGATGGGGGATGAGATGGATGCCTGACGAAACCAGGCGGAAGATAATCCTTTCGATCACGGGCATGACCTGCGACTCCTGTGCAGATACGATCGAGAGGGGGCTTTCCAGTATGCCTGGGGTATCCCGGGTCAATATCAACCCTGCCAGTTAAAAGGCGTCGGTCGAATAAAGGAGTCAAAGGCAGGATGTAATGATTTATGCAAATGACTATATGTAGGCTAAATAGTTACGTTGATTTAGAATAGTGGTTCCTAAAATGGGAAGAGTTTCTGTCAACAAGACATATTCAATAAAGGGGAAAAAGGATGAAGGTCACAGACCCTGTCTGCAAGATGATTATAGAAGATAAGGATGCGGTCGCAACATCATTCTATAATGGAATTGCCTATCACTTTTGTTCAAAGCCCTGCAAAGAGGACTTTGACAAAAACCCTGATGTTTATACTGGCAAGAAACTTTCCATGCCCGGTAAAGAAGAACTGATTTCCATCACATCAAAGGCAATAGGTGAAATGGCAAAAGACCCCATATGCGGAATGGTTATTCCAAAAGACCGTTCCATAAAAAGGGCGGCGGGAGGCAGGGCATACTACTTCTGCAGTGAAAGTTGTGTTAGGACCTTTGAAGCACCTGAGGCAGAACTGAAATCCATGAAGAGGAGGGTCACCATTGCCCTTACAGGTGTAGTTATCCTTGCCATTTTCAGGGCAGGCGTATTTCTCGGGCTTGCAGGAGGTGCAACAATCCTCACAATGGTTCCCATACCATGGCTTCCATGGTTCACAGGGGGAGTATGGCTTTTTATAATCACAACACCCATTATGATCTTTGGTGGCAAGGGATTTTTCATAGGAGCCTGGCACGCGATAAAAAACCGTGTGGCGAACATGGACCTACTTATAGCTCTCGGAACATCTACGGCTTATCTTTACAGCACTTTTATTGTATTCGTTCCGGGCGTTTTACCTGTTGAAGAAGGGAATGTCTATTTTGAGGTCTCTGCCGTAATAATAGCCTTTGTCCTTTTAGGCAAATATATGGAAGAGATAATAAAGAAAAGGAGTTCCGCTGCCGTTAGAAAGCTCCTTGATTTAAGACCCCAGACAGCGAGGGTCATAAGGGATGGCTCAGAAGTGGAAATCCCTGCTGAATCAGTGATGGTCGATGAGATAGTTATTATCAGACCTGGCGAAAAAATACCCACCGACGGTGTTGTCATAGAGGGCTATTCATCTGTGGATGAGAAGATGATAACAGGGGAGAGCGTTCCTGTTGAGAAAAAGACAGGGGATAAGGTTATAGGTGGCACAATAAACAAGGTTGGGTCCTTCAAATTCAGGGCAACGAGGGTTGGTTCTGATACCACATTGAGCCAGATAATAAAGATGGTAGAAGAGGCACAGGCTTCATCCTCCCATATTCAGAGGCTTGGTGACAAGGTGGCATCCTATTTTGTCCCAGCGGTTATAGGGGTTGCCTTCCTGTCTGCTTTAGTTTGGATACTCACAGGCAATCCCACCCTTGCACTCCTGTCCTTTGTTGCTGTCCTCATCATAGCATGTCCATGTGCATTGGGCATTGCCACTCCAGCGGCACTTATGGTTGGAGTCGGAAAGGGAGCAGAATTGGGGATACTCATAAGAGGGGCTGAATACCTCGAAAGGGCTGAAAAATTAAGCGTAGTGGTATTTGACAAAACAGGTACCCTGACAAAGGGAGAACCAGAGGTTACAGAAATAGTGACCGTTGAAGGCGTCAGAGAAGATGAAGTATTACGATTTGCAGCCATTGCGGAAAAGGGATCTGAACATCCACTGGCTGAGGCCGTAATAAAAAGGGCAAATATGAGGGGACTGAGCACACCCGATTATGAAACATTTGAGGCTATTCCGGGACATGGCGTTATGGTGATATACGAAGGCAAGGAGATTTTAATCGGCAATAGAAGACTTATGAAAGAGAGAGGCATACCATACGAAGATAAAGAGGCAATCATCTCTGACCTTGAAGAAGAGGGAAATACGGTAATGATCGTTGCCCGAGAAAAGAAGCTCATGGGATTCATTGCAGTGGCAGACACATTGAAAGAAAATGCTGGGGATGTTATAAAAGGGCTAAAAACAGAAAAGATAGAGGTCATAATGCTTACCGGTGACAATGAAAGGACAGCAAAGGCCATAGGCAATAGAATCGGCATAGAGAAGATAATTTCAAATGTCCTTCCAGGGGATAAGGCAAAGGTTATCAAGGAACTCCAGACCGAAGGAAAAGTTGTGGCAATGGTGGGGGATGGGATAAATGACTCCCCTGCCCTTGTCCAGGCAGATATAGGAATTGCCATTGGGGGCGGCTCTGATATTGCCAAGGAGGCAGGCGGGATTATACTTGTGAGGGATGACCTCAGGAACGTTATTAAAGGGATTAAACTCAGCAGGGCAACAATGAGAAAGATAAAGCAGAACCTCTTCTGGGCATTTATTTACAATACCATTGGTGTACCAATCGCTGCCTTCGGACTCTTAAATCCCATGATTGCAGCAGCAGCCATGGCATTGAGTTCATTGTCTGTTGTCAGCAACTCTGCTCTCCTAAAAGGCGTAAAAATATGAAAAACACTTTCATCATCATATCCGGTATTATTCTCCTGCCCTTATTTATTGTCGGGATACTCGCATTGTTCGGCATATTCTTGGATATCCGGGTTTATATTATGTTTCTCATACTATGTCCCCTTGCAGCGGTAATTCTGTGGCTCATTTACAGGGATATGAAAAGAAAAATAGCAGGTGCAAAAAAGAAATGCAACGCACTGAGACTGAGCAGGGCAACGATGAGGAACATAAGACAGAAAAAAGAGGTCGGGTATGTGTCTTTCCTGATGAGTGATAATACTTAGTCAAACAAGGATGCAAGGGGTAAATGATCAGAGTTGAGTTGCTCCACAATGAGGGGTGTCATGTCTGGAAAGATACCAGGGAACTATTGAAGTCGATTTTAGTGGAGCGGAATGTCGAATATAAGTTGAGGGAAAGGTTGATTAGAACCCAGGAAGAAGCTAGAGAGCACAAGTTCTTAGGCTCTCCCCAAGTGAAGATCAACGGCCGCGATATCGATCCCGAGGCTGCTAAGATCCAGACCTACAACCCGAACGGCTGCAGGATTTATCTCTATAAAGATGACGTCTATGAATATCCCCCACGAGAGCTGATCCTGGAAGCTCTGGATCGGTTGAGGGTTGGCTAGTTCCCCGCGCGAAACCGGAGGCTTCAATCCTCAGTCTCAGTTTAATGGAACAAGGTTTCCAATTCTGAGGGGAACATATAGAGCTACAAGAATAGCTAAGCAGTGGAGAAAGGGATAGTTGTAAGTTTTTCCAAAAAGGGACTTGACAAAACTACTCAGGTGTGATATATTTCATTTTGAATCAGTGTAATCCTTTATATATGGTGGAGAGCAATGACCCGCCTCTCCTGCCGCGTGGCAAGCGGGTTTTAGGAAGACTAAACTATTACGAGAAAGGAGGATAAAATGGCCAAAGACTTGGTTTGCGGTATGGATGTCAACGAGAAGACGGCACCGGCTAAAATAGAGTACATGGGGAAGTCCTATTACTTCTGTGGGAACGGCTGCAAGAAGACCTTTGATAAAAACCCCAAGAAGTACGTCAAAGAGAAATCTGAACCAGGCCGAAGTTGCGCGTGCTAATTCAAAAGTAGCAGCACATTGAACCTACATCTGGCACTTGCCACGCTGGCAGGGGAGGCGGGCAATGATGGCAAAGCCCGATGCTCAAGCCACTGCTAAGACTCAGGCCCGCTACGATCGGAGCGCCCCGATCTATGACCTGATGGAGGGGCTGATGGAGCGCTCGGCCCGAAAATGGCGGAGACTGCTCTGGGCCCAGGTCGAGGGGGAGAGAGTTTTAGAAGTTGGCGTTGGCACGGGAAAGAATATGCCCTACTACCCGGCCAGAGCCCGGGTAACCGCGATCGACCTAAGCGTGAACATGTTCCAGCGGGCGCGGCGTTGGGTGGAGAGGGAGAAGGTCGAGGTCGAACTCCGCCAGATGGACGCCCAGGCACTGAATTTCCCCGACCAGTCATTTGACACCGTGGTGGCAAGCTTTGTCTTCTGCTCGGTGCCCGATCCCCTTCTGGGCATGGAGGAGCTGGGGCGGGTCACTAAATCCGGCGGGAAGATCCTGCTCTTGGAACATATGCGCCCGGAGAACCCCTGGCTGGGGAGTCTCTTTGATCTCTTCAATCCGCTGGTCGTCCGTCTCTTCGGGTTCAACATCAACCGGCGCACCCTGGCAAACATCGAAAGGGCTGGGCTGAAGATCGAGCGGGTGCAGAATATGGATAAGATGGGCATCGTCAAGTTGATTGTAGCTAAACCGCTCACGCATTCCTGTCAATGAGCTACGTCAAATCATTCAAAACGCATCTTCCTGATGACATACTTCCCTGCCGGGCCAGTATGGCGACAATACTTATCCCGGATTTGAGGCCTTCCCTCCTCAGCAGGACATTGAAAGTCTGATCGAACTACTCAGCCGAGGAGACCCCGAATCGTCCTTGCGCTGAAGGTGCAAAAGTGCGCGCAAGCTATCCGATGAACTCAATCAGAGGAGCTGATGACGGGGCGGCCGCTGCAGGGTTCATTCCTTTCCCCGGAATCGAAGCCTCTGGCAGGGCTAAGGGAAGTAAACCGGCGAGTGATATGGGCTTATGTCGAGGCAGCACGACCGGGATGGGAGGTAACCTTTGACATAGATGCCCAGGACCTGCGCCAACTGTGTGCATCACACATTGCCCATGTCTCCTGATGGAAAAGAAAAGGAACAAGTTGAAGTTCTACCTATTGAAACCCTTGGTGGAGCTGAGGAGATTCGAACTCCTGACCTCCTCCGTGCAAAGGAGGCGCTCTCCCAACTGAGCTACAGCCCCTCCAACTAGCCCACTCACCGACCTGCCTGCGGCAGGCATCACAGATATTCTAGCACGAGAGCCTGAGGTCCTGCAACTAGAGGATTCTTTCCTTAATCCGTGAGTCCGGACTCGAAAGACTCACCCACTGGGTAACGATTGAAAGCAATCTGATTAGCTTCGGAACTGGTACGCCCGGAGGGATTCGAACCCACGACCCTCGGTTCCGAAGACCGATGCTCTATCCACTGAGCTACGGGCGCTCAAATACAAATTATAACCTAACCAACCGCCGAAGTCCATCATTGGCTAACATTTTGCTAACCAATCTCTGCTATACCCTAATCGAGATGCCCTGTAGCCCTTCCTCAAATTGAAGCGGATGTTCCACCAAATAGTGCAAAGTATTGCGAATCTG
>BBPD01000249.1_pt2 | contig 16114 bp, 20 predicted proteins | sample 1344911 | NCBI WGS metagenome assembly BBPD01 (sample SAMD00019088, study PRJDB2971) | groundwater metagenome | biome: freshwater biome; feature: mineral spring; material: ground water | place: USA: CA, Sonoma | collected 2011-09 | depth surface m
CTGGCCGGTCGCTGGCAGACTGGCAGGCGGCGCCCGCCAACGGCGGGATTGCAGACCGGGTGCGGCTGGAGGCCCTGGTGATCGAACGCCCGCGTGGCCAGCTGGTGGCGCGGATCGATGCGCGGGTGGAGGCGATGTGGGCAGCGGGCGCGCTTGCCGAGGTGGAGCGGCTGGCTGCGCGGGGGCTTTCGCCAGCGCTGCCCGTGATGCGGGCGATCGGGGTGCCGCCCCTGCTTGCCCATCTGGGCGGTGCGCTGTCGGCTGCCGAGGCGATCGCGCGCTGGAAGCTGGACACGCGGCAGTATGCCAAGCGGCAGGCGACCTGGCTGCGCAACCAGCTGGGGTGCTGGCCGCGCCTCGATCCGCCGTAAAAGTTTGCAGGCATTTGCAGGGGCCCTTGTGGGTGCCGGCAGGGCTGTGCACAATCGGCACCTCGGGCCGGGGCAAACTGGGGAGATTCGCAATGTGCACATTTGTTCGCGTGGCCGCGCGCGCGGCTGCCTTTGGGGTGCTGTCTGTCGGGGTGCTGTCTGTGGCATCGGCGGCTGCGTCGGCTGCGAGTTTCGTGCCCTCGCAGTTCGTGATCTTCGGCGACAGTTTCGTGGACGCGGGATCGGTGAACCGCTTCTCGGACGGGGCGCTTGCGCCTGCGTCGCTTGGCTTCTGGCAGGGCCGCTGGTCGGACGGGCCGACCTGGGTCGATTATCTGAGCTATGCGAATTTCGGGACGACGACGAAGGCGTTCAACGAAGGTGTCGGGCCCGGCCTGCTTCCGCCGCCGTTCCGGCTGGGCGCGACCAACTTCGCGATCGGCGGCGCGCGCGGATCGGGTGACGATGTGCAGGCGGGCGGCACGATCCCCGGGCTGAACAGCCAGCTTGCCTTCTATCGGGGCTATCTTGCGCTGACGGGGCAGAGCGTCGATCCGAATGCGCTGTACATCATCAACTTCGGCAACAATGATGTGAACTTCATCCAGTCGCTTGCAGGGGATCCGGCGGCGCAGGTGGGCGTGGCGAATGCCTATGTGACGAACATGACGAACGCCGCGCTCGGGCTGGTGGCGGCGGGCGCGCGAAACATCCTGATTGCCGGCGTGCCGAACCCGCTGGAAACGGAGGGGCAACTCCTGCAGTCCATGCTGAACACCAGCCTTGCGGCACAGCAGCCGCTGTTCAGTCTGGCGGGTGCCGATGTGCAGCAGTTCGATTACTTCGCCTTCTTCACCGCGCTGCAGGCCGATCCAACGCAGTTCGGACTGCCGGCCGGGCTGGATTTCACCACGTCGTGCCTTGCGGCCAGGCTGGCCATGCCGACGGCCGATTGCAGCAATTATCTGAGCTTCGACGGCATCCATGTGACGACAGGGGTGCAGCGGGCGATTTCCATCGAGGTCGCGAACCAGCTGGGGATTGCGGCCGTGCCCGAGCCGGCGAGCTGGGCGCTGCTGATTTCGGGCTTCGGCGTGGTTGGGCTGGCGCTGCGGCGGCGGCGGGCGGTTCTGGCCTGAGCAGCCGCCGCGGCCCGATTCGCGAGGCGAAGAACAGGGATGGCCGATTGCGCCTGCGCAGAGCCGAAATGGTATGAATCGCACGGGACTTACAGTTTCAGGGACATAAAAGAACAAGGTTAGGCCTGAAACCGCAATGTCGTGTCGGATTGGACGTTGACAGGCCCGGCGGTGCTGCCTATGCGCGCCGGACGCCTGGCGAATATGCGCCAGCGGCAAAAGCACAAAGGACCGTCGAGATGCAAGGCCGGGAGTTGAGCGGCGCCGACATCATCGTGCACGCCCTCACGGATCTGGGCGTGGACACCATCTTTGGCTATCCGGGCGGTGCGGTTCTTCCGATCTATGACGCGCTGTTCCGGCAGACGGTGATTCGCCACATCCTGGTGCGACACGAGCAGGCGGCGGTGCATGCAGCCGAGGGCTATGCGCGCTCGACCGGCAGGCCGGGCGTCGTGCTGGTGACGTCGGGGCCGGGCGCGACCAATGCGGTGACAGGGATCACCGATGCGCTGATGGACTCCATTCCGGTCGTGGTGCTGACAGGCCAGGTGGCAACGCACTTGATCGGATCGGACGCCTTTCAGGAGTGCGACACGGTGGGCATCACGCGCCACTGTTCCAAGCACAATTATCTGGTGAAAGAGACCGCGCGGCTGGGCGCGGTTATCCACGAGGCGTTCCACATCGCGACCTCGGGCCGGCCGGGGCCGGTGGTGATCGACATTCCGAAGAATGTGCAGGTGGCGACTGCGCGCTATGAAAAGCCCGGCCGGATCGAGCACCGGACCTATCGCCCGAAGGTGAAGGGCGATCTGGCTGCGATCGAGGCGGCGGTCGAGATGCTGGCCGTGGCCGAGCGGCCGATCCTCTATGTGGGGGGCGGGGTGATCAATTCGGGGCCCGGGGCTTCGCAGCTTCTGCGCGATCTGGCGCGGCTGGCGAAGGCGCCTGTTACCAGCACGCTGATGGGGCTGGGGGCGTTTCCGGCGAGCGACCCGCAGTTCCTGGGGATGCTGGGGATGCACGGCACGTTCGAGGCCAATATGGCGATGAACAGTTGCGACCTGATGCTGTGCCTTGGCGCACGGTTCGACGACCGGGTGACCGGGCGGCTGGATGGTTTCAGTCCCCACAGCCGCAAGATTCACGTGGATATCGACCCCTCCAGCTTCAACAAGACGGTGCGGGTCGACCTTTGCATCGAGGGCGACGTGGGCCATGTTCTGGAGGATATGGTGAAGCTGTGGCGCGCCCGCGGGCACCAGGCGCAGCCCCAGGACGACTGGTGGAACCGCATCGGGGGCTGGCGCGCCCGGCAGAGCCTTGCGTTCACCCAGGAGGGTGCGACGATCCAGCCGCAGCACGCCATCCGGCGCTTGTGGGAGGCAACGCACAAGGCGAGCCCGATCATTACCACCGAGGTCGGCCAGCATCAGATGTGGGCGGCGCAGCATTTCGACTTCGAGAAGCCGAACAAGTGGCTGACGAGCGGGGGGCTGGGCACGATGGGCTATGGCTTGCCGGCCGCGATCGGGGCGCAGCTGGGGAATCCGAAAGCGCTGGTGATCGACATTGCGGGTGAGGCCAGCATCCAGATGAACATCCAGGAGCTGGCGACCGCGACCCAGTATCGCCTGCCGGTGAAGGTTTTCGTGCTGAACAACGAATATATGGGAATGGTGCGCCAGTGGCAGGACCTGACCTATGAGGGCCGCCATTCGCACAGCTATTCCGACAGCCTGCCCGATTTCGTGAAGCTGGCCGAGGCCTATGGCTGGAAGGGCATCCGCATCGAGACGGCAGACCAGCTGGACCCCGGCATTGCCGACATGCTGGCGCATGATGGGCCGGTGTTCGTGGACTGCATGGTGGAGAAGCTGAGCAACTGCTTCCCGATGATCCCGAGCGGCGCGACGCACACCGAAATGCTGCTGGGGCCGGCCGACGTGGCGGGCAAGGTGGACAAGAGCGCGGAGGCGCTGGTTTGATGGCGGCGCGGTTGAAATCGCTGTTTCCCGAGGAGGCGGCCGAGCGGCACACGCTTTCGGTGCTGGTGGACAATGAGGCCGGCGTGCTGGGGCGGATCACGGGCCTGTTCTCGGCGCGGGGCTACAATATCGAAAGCCTGACGGTGGCCGATGTGACCCAGGACGAGAGCGTGAGCCGGATCACCATCGTGACCTCCGGCCCCAAACGGGTGATCGACCAGATCCGCGCGCAGCTGGACCGGCTGGTGCCGGTGCATTCGGTGACCGACCTGACCGAGCTTGGCCCCCACGTGGAGCGCGAGCTGGCGTTGGTGAAGGTGGCCGGGACGGGCGAGACGCGGGTGGAGGCGCTCAGGCTGGCCGATATCTTCCGCGCGCGCCCTGTAGACACCACCACCCACAGCTTCGTGTTCGAGATTTCGGGCTCCACCCAGAAGGTGGACCAGTTCATCGAGCTGATGCGCGAGGTGGGGCTTGTGGAGGTGGCGCGCGGCGGGGTTGTTGCGCTGTCACGGGGCGCACAGGCCGCCTGACCTTTCATCGCCGGCGGGTCCGGCCACACACCCAAAGGGGACTATCCGAAGATGCGCGTTTATTATGATGCCGATGCCGACCTTGCGCTGGTGAAATCGAAGAAGGTCGCGATCGTCGGCTATGGAAGCCAGGGCCACGCCCATGCGCAGAATTTGCGCGACAGCGGGGTTGCCGAGGTTGCAATCGCGCTGCGACCCGGTTCGGCGACGGCGGGGAAGGCGGAAGGCGCTGGCTTCAGGGTTCTGGGCAATGCCGATGCGGCGAAGTGGGCCGACATCATCATGATCCTTGCGCCCGACGAGCATCAGGCCGCGATCTGGGACCAGGACCTGCGCGCGAACATGAAGCCGGGCGCGGCGCTTGCCTTTGCGCACGGCCTCAACATCCATTTCGGCCTGATCGAGCCGCGCGCCGATATCGATGTGTTCATGATCGCGCCCAAAGGGCCGGGGCATACCGTGCGCTCGGAATACAGCCGCGGCGGGGGCGTGCCCTGCCTGATCGCAATCCATCAGGATGCAAGCGGGAATGCGATGGACGTGGCGCTGAGCTATGCCAGTGCCATCGGCGGTGGGCGCAGCGGCATCATCGAGACCAATTTCCGCGAGGAGTGCGAGACCGATCTGTTCGGCGAGCAGGCCGTGCTGTGCGGCGGGATCACCCACCTGATCCAGGCCGGGTTCGAGACGCTGGTGGACGCGGGCTACGCGCCGGAAATGGCCTATTTCGAGTGCCTGCACGAGACCAAGCTGATCGTCGATCTGCTGTATGAAGGCGGGATTGCCAACATGCGCTATTCCATTTCGAACACAGCCGAATATGGCGACATCACCACAGGCCCGCGCATCATAACCGATGAAACAAAGGCCGAAATGAAGCGCGTGCTGGCCGACATTCAGGCCGGGCGCTTCGTGAAGAACTTCATCCTCGACAACCGGGCCGGCCAGCCGGAGCTGAAGGCTGCCCGCAAGGCGGCGGCTGCGCACCCGATCGAGGAGGTGGGCGAGCGGCTGCGCGCAATGATGCCCTGGATTGCGAAGAACAAGCTGGTCGACCGCGCCAGAAACTGAGCGTGCGGTTTGCGCGCAAGCGCAAACCCGCCGACTGATATCAGGTCTCGATAGGGAAGACCCGATCGCGTTCGGCCTGTCGGCCGGCGCGCGATTGCGCTTGCCGCTGCTCGGGCAGCCGATGGTCGGCGGGATGCGGTATCAGTTGGCGCGCGGCCGATGGCCTGCCCGGGTGAACCCGTTGGACGACGCCCGCGCGAAGCCTACCCGGCCACCGCAACCGGCTCGGGCCGGCGCCACAGCAGGAACACCAGCGCGGTGCCGACCGCAACCGGCGCCAGCATCGCGGCATAGCCGCCGCTGCCGACGCCGGTGTCGAACACCCGGCCGGCGATCCAGCTGCTGAGCGCCTGGGCCGGTGCGGTGGCGAGTGCCATGAACATCATCTGAGCGGTGGGCGTGCGATCATCGCCCCAGAGCAGCTGGATGCCGCGCATGGCGCCAAGGAAGGTGCAGGCAAAGCTGAGGGCGTGGAGCGCCTGGAGCGGGACGAGCAGGGTGAGCGACGGGGAGGTTGCCATCAGCGACCAGCGGACAAGCGCGCCCAGGCCGCCGATGAGCATCAGCGTGGACGGGCGGACATGTTCGATGCGCGGGGCGACGAGCATCAGGAACAGGGCCTCCACGATGACGCCGAAGGCGAACAGCCAGCCGGCAGCGGTGGCCGAAATGCCAAGCTCGTCGATCCAGAGCTTGGTGCCGAAGATATAGTAGAACTGGTGGCCGGCCTGGATGAGGCCACAGCCGAACATCAGGAGCGCGAACTCGGGGCGCTTCACCATCGCGAAGCCCTGCGCAAGGCGCTGGGCGAAGGGGGGTTCGGCCATGCGGGCGACTGGCTCTGCCGCCATGGTCACGCTGGCGGCCAGCAGGCCAGTGATGGTGATGGCGAGCCACCACCAGATGCCGTCGGTTCCGATGGCGTCCACCAGCATTCCGGTTGCGACGTTGCCAACCACGAAGCTGAGCGAGGCGAGCCCGCGCGCAACGCCGTAGCTTGGCACGGCGCCGGGCCGGCATAGCCTGAGGAGGGCCGCCTCGAGGAAGGCGATGAGGGCCCAGAAGGTGACCTCGGCCGTGAAGGCGAGCGCGAAGCCGACCCCGAAGCTGTTCGAGAACCAAAGCCCACCGAGCGCCATGAGGGTGAAGGCGCTGAGAAGCTGGATTGGCGCGCGCCGGTCGCGGCGGCCATCGGCCCAGGCGCTGGTGAGCGGGCCGGCGACGATGCGGCCGATGCCGGCGATCGAGATGACGAGGCCCAGCTGTTCGCCGGTGAAGCCCCGCGCCTCGATCAGCCAGATGGGGAACCACTGGATGAGGCCGCCGAACGCTGCATAGAAAAGGCACGCGGCGAGCATCGCGCGGATTGCGCGGGGGTTGAGCGTGGCCATGGACCCGACCTCAAGCATGGTTGCCGCCGGCCCGCAAGCGCGCCATCAGGGCGTGGGACCAAGTGGGAGAAAAAGATGGGCAACTTGTTCGACTTGACCGGCCAGGTGGCCGTGGTGACGGGATCGTCGCGCGGGATCGGCAAGGCGATTGCGCACCGGATGGCCGAGCATGGCGCAAGCGTTGTTGTTTCGAGCCGGAAGCAGGATGCGTGCGAGGAGGCCGCCGCCGGAATCAACGCGGCGGTGGGGCGGGAGGCCGCTGTTGCGTGTGCGGCCAACATCAGCTCGAAAGAGGCACTGCAGGCGCTGGCCGACTTTGCGCTGCAGCGTTTCGGCCGGGTGACGGCGCTGGTGTGCAATGCGGCGTCGAACCCCTATTTCGGGCCGATGGCGGGGATTGCCGACGAGCAGTTCGTGAAGATCCTGATGAACAATGTGGTGTCGAACCACTGGCTGATCCAGATGCTAAGCCCCCAGATGCTGGCGCGCGGCGAGGGCAGCGTGACGATCATCAGCTCGATCGGGGGTCTGAAGGCCTCGACCGTGATCGGGGCCTACAACATCTCCAAGGCGGCGGACCTGCAGCTGGCGCGCAACCTGAGCGCGGAATTCGGGCCGCAAGGCGTGCGGGTGAACTGCATCTGCCCCGGCCTTATCAAGACGGATTTCGCCCGCGCGCTGTGGGAAAACCCCGACATCCTGAAACAGGCAACCGCAGGCAGCAGCCTGAAGCGGATCGGCGAACCCGACGAAATCGCCGGCATGGCGGTGTTCCTGGCGTCGAGCGCCGGCGCCTTCACCACGGGGCAGGCAATGGTAATCGACGGCGGGGCGGTGATCGTGTGAGCCGCCAGTGGCGGCGTGTTCCGGCCACTTTGGCCGGGCGCGCGGTGGCGCTTGCGGGCTTTGCCCGGTTTTGCGCGAGGTGCGGTCGGCCGTGTGCCCCGGCGTGCGAACGGGCAGCGCCTTTCGGGGGCCGCCCGTCTTAGCGTTTGTTGCAGGGAAATCAGGTGTGGACGCTGGCAAGCCCGCGGCGGCGGCGCAGGGTGGCGCCTACCAGGCCGAAGCCGGCGATCAGCATTGCCCAGGTTGCCGGTTCGGGGATCACTTCCACCTCGGCGGTTGGCACCCCGATCGCAGAGCCACCCTTGATCTGCAGGTCGGGCGCATTCAGCGACTGATAGCGGACCACGAATTTTGACAGCGCAACTTGGGTTTTGGATGTGTCGAACGCCAAGGTAAAACCGGCGGACTCCGCAGTGTCGGCGATAAAGATGCCGCCGCCGCCACCGCCGCCGCAGTTGGGCCCGGCCGACAGGCAGAAGTCACGCCGGCCGCCGCCGTTGTTGGGCTGTGGAAACTGGCCCGAATTCCGTTTCGTGTAGACCGAGCTTGTTTCGGTCGAATTCGCGAAGTTGAAATTCGCCGTGTCGACATTGAACCCCCAGCTCGACACGCGCGATTGCGTGACCGGCGCGGTCGACGTGTTGTCCAGCGTGTAGCTGAACAGCGCATTGTTTCCGCTGAAGCCGTTGAAGGTGATCACGAGCCTTGCTGACAGCCCGCTGATCACGGTTCCGCCGGCGATGCCGTTGAAATCGATGGTCGCCCACTCTCCGACGTTGACGAACGTCGCTGCCGAAACCGGCGCACTGATGAGCGTCAGGGCCACAAGCCCCGCAGCAAGATGATTCTTCATTCCGACCAATCCTCTGTTCGCCTGTGCAGGCGTCGCCCCCCAACCGGGGCCTGCCAGCACCTGCATCCCCGGCTGCCCCGACCACCCTGCATGGCCGGATCCGGAAATGCCGCATGTGCAACACCAACAGCAGCATATCTAGCACATGCACTGCCAAGAGTGAATAACCGAAATGGTTAACGAGGGACTTGTGCCTTCTTCAGATGCGACCGATCATATTTGCTTTCCGTTCTGCGCCGGCCTATCCTTGCACCGTGCGGCTGCGCCGGACTGTCCTTGCACCGTGCGGCTGCGCCGACGAGCCAGAAGCCCAGGATCAGCATGGCCCACACGGCGGGTTCGGGTGCGGGTTCGATGTCGAGATGGCTGACGCTGATCGTGGGCGTGTTGCGCGGCACGGCCCTGTCGATCTGCGAACCCTGCCAGCGGATGTAGATGTCGGACAGTTCGACCATCTGCTGCCGGGTCGCAAAGCCGATGCGGATGGTGCCGTCCGCGTCGTCGCCCGGCCGGAGCCCCGAATTGCTGCTGGTGGCGCAGCCGTTGCCGCCGGCCATGAAGCAGAGATCGGTGTCGAAGCCGGTCGCGACCGTGCCGGTGTTGACGCGGTCGAAGGCCCCGAAAGCCGAGACCCCGACCGGCGACGCGCCGACGACATCGAAGCCGAATCCGGTGATCCGCGCGCGGTTGAATGCAGACCCGGCGTTGTTCTCGATGTTGTAGGTGAGGCGCCAGGTGAAGCCGTCGGTTGCCGTCAGCCGCAGGGTAAGCAGCGCGTCCAGCGCGGAGGTGCCGGCGATCTGCGTGCCGGCAGCGTCGGTGAGGCCATCGAAGGCGATCTGGTGGCTGGTGCCCGGCGCCTTGAAGACAACGACGGCCGGCGCCGGGCCAGCGGACAAGGCGGCCACGATCAGGGCCGGAACAACCAGCAGGGCGTGTATCAGACGGGCGACCGGCATCATCATCTTCTTCAGATCCGCCGATCTTGCGCCGGCGGTTGGTTGCGACCTTCACGCTGCCGGTTTGCCCGGTTCATGCGTGGCCAATAAACTTGACAGGCATGCTTTTAACCCAGATCGGCTGGGCCGGACAGCCTGCAATTGTGAAGAATGGCTGCGGTCTGGCCCTGGCGCGCATCGAAATAATGTCGTGCCATCCGCCCGAACAGCGCGAGCGTGTCGGCGGGCTGGTCCGTGCCGCTCCATTTGCCCCAGGCGTTGTCGACATCGACGCCGATCCGCTCCGCGCCCCGCCAGCCGGCGCAGCGGCCGCGGCAGCTTGCTCCCGCAAGATCGAGGGCTGCCACTTCGGAGCCCATGCCCGCCTCGAAGCGGGCAGCCGGTTCGCACTCCTCGAGGCGGAGTTGGTATGCGACTTCTCGCACGCCCGACAGATCCGTCAGCGGCCCGTGGCGGCGCACGCCTCAAGCGCGGGCTGCAGCCCAGACGTGGAGCGCCTGTCGCGTTGCGCCGACATCATGGACCCGGAGCCACGCCACAGCGGCATCCGCCCCCCTGAGCGCAAGCGCAAGGCTGCCGGCGAGCCTGTCGCCGACTGGTGGAGGCGTTGCGCCGGCGGGAGGGGCGATCGAACGTTCGAGGATGGCGGGAATCAGCGACTTGCGGCTGGCGCCGAGCAGCAGGGGGACGCCGAGGCTGTGGAACGCCTCAAGCCGCTGCAGGATGGCGAGATTGTGGTCGAGGCCCTTGCCGAAGCCGATGCCGGGATCGGCGATGAGACGGCTGCGCGGGATGCCGGCGGCTTGCGCGGCGGCAATGCGGGCTGCAAGGTGCGCGATCACCTCGGTGACCGGGTCTGCATAGCGGGCGAGGCCCTGCATCGTCTGCGGGGTGCCCGGCATGTGCATCAGGACCACCCCGGCGCTGCTGGATGCGGCGACCGACAGGCTTTCGGGATCCGCCTGCAGCGCCGAGACATCGTTCAGCATGGTGGCGCCGGCGGCGAGCGCCGCGCGCATGACATCGGCCTTCATCGTGTCGATCGAAACGGGCACGCCGGCCTTTGCCAGCCCCTCCACAACGGGAATGGTTCGCCGCAATTCTTCCGCGAGCGCCACGGGGCGTGCGCCCGGCCGCGTGCTTTCGCCGCCGACGTCGATGATGTCGGCGCCTTCGGCGTGGAGGGCGAGGCCGGCATCGATGGCGGCCTGCGCGTCTGCCAGGCGGCCGCCGTCGGAAAAGCTGTCGGGCGTGACGTTCAGGATCCCCATGATGCGGGGAATGGCCCTGCACATGCCTCAGGCCGGGAAGTGCAGCAGGCTGACGGGCTCGACGCCTTGCGCGCGGAGGCGCCCGGCACCGGGGAGGCCATCGAGTTCCATCACGAACAGGGCGCGGGTGACCGTGCCGCCGGCCTTGCGCACGAGGGTGACGGCCGCCTCTGCCGTGCCGCCGGTTGCGAGCACATCGTCGACCAGAAGCACGCTGGCGCCGGGGGAGAACGAGTTGGCATGGAGTTCGAGCCTATCGGTGCCGTATTCCAGCGCATAATCATGCGCGATGGTGGCTGCGGGCAACTTGCCGGGCTTGCGCACGATGACGAGGCCGCGGCCCGTTGCGTGGGCGAGCGCAGCACCGAACAGGAAGCCGCGGGCCTCGATCCCGGCGATTAGGTCGAAGCTGCCTGCCCGGTCTGCCAGCGCCGCCGTGGTGGCGCGGAAGGCGGCGCCGTCGGCCAGCAGGGGCGTGAGGTCGCGGAACAGGATGCCGGGCTTGGGGAAGTCGGGCACGACGCGGATATGGCTTGCGAGGTCGTCGAGGGTCATTCGGGCTCCGTCAGGCAAAGAGGCGGGGCGCGATGGAGCGCAGGTGGCCGACGATGCCCTGCCCGAACAAGCTGGCGGCGCGGCCGTGGGCTGTTTCGAATGCGCTGAGGCCATAGAGGCCGCTGCCGCCGATGATGCCGAGCTGCATTGTCCCCCCGAAAGTGTGTTCAAGGCGTGTCGAACAGCCGGTTCAAATAGGCCGCGAGCCTGAGGCCGCCCTTGGTGAGCTGCTGGCGAACCCGCTCCCGGTTCTCGAACACATAGGCGTAGCCGAGGTCGGGCGATGCCGGGTATATCTTCTCGCGCAAGGTCGCGCTGTCGTCCAGCCACTGCAGCGGATCGGCGCTGGACCAGGCGCGCATCTGCTCGGGCGATGCTGCGGCCAGCAGCCATCGGGTCCATTCGGTGTAGGAGAGCTTCTCGTTGTCGACGAGATCGCCGTCCCAGACGGAATGGAGGTTGGTCGGCCGCCCGAACCAGGTCACCTTGACGTCGTTGCCGCCCCGGTCGGCAAGCTCTCCGCCGCGGCCCACGTGCAGTGGCTGCGACAGGTCGCCGATGATGTGCACGATGAAGCGCAGCGCCTTCTGCCGATCTGCGACGGGGGTGTTCGGGTTCTTCAGCTCTGCAGACAGGCGGGCAAGCGCGGTGATCGCATCGCCCTGCGGCGGGGCGCCGACATCGGCATAGCGCTTGCCCGGGGGAATCGTCACATAATGCCAGGGGTTTGCCTCTTTCCGCCAGAAGGGCTCGGGCGAGGAGCGCATGAAGTCGGGCCAGGTGGACGCCTCGGCCAGCCCCTCGCTGCCCAGCACCTCGATGACGGCCGCCCGCGCCTTCGGGCCCAGATGTTCATCGGCGATGGCGCCGGTGACGCGGTGGCCGGTCTGGCTCCAGGCCAGCACTGGCTGGGCCGCGAACAGCAGCGCAAGCAGCAGAAGGGAGCGGCTCATATCGCCGCTGTCTATCGTCGGGCGGCTCATATCGCCGCCAGCGCCTGCTCGAAGTCTGCCACCAGGTCGTCTGCATCCTCGACCCCGATCGAGATGCGGACCAGATTGTCGGTGATGCCGAGCGCCTGCTTGCGCGCATCCGGCACCGAGAGGTGGGTCATTGCGGCGGGTGCCGAGGCGAGCGTTTCGGTCCCGCCAAGGCTGACGGCGAGCTTGGCGATGGTGAGCGCATCGAGGAAGGCGAAGGCCTCGGGTTCGCCGCCTTTCAGATAGAGGGAGAAGGTGGAGCCGGCACCGGTACAGTGGCGGCGGTAGATGTCGCCCTGGCGGGATTGATCGTCGGCAAGGAAGCCGAGATAGCCGACCTTCTCCACCTTGGGATGGGCGGCGAGGACTGCGCAGACCTTCTCGGCATTCTCGCCCGCCCGGCTCATCCTGAGCTCCAGCGTCTCGAGGCTTCTTAGCAGCATCCACGCGGTGTTGGGGTCGGTGATGGTGCCGATGGTGTTGCGCATCATGCGGATGGGCGTAACCAGTCGCTCCGCACCCACCACGGCGCCGGCCACCAGGTCGCTGTGGCCGCCGGCATATTTGGTGAGGCTGTAGACCGAAAGGTCTGCGCCATGGGCGAGCGGCGTCTGCCAGAGCGGGCCGAGGAACGTGTTGTCGATCGCGATCGGCGGGGGATTTTCGGGGAACAGGCGGTCGCGCGCGGCGCGCACGGCCTCTACATCCACCAGCGCGTTGGTGGGGTTGGCCGGGCTTTCCAGATAGACGAGCGCGACCCGGCCTCTGGCCTTTGCGGCCTCCATCACGGCTGCGATTTCGGCACGGCAAGCGCCTGCCGGGAAATCGAGCCAGCCGACGCCGAAGCGGCCCAGGATGCGGCCGATCAGGGTTTCGGTGGCAGCGTAAAGGGGCCCCGAATGCACGATCATGTCGCCGGGCTGGCAGAAGGTCATCAGCAGGGTGGCGATCGCCGACATGCCGGACGAGAAGCTCAGCGCTTCCTCGGCGTCTTCCCAGATGGCGAGGCGGTCCTCCAGAATTTCCTGGTTGGGGCCGTTGAAGCGGGAATAGACGAGGCCTTCCGAGCCGCCGGGGCGCTTGCCGGTGACGCCCTCGAAATGGCGCTTGCCGGCGGCGGCGGATTCGAAGACGAAGGTGGAGGTGAGGAAGATGGGTGGCTTCAGCGCGCCTTCGGAAAGTGTGGGATCGAAGCCGTGGCCCATCATCAGGGTGGACGGGCGCAGGCGGCGGTTGCCGATCGACACCACATCGGGTTTGGGCCGGCGGCGGTTGCCTGTTCCGGTGCTGTCATTCTCGTTGTCCATGTGCCTGCCCTTTCGACTGCGGCCGTTCTAGGCCCACCAGGCGACGATTGCACCCTTGGGCGGCCCGGAAAATTGCGCCCCAGTGTCTTGAGACTGTCAAGGAAAGCAGGGATAACCGGGCTTTCGGCAGGGGAACAGGAATGAGCGCACAATTGATCGAGGCCTTGGGCGGCATGGGTGGCATCGCGCAGATGGCGAAGGAACTGGGCATCGACGAGAAGACGGTTGCGGCCGGCGCTGCTGCGCTTGTGCCGGCCGTGCTTGGCGGGTTCAAGCAGCAGGCCGCCACCGGCGGCCTCGATGGGCTGGTCGGAATGCTGTCGCAGATGGGCGGCGGCGGACTGCTGGACTCGGTGCTTGCCCCGCAGGCGACGCCGACCGCGCCCGGCGACGAGATCGTCGGGCAGATTTTCGGCGACAAGGCCGGCGCGGTTACGCAGCACGCTGCCGGCCAGACCGGCATTTCGATGGACCTCGTTCAGAAGATGCTGCCCATGGTCGCCATGGCGGCGGCCGGTTTCATGGCGAAATCGGCCAACGCGGGTGCGGCGGGCGCAATGGAGGGGCAGGGAGGCCTTGGCGGGCTGATCGGGCAGGTGGCCGGGATGCTGGGCGGCGGCCAGGCTGCGCCCGCGGGCGGGGTCGGCGGACTGAGCGGACTTGCCGCGATGCTGGACATGGACGGAGACGGGAACCCGCTGGATGATATCATGAACATGGTCGGAGGCGGCCGCCGCTAGCGCGCAGCGCTGGACGGCGGCCCTGCCGCAGGCCTCGGCCGGCGTCAGCCGCCTTCAGCCTGAAGCCTCTGTTCCTCCAGGACCTGCAGCGTGAACAGGATCGCCCGGGTTTCGCCGTCGACGATGCCGTCGACGTTGGTCTGCCGGAAGCGGCGCTGGAAGGCGCGGGTGGCGGCGGCGAGGTCGGCGATGTCGTAACCGAAGCGTTCGAGCGCCAGCGCGAAGGCGCCGTCGCCCCAGCCCGGATCGGCGAGCAGCTTCTCGGGGCGGCTGAGGGCGATGCGGTGCACGGCAAGGCGCGGCCAATCGAACAGTTCGCCCGGATCGTTCTTGCGGGTGGGCGCGATGTCGGAATGGCCGATGACGTCGGCGCGGTCGATGCGGTGGCGCACGCACAGCGTTGCGACAAGGCGCAGGACGCTTCGCATCTGGATGTCGGGGAAAGGGCGATAGCCCCATTCGTGGCCGGGGTTCTGGATTTCGATCCCGATCGAGCTGCTGTTGAGGTCTGCCAGCCCGCGCCACAGGGATTTGCCGGCGTGCCAGGCGCGGTCCATTTCCTCGACCATCTGGATGATGCGCCCATCCTCGTGCACCAGAAAGTGCGACGAGACGCCCGAGGCCGGGTTGCACAGCCAGTCGACCGCGGCCTCGCCGTCTTTCATGCCGGTGTAGTGCAGGATGATCTGTCGGATCGGCCGCGCGCCTTCGCCCACGACTCGGTCGTTGTAGTTGGGCGACGGGCGCCACTGGATCTCGTCGGCGAGACTCATTGCGGACTGGGTCTCATGGGGCATCAGGTTCAACCGATTTCCGTGCGGTGCGCAAGGTAATGATTGCGACGCCGATCAGGGTCAGCAGGCCGCCAAGCAGCATGATCGGCGTGACAGGGGTGCCGTAGACCAGGGTTGCGAACGCCACGGCAAGAAGCGGGGTGGGGAGCGTGAAGGGGGTGATCAAGGTGACGGGGTAGCGCTGGACCAGCCAGCTCATGCCGGCATGGCCCACCAGCGAGGCCGCGATTGCCGAGTAGAGGACCCAGCCAAAAGCGGTGAGCGGGACTTGCGGAAGCCCGGCGATGCCGCCGGGTTCGAACAGGGCACTTGCGATCAGCAGCACGGGAAGCGAGACCACGGCCTGCCAGCCATAGAGGGTGAGGACGGGGATGCCGGTGAGCCGCCTGAAGAGCAGGTTGCCGGACGCCCAGCAGAGCGACGCGCCGAAGGTGAGGAGGATGCCCAGCCGCTCGTCGACGATGCGCGGATCGAACACCAGAAGCGTCACCCCTGAAATGGCAAGCAGGATCCCGACCGCGCGCTTCCAGGCGATGCGTTCTCCATCGATGAGGATGGCAAGGATGAGGGACAGCGGCACGCCGAGCTGGCCGGCGATTGCAAGCGCGGAGAGGTTGGTGGCGATCTGGTAGCTGTAGCCGCCCAGCCCGAACTGGAGCGCGCCGGTGACAAAGGCGGTGAGGATCACGAGTCGCATGCGGCCCTCGACGATCCGCAGCGAGGTGGCGCAGACCAGCAGCACGATGCCATAGCGCAGCCCGACCGCGAGCAGCGGCGGCATGGCCAGCACCGATTCCTTGATGGCGACGATGTTGAAGGCCCACAGCAGATCGATGAGCAGGATGAAGGCGATATGGATGGGCTTCATGTCGCGGTGACACTGCCCCTCACGAGCGCTGCGTAGGCTGCGTTGATGGTTGCCATGCGCGCCTCGGCGACCCTGATGAATTCGGGCGGGGTGCCCTGTGCGATGTGGCGGTCGGGGTGATGTTCGCGCACCAGCCGGCGATAGGCGGCGCGGATATCCGCCTCGGGCGCGCCGGGCTCGAGGCCGAGCACCACCCAGGGGTTGTCGGCCGAAAGGGGAATGTGGCGGGCACGGATCGCCTCCCACTGCGGGGGCGCGAACCCCATCAGGTCGGCGACCCGGGCGAGATAATCGAGCTCGGCCGGGTGCACACCGTCGACCGTTGCGATCATCAAAAGCGCCTCGAGCAGATCCTCGAGCACCGGCGAGCCCGGTCCGAGCAGCGCGGCGGCTTGGCTGGCATAAGCCTCGTAGCCGTCGACCGACTGGCGGGCGAGCCGGTAGA
>BBPD01002717.1_pt4 | contig 15951 bp, 13 predicted proteins | sample 1344911 | NCBI WGS metagenome assembly BBPD01 (sample SAMD00019088, study PRJDB2971) | groundwater metagenome | biome: freshwater biome; feature: mineral spring; material: ground water | place: USA: CA, Sonoma | collected 2011-09 | depth surface m
AGCTTAATCTTCTCTATATCTAAAATGGTCGCAGCTTTTGATAAATCAATGTTTCCATCCGGCGTTAAATCCGTCTGGTAATAATCTATTCCCCAATCTTTAAGAGAACCGCAAGTGTGTAGATTTCCTTGTCCGATTGTCTTATCCAGAGTGTCATAAGGTTTTCCTGTAATGGAAAGCATTGCTTCGCCGGGTCTCAACATGGCAAACATACAATCATTCAGGGCATGTGTTGCCGATGCCCACTGAACACGGACAATCGCATCCTGACCGCCAAAAACAGACGCAAAAAGCCTGTCAAGCATGTCGCGCCCCTCATCTCCATACCCGTAGCCTGATGTAGGGGCAAAATGCCTTCCGCTTATTTTACATTCATTCATCGCATCAAGCAGTCTTGCCTGATGGTATTCAGCTAAATGCTCGTGTGTAACGAAGTATTTACTAACTTCGTTATGGGCACTGATAACTAATTCGTATGTATTTTTATCAATGCCCAAATTATCCTTCAAATATCGGTAAAGAATCATAACAAATTATGTAAAAAGCTTAAGATTCAGCTATGTCGCTGGTGGGCTCAGCTGAAATATTAATAAACTTTGCCGGAGAAACGGTTGAGATAGCATGCTTGTAAATCATTATCTGTTTTTTATCTACCTCCAATAAAATAACGAAACTGTCAAATGCTTTGACCAATCCTCGGAATTGGTATCCATTAGTGAGATGGACTATCACTTGTGCCTGCTCTCTTCTGATTTGGTTCAAAAAAGAATCCTGTAGAACAATTCCTTTGAAAGCCATTATTTGTTACCGCCTTTCCTAAATTTCCATTCGTTATTATATACTATATCCTTCCCGGGTTGAAGTAAAAAATTTCTTTGAATTGCTGCGCTATTTCTTTCGCAATCTCTTCTGCGCTCCCAAAATCATCGGTATTAATCCAATGGATTCGCTTATCTCTCCGAAACCAAGTCAATTGACGTTTTGCGTATCTTCGCGTGTTCCGTTTTATAAGATCTATAGTCTCTGAAAGACTCATCCTGCCTTCCAAGTAATCAAGTGCCTGCTTATATCCTAATGCTTGCATGGATTGCATGGATTCATTGCATCCCATCTCTTTAAGCTTCTTGACTTCATCAATCAAGCCATCCTCAAACATTTTATCAACACGCCGCTCGATATTCTGATAAAGCTTTGAGCGATTCATATCGAGTCCAACCAATGCCAGCCTGAATTTAGGTGCGTCTCTGAAATTATCCTGAGAATAAAGAGACATTGGCTTGCCTGTCATTTGGTATACCTCAAGCGCTCGAATAATTCTTTTCAAATCGTTGGGATTAATTGTGTCTGCTTTTATCGGATCGATATTGCGGAGTCGTTCATGCATGTACTGCGCGCCATGTTTTTTTGCGTCTTCCATTATACTTAGCCTTAATGCGGGATCGTATCCGGCATCTGTAAAACTCATGGGATATATGACGGAATTTACATATAATCCGGTTCCGCCTACCAGTAACGGAAGGCATTCTCTGTCATGCATATCATCTATTACGTTTAAGGCTATTTTTTGATATTGCGCGACGCTGAACTTATGCCACGGCTCCAAAATGTCAATCAAATGGTGCGGCACGTTTTCTCTTTCCAGTAATGATGGTTTGGCGGTCCCTATATCCATGTATCTATAAATGAGCATTGAATCAGTCGATATTATCTCGGTATTTATCATTTTCGCCAGAGATATTGAAACTTTAGTTTTACCTGAGGCAGTAGGTCCTACTATGACTGCCAAAGGTTTCTTGTCAAAAGAGTTTTCTAGTGTCACTTCCTCTTAAACCTGCTTTCAAGCTCGTTTTTAGATATAGTAATCGTTATAGGCCTCCCGTGCGGGCAAGTGCTAGGAATCCGTTTCTTTATGATGCTATCAAGAACATAAAGCATCTCCATGTTTGATAGGGGTTTGTTTGCCTTAACAGCTTTTTTACATGCTAACCGAACGATTTGCTCAAGCCTTAAGTCATTATCCGAATATGGATTTAAGTGCATAACATCCAATAGGTCTTTAAAGAAATCTATTACATCAACGCGGGATAAAATAGAAGGGATTCCCCTTACAGCCACTGAGCGCAAATCAAACATCTCAATATCAAAGCCTGACTTCTTCATTGCAGTTAACAATTCATCTAAATAAGACTGCTCCCTTTCTTCGATTTCGATAATCAGAGGGGACAGCAAAAACTGAACATTTGTTTTTTTAAAAGCCAGATCATCTTTGTACTTTTCAAAAAGCATTCGTTCATGTGCGGCATGCTGATCGATCAAATATATTACGTCTTCACCCTGCGCAATTACATAAGTGTTAAAGGCTGAGCCTATTAGACGAACATCCTTCAGAGCATTAACCTCAGGATTGACTTGAGATGCAGTTTCATAGAAATCAGAATGCTTGACTGTTAATTGCTCATAAGCTTTATTCTCAGCTACTTTTTCATCGGAGGAAAAAGGATAATCGTATAGAACAGGAAGGCCGGCTTTTGGCATTGGGCTTGATTCCTGCATTAATAATGCTTCGTCATTGCTAGTATTAAACGTGGTGTTTGTTTCCAATACTTCCTTGACCCATTTTAAGAGAGTATGGTAAACTTGCCTTTCATCTTTGAATCTCACTTGCGTTTTTGCCGGATGAACATTTACATCGATCATTTCAGGAGGAATTGACAAATATAATACCGCCCACGGAAAATGGTTGACAGTAAGAAAAGATTTATAAGCTTCTCCTACGCAATTTGATAGCATGTAAGTTTTTACATATCTGCCGTTTACAAAGAAAGTCTGATGATTTCTGTTTTTCCGCGCAATAGATGCTTTTCCTATAAATCCATATAATGAGATACAGATGCTTTTATCGTCCTTTTGTATTTTGATTATTTCATTTTTAATATGCGCACCGTACACACTGGTAATTGCCGATATAAGATTTCCGTCCCCAGGCGAAGAGAACACACTTTTATCATCATAAATATACTTAAAAGATATTTGAGGGCGACTTAAGATTAGTCTGCTCATAAGTTCCGCAATTGCTGAAGCTTCGGTTCTCGTGGATTTCAGGAATTTAAACCTTGCAGGCACATTGTAGAATAAATTTCGCACAATTATGCTGGTTCCTTTAGAGCATCCATACCCTTTTTTAGATATTATGTTCCCTCCGTGATTTAATATATGGGTTCCCATTTCAGCTTCTTTAAAGCAGCTAAACATCTCAATCTGAGATACCGCGGCTATGCTTGCCAAAGCCTCTCCTCTGAATCCCAATGATATTACCCTTTCAAGATCTCTTCCGGATGTTATTTTGCTTGTAGCGTGTCGCTCAAAAGAAAGTTTGCTGTCGCTTTCATCCATTCCATCGCCATTATCGGTTACACGGATGTAAGACAGACCGCCTTCCTTGACTTCAACAACGATTGATGTGCTGTTAGCGTCAATTGAGTTCTCAACGAGCTCTTTAACTACCGAGAAAGGGCGTTCAATAACTTCTCCTGCCGCTATCTGATTTATCAAAAACGAGTCCAGTACCCGAATCAACATTTTTCACCCTTTCAAGTCCCGATTTTGCTTTGATTGATAAAGAATAGAGCAAATTCATCGCTTCTATCGGAGTTATGGAAAGCACATCAACTTTTGCCAATTCTTCCTCTATAGCAGATCTTTTTATCTCAAATATGCTCAACTGCTCCGTCGTTCCTTTCCTTCTTCTGCGCTTCATATTATTAATATCTGCTTCTTCAAGTTTCTTTAAAATTTCAGATGCGCGCTTTATCACAGGTTCAGGCAGACCGGCAAGTTTTGCGACCTGTATTCCAAAACTTCTATCTGCGCCACCTCTTATAATTTTTCTTAAAAATATTATATCATCGCCTTGTTCTTTTACGGATATGCAATAATTTTTAACTCCCGTGAGCTTGCCTTCAAGTTCTGTCAACTCATGGTAATGCGTGGCAAAAAGAGTCTTGGCCCGGAGTGTTTTTTGTTTGCTAATATGCTCGATCACAGCCCAAGCTATGCTTAATCCATCGAAAGTACTTGTCCCTCTTCCTATTTCGTCAAGTATCAGCAAGCTTTTAGAAGTTGCGTTGTGCAATATATTGGCGACCTCATTCATTTCGACCATAAACGTGCTTTGACCTGAAGTTAAATCATCCGATGCTCCAATGCGTGTAAATATCCTGTCTACAATGCCAATTCGTGCCTTATCGGCAGGAACAAAACTCCCTATCTGCGCCATTATGGCGATTATTGCGACCTGCCTTAAATAAGTGCTTTTGCCTGCCATATTCGGTCCTGTGATTATCATAACTTGATCTTCTCTATTATCAAGATGCGTGTTGTTTGGAACAAATAGATTATGAGGCATTATTTTCTCGACTAATGGATGGCGACCGTTTACTATATGTATTTCGTTGTCATCAGTCACTTCAGGACACACATAATTATTCTCATAAGCCGTTTTGGCAAAGGAGCGCAAAACATCAACAGTTGCGATACTTTGCGCGGTTCTTTGTATTCTGGGGATGTGCGCCGAAACCTCGTCTCGCAAACTTATAAAAATATCATATTCAAGCCTGATGCTTTTCTCCTCAGCACCTAAAATTGAAGCCTCGACCTTTTTTAGTTCTTCCGTTATGAATCTTTCGCAGTTGGCCAGAGTCTGCTTCCTTATATAATAATCCGGAACCCGATCATAATATGATTTGGTTACTTCTAAGTAATAACCAAATACTTTGTTAAATCCCGCCTTCAGATTTCGTATTCCGGTTTTTTCTTTTTCCTTCTGCTCAAGCTGAGATATCCAGTTTCTTCCGTTAGTCATAGCTGATCTAAAGCTATCAAGCTCCATGCTGTATCCGCATTTTATAATATTGCCTTCTTTAAGAGCAGGCGAGGGCTCATCCATAATAGAATGATTGATTAAATCAAATACATCGTCTAAAGGATCAATATCAGCCCAGCAATTATGCAATATTGCCGCTTCTGAGTTTTGTAAAAGTTTCTTTATAGCCGGCATCATGCTAAGTGAATCTTTTATTGCAATCAAATCCCTGGCATTGACAGTTTTGCAGGATATCTTGCCGCTAAGTCTCTCAAGGTCATAAACTTTTGAAATCGCTTCTTTAAGCTCATTCATAAGCTCAGAGTTTTGCATAAGCTCTTTAACTCCCTCAAGGCGTGCTTGTATTTCTATCACCTCTGATAAAGGCTGCAAAAGCCAGCGTCTTAGCATACGAGCGCCAAAAGCTGTGTTTGTTTTGTCAAGAAGCCAGAGCAAGGAGTGCTTTCTGCCCTTTTCTCTTGAATTTTCAGTAAGCTCCAGATTTCTTCGAGCATTTTGATCAAGGATCATAAATTCATGCGGATAATGAGTTTTTATTCGATTAATATTTTTCAAAGCGTCTTTTTGAGTTTGCGTAATGTATTCAAGCAAAGCACCGGCTGATGATATCGCACATTTTAAGCTTTCGCATCCAAATCCGTCAAGAGAATGCACAGAAAAATAGTTTGTAAGCTTCTGGTATGCTGTGCGCAGATCATACGCCCAGTCGTGATAAGTGGTAATTGAAGCGATATTGTTCAATTTTAAATATCCGGAAAATTTAGTATTTTCTTTAAAGCCTTCGTTTATTATGACCTCAGATGGCGACAGTTTCCCTAACTCATTTAACAACAAATTCTCACAGTGAAGGCCTTCAAACTCACTTACATAAAACTCGCCGGTCGTTATATCGGCTGCCGCAAGTCCAAAAGCATTACCTTTATAGTAGAGGGATGCCAAATAATTATTTTTCGTCTCATCCAAGGCGGAAGGCTCGGTCACTGTTCCGGGTGTAATAATCCGTACAACTTCACGCTCAACAATGCCCTTTACTTCTTTCGGTTCCTGTGTCTGCTCGCATATCGCTACTTTGTAACCCTTGTTTACAAGTTTTGCAATATAGCCGTCGGCTGCGTGAAACGGGACGCCGCACATAGGAGCTCTTTCACCCATGCCGCAATCCCTTCCGGTAAGGGTGATCTCCAATTCTTTGGACGCGACTTTAGCATCATCAAAAAAGAGCTCGTAAAAGTCACCGAGCCTGAAAAAAAGGAGAGCATCCTTATGCTGCTCCTTAATAATGGAATATTGCCTCATCATAGGGGTTAAGGTTATCACAAGAAACCTCCATACTGCACATAAATATATATCAATTATACTAAAACGCCTTCAAGAGTCCACGCCTTGGCAGTAGTTATCCTTACATCTGCCATATATCCCGGCAATAGGTTTTCAGCTTTAAAATTCACCAGCTTATTAGTTCTGGTACGTCCGCTGAACATATCTGCGTTGTTTTTGCTTACTCCTTCTACCATTACCTCAAGCACCATGTCTTTGTATTTCTGATTTATATTCTTGCTAATTTCGGCTTGAGTTTTGTTAAGTAAATCAAGCCTTTTCTTTTTCACATAGTGCTCGGTCTGATCAGCCAGCTCAGCCGCAGGCGTGCCTTTTCTCGGAGAATACATAAATGTAAATGCCGCGTCAAATCGTACTTCTTCGAGCAAAGAAAGCGTGTCCTCAAAGTCCCTTTCGGTTTCTCCCGGAAAACCTGCTATTATATCGGTAGTTACCGCTATAGGTTTGGATAAATTTCTTATTCTGTGAATAAGTTTTAGATAATCTTCTCTTGTGTACTTTCTATTCATTTTCTCAAGAACTAAATCACTTCCGGATTGAATAGGCAGATGAATATGTTCGCATAGTTTATCACATGATTCAAAGGCCTCAATTAGCTTTGGAGAAAGATCTTTTGGATGAGAGCTTATAAAGCGTATTCTCTCAATACCCTCAACCTTGTTTATATCTTCGAGCAGATCGTGGAATAAATAATCGTCTTGTCCCTTATATGAATTCACGTTTTGACCCAGTAAAAAAACTTCTCTAAAGCCTTCCTTCGCTAAGTTTTCAATCTCCAGCAAAATCTCAGCCTGGTTTCTGCTTTGCTCCCTTCCCCGCACATACGGAACGATGCAATAAGAACAGAAGTTGTCGCATCCGTACATAATGGTCACCCATGACGAAATACGGCTGCTTCTTTTTATTGGCGTGATATTCTCCTTTTGATCGCCGTGTTCGCTTACCTCAACGATTGCATGAGCAGTATCTAAAGCTTCAAGCAATAGCTTAGGGAATTCGTGAAGGTTATGAGTGCCGAAAACCAAATCTACAAATGGGAATTTTTTGACAATACCCTCGGCAACTCCTTTTTGTTGCATCATACAACCGCATACACCAATCAGAAGGTTTGGGTTCTTAATCTTTTGTTTCTTTAGCATTCCTATATTTCCATACACTCTTTGCTCGGCATGATCTCGGACACAGCATGTATTAAAAAGAATTATATCTGCCTCATTCTTGTCTTCCGTTTGGAAATATCCCATATTTTCAAGCATTCCTGCCAATTTTTCGGAATCATACACATTCATCTGGCAGCCGTAAGTTATAATGTGGTATTTATAATCACAACCGGTAATTCTTTCTGCCAGTTTTTCTATGTTTAACAGATAATCATCAGTGTTATTCAGATTTGTTCTGTGTTCTCCCACAGTCATAATAAATTATCCTTTCAGGGCACAATTGTATTTAATACATTGAGTTTATCATAACTAGGAATAAAAAAATACCTTGTTTTATCCGAGTATTAAATCATTTTCAAGGAAAATTAATACTACAGCGAAATATATCAAATTCGCTACGCCACGAGGACAGTTCCATACTCACCTCTAGATTAAGTTCGGAACGTGAAAAATACTCATTCCATTCATTCTTGTGTTTATCCCAGAATGCTGGGTAATGGTTCGCAACGATCTCGCACAATCTTAACGCATCCGTTTTAAACGACTCTTTTTGGGGTTTTTGGTTCGTTTTATTATTTTCATCCTATTATCTCCGATACAGTTTTATCTTCATGACTAGGATGTGCAAAAACCCATTCAATATTCAATTGTGACCTAAAGATAAGATTTAAAACTTATTCAAAACTAATCCCGTTGGGGGTTTAGGGTAGAAATAAGTTGATTTTTGCGGCATTTTCTCGCCTGCCAATGATACATCCCGAACTTGCTTTACTGAAGTAGCTGACATAAAGAAGACCATCTGACACACACCAGACTCTACCCATTTCACACCTTCCGATAAATCGTGGGTATACGTCAAATATTGCTGGCTCGCTAGCTGAATTTCACCTATCCCTAGTAAGCGCTCAAGCAATAACTTATGCAGTACGCAAACATCAAGATTCCGAAACGAGATATGCTTTGAGGGAAATACCTTTTCCATGGATGAAAAATCCTTAAGCTTTAAAGTTACGCATTGCGATGTGTTTGCGTCATATAAAGCAAAAGCTCCTGTTCCTTTGTTATCAAGCAATTTTTCAATCTCTGACACACGTTTCTCGATTGTTGCCCCGATAAGAGTGTGGATAACAACATCGAATTCTTCTCCAGCCCTATTTAAAAACTCTTCCTTATCAAAGTTCTTAAGTCCATTAACAGCGCGATGGGTAGGAAGTATGAGAAGTCCCGGATCGTCCATATCCACCATTAACATCATTGTATAATTATATGGTTCGCTTCCTGTGTGTGAATCATTCTTTTCTAAAGCCATCTTCTTGTAGTTAAGAGCAGTTTCGTACCGATGATGCCCATCGGCGATAAAAAGCTTCTTATCAGCCATGATTTGAACCAAATTATCAAGAATGTCTTTTTCTGACAACACCCATAACCGTTCTGAAATGCCATTTATTCCTTCAACGTCGATTTTAGGCTCATTACTGGTTATATGTTCATATAAAATTCTTGATATGGATTTGTCTATATCCTCATAAAGAACATAGACAGGACTGATATTGGCATTACAAGATTGCATAAGATTCATTCGATCTGACTTAGGTTTGGAAAGAGTATTCTCATGAGCTAAAACAACGCCTTTAGACAAATCCTCAAGTTTTGTCAAAGCTATAAAACCTGTTCTGGTAAATCTTTCTCCATCGTTAATATTGAAGATCTGCTGATAAACATAAATTGAGGGCTTATCCTCTCTCGATAAAATATCTTGTTCAATCCAATCAGTCAAATAACGCGACGCCCTTATATATTTGTTATCTTTCTCATCATCGTCAGGGAACTCTTTCCCAAACTCAATACGAATCAAATTATAATCGCTTTTTTTATAATACAAATCCTGCTCGGCAGCAGATATTATATCATAGGGAGGGCATATAAGAGCGCTTAACTCATCTGACTTTTTTGAATTATATCTGATTCCTTGAAACGGTTTTATTTCGGCCATAAAAATTCTCCTCTATAAATCTTATCCTATTCAATATCTGAAACCACTCGTTCAGGTCTGTGATCAAGCCTTTCTGGGTGTTTAAATACGCTTTTGAACATTTTAAACGCCGAAGCAAATGCGTATCCATCGGCAATTCTCTCGTCTGCTACAATCTTTAGGGGTATATACTTCCAATCAGAACCTTCATATTTTTGCTTTGTTCCAAAGGCTATAAATATCGATGTTGTTCCAATTTCATACAGATGATGATAAATCGGCTGTATTCCAAGCGATGCCACGTTTGTCACAAAAACACTTGTATGAAGCGGACTTAAACGGTTTATGGCCTTAGGCATCAATCCGCGGTTATCAAGAGCTTTTAGAAAACCAATTGTAAGCTTTACTAAAAAACCTGGACAAAGCATAATAAGACGAGTCGTAAGATCGACCGAATTCTTTACTTTTTCATCTTTGTTGTTTTGTACTTCGAAGCTTACTTTTTCAAATACATCAAATATGGTATCTTCGGGCTTAAATGAAAGTTTGACTGTTGTTTCAGAAGAATAATCACGCAGCTTCTTTTTTATGACGAAAGATATCAATATTTCATTTCTTGCAAAAATCTTATGTCCGGCGACAAAACGATTGAGCTTTGGATGTTGTGAAAGCACTCGTACTATCGCTGCAATCAAAACGTGAAGAAATCCGAAGTTTTTGTACCCACCTGCTCTTTTTTCCTTGATGTAGTTCTCAATTATATCAGCATCCAGCACATCATCAAAAAAGACCTGTGCGCTTAACCGGGTGGGCATTATGTAAGGGATGATTTTATAGAAGGGATCGAGCGAACGTATCAGTCTTCCATCATATCTGTCTTTAATACGTCTCTTCATAACCCCCATAAAAGTTCTACTCCTGTTGTATAAAAAAATAACCTTGCGGTTGGTGCCGGAGACCGGGGTCGAACCGGTACGGATATCACTACCCGCAGGATTTTAAGTCCTGTGCGTCTGCCTGTTCCGCCACTCCGGCAAAAAAATAAAGTGGAGGCGCCACCCAGATTTGAACTGGGGAATAAAGGTTTTGCAGACCTCTGCCTTGCCACTTGGCTATGGCGCCTTATTTGGAGCGGGAAATGGGATTCGAACCCACGACCCTCGCCTTGGCAAGGCGATGCTCTACCACTGAGCCATTCCCGCACATTCTAAAAAAAATTATAATGGTGCCTCGGGGCGGAATTGAACCACCGACACGTGGATTTTCAGTCCACTGCTCTACCGACTGAGCTACCGAGGCAAACATTATGGCGACCCGGAAGGGGTTCGAACCCTCGACCTCTAGCGTGACAGGCTAGCGTTCTGACCAACTGAACTACCGGGCCTTACCGGATAGCGAATACAAGTATACAACACTCAATTATATAAGTCAAAGATTTTTTGTATTTTTTAAACGTTAATCCCAAGCCATTATTGCCAGTATCCACCCCGATTGAACCTTGATGAGCACCCTTGGCAGAACAAAAATATTACTAATCCCGTACGGATCATCAAGAGGAAGAACACGATTTACTATCGGATATTTAAGACCCTGAGTTTCCACAATGCAGGCATCTCCACCAAAAGGTAGAAGTGACAAGGTTTGCCCCGCATTGCCTTCGATTTCAATATCAATGCCCGACACAACAATATTGTTGTGTTCATCTAGAATCCTTGCGTTTATACCTGACTTCATCAAACGATACAATAGCATAATATTGGCATATGAATGATCAAAACGGCTTCCTAAAGCTCCGAGCATGGTCACATTTGTTGCGCCTGCCTCTATTGCATAATCTAGTGCTATATGGGTATCCGTTTGATCCTTGTCGAAGGAAACCCTTACAATCCTTACGCCGGATTTTATATAGTTTTCAAGTTCGTCTTTTTTCGCTGAATCGAAGTCGCCAACAATTAAATCAGGCCATAAGCCTAATTTGCTCAAGTGTTTAATTCCGCCATCGGCACAAATTACAAAGTCTGCCGCGGGAATTGTTCTTCTGAGCTTTTCATGTTTAACGATACTTCCATTTGCAACAATTAATACGTTCATCCAAACACCTTCATGTATTCGCATTTCGCTTTGATGCGCATATCATCAATAGTCGAGAAAGGATTTGAGGAATTAAATATAGCAGATCCTGCCACTATCACGTTTGCGCCGGCTCTTACGATTTCATCTATGTTTCCCAAGTGTATCCCACCATCAACTTCTATATCGATATTAAGACCCAATTCATCTATTTTGTTTTTCAATGCCTTTATTTTATCGATCATGGAAGGTATAAAGTCCTGCCCTCCAAAACCTGGATTGACGGCCATAACGAGAATCATATCTATATCCTTTATGATGTAATTCAACACTTCAAGAGGAGTGGAAGGATTAAGAGCGATTCCGACTGAAACATTTCTCGACTTTACATGATGAACAGCTCTATGCAAGTGATGAATGACTTCAGGATGTATAGTTATGATATCAGCTCCTGCGTCAATATATAGATCAACTAAGCTCATCGGATTATCAATCATAAGATGAACGTCGAAAGGCTTTTTTGTCCTGCTTCGCACAGCTTTTACAACCATAGGGCCTATTGTAATATTTGGCACAAAATGTCCATCCATGACATCAACATGTATGAGATCACAGTTTGATCTGTCAAGCATATCGATTTCGTCGCCAAGCCTCGAAAAGTCGGCTGACAGTATTGAAGGCGCTAATTTGATCATCTGACATATCTCCCTTTTTCGTTTTTAAGAGTTCTTAATATTGATATATATCGCTCATACCGCTCTGAAGAAATGAACTCGCCGCCTACGGCTTTTTTCACAACGCAATCTGGCTCAAAATCATGCAAACAGTCAGCAAAACGGCATTGTCCCATAAACGGAGCGAATTCCGAATAATAGAATTGAAGCTTGTGCGGCATTATATCGTCAATATCAATTGAGCTGAACCCCGGAGTATCTATAAGCATTGCACCTGATGGCAAAGGTATTACTTGTGCATGTGTTGTGGTGTGCCTTCCAGTAGCCGTACGTATGCTGAGTTCTCCTACACTCAAGTTGATATCTGAACAAAGCAAATTGAGAAGCGACGACTTCCCAACTCCGGATTGCCCGGCAAAGGCTACTATTCCATCATTAAACGACTCTTTGATTTCATCTATGCCTGTCTTTTCCTTGCATGATATTAAGAAAATGGAATGCCCTGCCTTTAAGTATTCTTTCTCGAATTTATCGTTCTCATTGTTTGTCGCAAGATCTGCTTTATTAATAATCAATGACGGCCTTATATCATTTATAAGCGCGCTTATTATGAGCTTATCTATTAGCATATGATCAGGTAGCGGATCTTTTGCTGCTATCACGATTCCTAAACAATCGATGTTTGACACTGCAGGACGTCTGAATTGATTCTTTCTTGGCGCAATTGAGGTAATTAATTTCTCATCTTTGTCTATCATAACCTTGTCACCGACCATTGGCGTGACCTTTTCTTTTCGGAAAATGCCTCTAGCTTTACACTGGATCACGGCATCATCGTGCAAAACATCATAGAATCCGCTTATCTGTCTTATTATTATTCCTTCATAGTTCAATCAATTATCTTCCTTTTTAGTAAAATCAATGGTAATTTCCTCACTAAATATACCGTCTATGTAAAGTCTATATACAAAAGTTCCTGACTCTTTAAGCTCAATGAACACGATCCCTTCATTTCGCAAATGTTCTTTTTCGTAAACCACAGCTCCGTCATTTTTTCTTTCAAGGCGTACATCAATGACATCATCTCCAGCTATTCCTGTCAGGGGTATTTCTATTTGTTTAGGATAAACGGGTTTCTGACCCAAACTCACCCAAAGATTAATAGCTCTGTTTTGCTCAACAATATCACCTTCAACCGGTTGCTGCCTGATAACTGTGTTTTCAGGAAATTGCGCGTTATATTCTTTAGTTATTTCGCCTACCACAAGATTGTCTTTAACGATTAGACTCTCAGCCATATCTTGCCTTAATCCTATATATCTTTTTACCTCAACAATATTAAGACTCGGTCCGCGGCTCACTAAAAGTACTATGGAGCTATTATAATCCACCAGGGTTTCTCCCGGAACACTTTGCCTTATTACCGTTCCGCTTGGAAAGTTGCTGTTTAAATACTGAATCTGTTCTATCGTTAAACCCTCATTTTTAATAAGCTGCTCCGCATTGCGCAGAGTTTGTCCTACAACATTCGGCACTAATACGGTTTGGGGGCCTATGCTGATTACAACATCAACAAAAGTATTTCTCATAACACTAATTCCCTCGCCATGATTTTGAGAAATTATAAGCCCTTCGTCGTATTGCTCGCTGTTTTTTCTTCCTGACACCCTTATGAAAAGATCATGTTGTTCAAGCAAGGTTTCGGCTTCCTGTTCTGATAAACCTACCAAATATGGGACGGTAGTTTTATTTTCACCGGATTGACGATTAAAAATCCGATAGCCAGCAAATGCTGCCAAAGCAAGTAATAATCCGACAGATACAATAATTACTGCTCTTTTGATTGTTTTATGCAGCTTTGAAATCGTTTTTTCTTCATTTACAGGTTTTATCGATTGAGTAGGATGATTATCATCAACTGGTTCTTGAAGTAAAACACAGCCAGGGTCTTTCGATACCCGGTTCAGATCATCAAGAAGTACAGCAACATCCTTATATCTGCTGCGTGGTTCTTTCTCAACGCATTTTTCGATAATTAACTGCAAATTGCTTGTTACATCCGGATTTAACTCCACCGGAGATTTAATCTTTTCGTTTATATGCTTGAGCGCTATAGAAACAACGTTTTCACCTTGAAAAGGGACAGTTCCGGTAAGCATTTCATATAAAACAACCCCAAAAGAGTAAATGTCAGATTTCGCATCAACATAACCGCCTCTGGCTTGTTCGGGTGAAAAATAGTGAACCGAACCTAAAATATTACTGCCCGATGTTGTGATGGTGGTCGATTGTGTCGTGCGCGCTATGCCAAAGTCTGCTACTTTAACTGCATCATCATCTCCGATAAGGATATTCTGAGGTTTTATGTCACGATGTACAATCCCATTGTCATGCGCATATTTAATTGCGCGAGCTACCTTTATAGCGATAGCGACAGCCTTGGTGACTTCAATTTTGCCTTGCGTTTTTATATATTCCTTAAGGGTGCATCCTTTTACATATTCCATAACTATAAAATATATGCCGTTATCTTCACCTACGTCATAAACACTTACTACATTCGGATGAGAAAGTCCGGCAACCGATCGTGATTCGTGTTTGAATCGCAGTACAAATTCCTCATCGTCCACAAGCTCAGGCCTTAGCACTTTTATAGCCACATATCTATTAAGATAAAGACACTTTGCCTTATACACGATCGCCATGCCACCGCAACCTATTTTTTCCATCAATTCATATCTGTCGCTTAATACTTTTCCCAGCACTTATATCACCTCTATTCAGTCGAACTAATGCATTGAGCTGCAATTATGGTTATATTGTCAGCTCCTCCGGCATTAAGCGCCCTTTGTCCTAATGAGTTTACTACCTCTTCTATTGAACAACCGGATCGGAACAACTCTATATTTTGCTCTATATCAACATAGAGATTCAGTCCATCCGTACACAAAAGAAGCAAATCTCCATGCTGAAATCTTATTTCAAAATAATCGATATCGATAGAGTCCGCCGCACCCAATGCTCTTGTGAGCATATTTCTGTTCGGATGCGAACTCATTTGTTCTTTCGTAATTGTGCCATTCTCGTACAATTCTTGCACAAGAGAATGGTCACGCGTTATCTGATTAACGACTCCATTTTTGATTATGTAAGCCCTGCTATCGCCCACATGCCCTATAAAAACTTTGTCGTTCTGCACGCAAGCAATTGTAAGAGTTGTACCCATTTCTGAAAATCTGTGGTGTGTCCTCGAGAATTGTATAATAGCTGAATTAGCAAACTTAATAGACTCAAGAACCTTCGCTCTGGTACAAATCGCATTATTTTCCGTTTTACTGCTATAAAAGTAATTAACAACGGCTTCAACAGCTATCTTGCTCGCGACATCACCTGCATTGTGTCCGCCCATACCATCTGCGACCATAAAAATACTCAGATGTAAACATTTCTCGTCAGGTACAAAAAAATTATCCTGATTCGTCTTTCTGACATATCCCCTATGAGTAAAAGCTCCATATTTAAGCTTCATTCGCTTATCCCCTACTCCTTATGAGAATATCCGCGCCTTAATTGACCGCAAGCCCCGTCTATATCAATTCCAAGATCACTTCGTCTTGTTACTGAAATACCTTTGTTCTTCAAAATATTCATAAATTTTCGTATAACAGCCTCATCACTTCTTAAATACGGTTTGCCCTTTACCTCATTAATAGGTATTATGTTAACATGGAAAGAAGACCCTGAAATCTTATCGGCTAGCATATCCGCATCTTTGTCAGTATCATTGAATCCTCTTATCAAAGCATATTCAAATGTTACCCGCCTGCCTGTGGTCTTATAATAGTCATGGCAGAC
>BBPD01001466.1_pt1 | contig 15915 bp, 12 predicted proteins | sample 1344911 | NCBI WGS metagenome assembly BBPD01 (sample SAMD00019088, study PRJDB2971) | groundwater metagenome | biome: freshwater biome; feature: mineral spring; material: ground water | place: USA: CA, Sonoma | collected 2011-09 | depth surface m
CTCGATCGTGGTGTTGCCATCGGCGTCGCGGCGCAGGAAGGGAATTTTGCGCCCGTCTTCGATGGTGGCCTCGCGCTGGTCGGCCGTCACCACGCGTGGGCTGGCGATGGTCTTGAGGCGTCGATCGGATTCGCTGGCCTCGATTTCGAGATTCAGCAGCCGCGTCACGCTGGGGTTAAAGAGCGAGAAGGCAAACGTGCCGGAGCCGATGGTGGGCGCGGGGATATTGGTCACGTTGCTGTTACCCGCGCCGGTGGCTCCGATGGAGCCAAAGCCGAGGGTGGTCTGCAACTCGTTGCCGCGATGACGCGCCAGCATCACCGGGTCGGCGATGCGCCCGCCAAAGCGCACCCCGAGGTTGCGTCCGAAGCTGTCTTCGGCTTCCACGATGCGCGCCTCGATCAACACCTGGCGCATCGGCACATCCAGGGCCTGGATCAGGGTCTGGATTTCTTCCAGTTTGGACGCAATATCGGTGACGAACAACTGGTTGGTGCGCGGCTCGGCAAACACCGAACCCTGAGAACTCAGAATGCGCACCTCGTTCTCACCCGAGCCCACGGCGGTCGTCAGGTGTTCGGCCACCTCTTGGGCGCGGGCAAAGTTGAGCCTGAAGCTCTGGGTTCGCACCGGCTCCAAGCCACGGATGGCCTGCTCGGCTTCGAGCACTTCGCGCTCCTTGGCCAAAATTTCGGCCTGAGGCGCAATCCAGATCACGTTGCCGGTGCGCCGCATGCCCAGATTTTTGGCTTGCAACACGATGTCCAACGCTTGGTCCCATGGCACATCGCGCAGGCGCAGGGTGAGGCTGCCCGTCACGGTGTCAGAGGTGATGATGTTGAAATTGCTGAAATCGGCGATCACCTGCAGCAAGGCGCGCACTTCGATATTTTGAAAGTTGAGCGAAATCTTATCGCCCGTGTAGCTGGGCTCTTGCGTCAAGCGGTTTTGGTCTTGGCGCACTTCGCGCACTTCGAGCACAAACTGGTTATCGGTCTGGAACGCGCTGTGTTCCCAGTTGCCGGTGGGTTCGACCAGCAAGCGCACGCGGTCGCCGACCTGGGTGGCGGTGACGGTTTGCACCGGCGTACCAAAGTCGCTCACATCGAGGCGGCGGCGCAGGCCTTCGGGCAACGAGCTTTGCTGAAACTCCACCACCAGGTTGCGCCCTTGTTGCCGCACATCAACCCCCACTTGGCTATTGGGCAGCTCCACCAGCACCCGCCCCGCGTTTTGCGCACCGCGGCGAAAATCGATGTCGGCCAGCGCTTGCGTGCGCACAGGACTGGCGGCCGGTGCAAAGGCCGCCCCCAGCGCACCACCAGCAACCGGCGCCGCCTGCGTGCTTGGCTGCAACTGCACCAGCAAGGTATTGCCTTCGATGCGCATCTCGTACCCAACCGATTGGTTGAGATTGAGCACGATGCGGGTGCGGTCCCCCGCCTGCACCACGTTGGCGGAACGCACATTGCCAAGGTTGAGGGCCAACAGATTCTGGCCGGTGGCGTTGCTCGCCCCCGCAATGTCGAGCGCGATGCGCGCCGGTGCCTGCATGCTAAAGCCGGCCGGCAACTGGCGCAGCGGTTCGCTGGTCTGGATGCGTATGAGCTCGCCACCCCCTTGTGCCGCCACCGTCAAAGACTGAATGGCCAATTGCGCTTGCGCCCACCCGGCCAGCACAAAGGTGCTGGCCAGCAAGGCGTAGCGGCTAAAGCGCGACAAGGTGTGTAGGGATGGGGTGGTGTGTGGGGTCGGATTCATTGGCCGGTGCCTTCCTGCAACTGCAATGTGGTGGTGCGCTCGACCCAGTCACCGATCGGGTCTTGCGCGATTTCGCGCAGGGTGATCTGGGTTTCACTGATGGCGGTGATGCGGCCATAGTTCTGGCCTAGGTGGTTGCCCCGCCGCACCTGGTGGACCAAGCCCTCGGATCGAACCAGCGCCACCGTCTCGTTGCCGCGCTGCAACAAGCCCACCATGGTGATGGTGTCGAGCGGCACCGCCTCCAGTGGCTCTTTGCGGCGGCGCAATTCGGCCGCCAACAAACCCGACACCATGGGCGAAGCGGCCTCGGCGCGCAGCAGCACCGTGAGTTTGTCGGCGCTGAAGGGCGAGACTGCACCCAAGCCTTGGTAGGCTTGGGGAACATGGGGTTGCGGCGCTTGCACCGGGGTCACGCGGGGTTGTGCAGCCGCCCGCTGCTGCTCCATCCACGCCGACAGATCGTCACCCCCGTCGGCGCAGGCTGTCAGCGCTAAGGCCGCTGCCAGCAGCAGGCCCGCTGTTGAAATGCCGGATTTCTTCATCGCTGCCCCCCGGCTGCCCGCTGCTGTTGTTGTTGCTCGCGCTGACGCTGCAAAACCTCTTCGGGATCGAGGTAGCGAAAGGTTTTGGCGGTGGTATCCAAGGTCAGAATGTCGGGCCGGTTGGCCGCAGGCGCAAGGGACAGGTTGTTTAAGGTCACGATGCGCGACAAATGCGCCACGTCGGAGACAAACATGCCAATGTCGTGGTAGCTGCCACTCACGCGCACCGCAATCGGCAGCTCGGCGTAGTGGTCGCGCAACTCGACTTCGCCGGGGCGAAACAGCTCAAACTGCAAGCCACGACCGATACCGGCTTGGTTGATGTCGGACAACAAGGCGTCCATTTCAGCCCGACTGGGCAACTGGCGCTCGAGCTGCGTGACGTACTGGCGCACCTGCTCGAGTTGCGCCCGCAGCGCCTCCAAATTGACCGCCTGCGCCACCTTGCTGGTGTACTCGGTGCGCAACTGCGCCTCGCGCTGGCGCTCGGTCTCTAACTGGGTGCGCATGCCGCTGAGCACCGCATACCACAGGCCCGCCAGCACCGCCAGCGCCACCACCAGCAGCAGCAACTGGCGCGGCAAAGCGGGCCAGCGCGAGGGGTCGTTGGGGTCGAGCCCACTGAACTGGGCCCGCGCATCTTGTTGCCAGCGGGCAAAGTCAAAAGATGCGGCTTTGGTTTTTTTAGACATGATCAGGTCAGGCCCCCGAATGTACTGGCACTCAAACCCGGCCACCCGCTGCGGGCGCCGCCGGTTGCGCAGCCGGTTGCGCTGCGGGCTGGGCTGGCGCTGGGCCTTGCGGGTTGGGAGTAGGGCTAGGCGCAAGGGTCACGCGCACAGAAAAATTGAATACGCGGCGCTGATCGCGCGGCCCCAGCGTCAGCGTGGCGGCGGTGATCTCGACCAGATGCGGTTGCGTCAGCCAAGGGCTGCGGTTGCCAAGGTTGCGCAGCAACTCCGACACCCGCTCTTGCGACTGCGCTACGCCAGTGAGCGTGATGGCCTTGTCTTCTTGGCGCAGCGCCGTCAGGTGCACCCCCTCGGGCAACTGGCGCACCATTTCGTCTAGCAAATGCACCGGCAGGTTGCGCCCAGCTTGCAAGCTCTCGACCGCCGCCTGGCGCGACTTGAGGGCATCGAGCTCTTGCTGCAAGGTCGCGACATCGCGAATCTGGATGTCAAGCTTTTGAATCTCGGCTTGGATGAACTGGTTGCGCCCCTGCTGGGCCTCGATCTGCACCTGGTAAAAACCGTAGACCAGCGCCGCCGCCAACAGGCCCACCCCCACCGCAAGCCCGAGGTTGACGAAAAACTGCTCGCGCTTTTTCTTGCGTGCGATTTCGCGGTGTGGCAATAAATTGATGGCAATCATAGGGAGTACCTGCGCATGGCCAAACCGGTCGCCACCAAGAACGAGGTGCCGCTGTCGGCCCCCTTGATCGACGCCACCGAGGACGACATGGCCATGCCCTCAAACGGGTTGACCACCTTGCACGGAAAGGAGGTTTGACTCATCACCGCCACCTCCAAGCCCGGCAGCGCAGCCGCCCCACCTGAGAGCAGCACATGATCGACCTTGTTGTGCGGAGTGCTGGTAAAAAAGAACTGCAAGGCGCGACCGATATCTTGCCCCAGATGGCTCAAGTAGGGCGTCAGCACGGCCTCGCGGTAGTCGGCCGCCAGCGTGCCGGCTTTTTTCTTGCTTTCAGCCTCTTCGAGGGACAGCGAGTAATGGCGCGCCACCAAAGCGGTGAGCTGGCTGCCACCAAAGTTTTGGTCGCGCTCGTAGACCATTTCCTCGTTGCGGATCACCTGCAAGGTCGAGTTTTTAGAGCCCAGCTCGAACAAGGCGATGAGCATGTTGCGACCGCGGTTGGGCAGCGCCTCGATGACCCGCGCCGCCGCCAGCCTGGATGCGAAGGATTCCACATCGAGCACCACCGGCTGCAAACCGGCTGCTTCGGCCAAGCCCTGCCGGTCCGAGACTTTCTCTTTGCGCGAGGCCACCAGCAACACCTCGACAAAATCGGGCAGGTTGGGCGCCGGGCCGACGACGCAAAAATCGAGGCTCACTTCGGCCAAAGGAAAGGGGATGTACTGCGCCGCCTCGGACTCGACTTGCAGCTCGAGCTCGGCCTCGCTCAAGCCGGCTGGAAGGTTGATCTTCTTGGTGATCACGGCCGAACTGGGCAAGGCCAAGGCGACGTTGCGGGTTTTGCTGCCGGTTTTCTTCACCAAACGCCTAAGGGCTGCGGCCAACTCATCGAACTGCTCGAGGTTGCCGTCCTTGATCCAACCCGGCTCCAACGGCTCCATGGCGCAGTGCAGCAGCCCCCACTGACCCGCGCGGTCGCGTTGCAACTCGACCAGCTTGAGCGAAGTGGTGCTGACGTCGATGCCCAGCAAAGGAGCCGGTTCCCGACGAAGTAGCGTTGCTAGAGAGACCAAATTACCCCCATATGCAGTTGAAGTTGGGCGCAAGGAACTTGCGCGTATCAATCCTATCAGCAAGTAGCCGCTTTGGCCAGCCTGCGGGGGCGGCTGAGCAAAATATTGTGTGATTTCATCCCCCACGCGCAACAAGTTTACAAACTTTCACAGACTCTTGCGCAGCCGGCTGCACGATCGGGGCCCTTTTTTTATAATCGTTGCGCTGTTGCAAAGGAATTCATGTCCGCCTCCACGCCTCGCGCCCCTGCGACCGGCCCCGGTCAGGGCGCCTCCACCGGCTCCAAGCCACCCACTTTGTCACACCGTCTGAAGTCGATCGCCTTCACCGCCTTCATCGCTGCGGCGGTGGCTGCGCTGGTGGGCGCTTTGTTGCTCGGCGTTGCCATTGCCTTGGCCTACCCCAAGCTGCCCGATGTCACCAGCCTGAGCGACTACCGCCCCAAATTGCCCTTGCGCGTCTATGCCCAAGGCGGCGAACTGATCGGGGAGTTTGGCGAGGAGCGGCGCAACCTCACGCCCTACGCCAACATCCCGCCGCTGATGATCCACGCCGTGCTGGCGATCGAAGATGAGCGCTTCTTTGAACACGGCGGGGTGGACTTTCGCGGGGTGGCGCGCGCCGCGCTGGCCAATGTGTTCGATCCGCTCAGCCAAGGGGCCTCGACCATCACCATGCAGGTGGCGCGCAACATGTTCCTGACCAAGGACCGCACGTTTTTGCGCAAGTTCTACGAGGTGCTGCTCACCTTTAAGCTCGAGCGGCTGCTGAGCAAGGAAGAAATTCTGGAAATCTACATGAACCAGATCTTCCTTGGGCACCGCTCCTACGGTTTTGCAGCGGCGGCGCAAACCTATTTTGGCAAGTCACTGGCCCAGCTCACGGTGGCCGAAGCCGCCATGCTGGCCGGTCTGCCCAAAGCGCCCTCGGCCTTCAACCCGATCAGCAACCCGCGCCGCGCCCGCATTCGCCAACTGCACATCATCGACCAGATGTTGGCCAATGGCTTTATCAGCGCCGAGCAGGCACAAGCTGCACGCGACGAGCCGCTGCAATTGCGCCGCATCGACCCGGAGCAGTTCATCAACGCCAACCACGTCGCCGAAATGGTGCGCCAGCAGGTGTTTGCCCAATATGGGGAAGCCGCTTACGCGCGCGGGCTGCGGGTGCACACCACCATCGATGCCAATCAGCAACGCGCAGCGGTGCGCGCCGTGCGCCAAGGCGTGATCAATTTTGAGCGGCGCCAGCACTACCGCGGCCCCGAGCGCTTCATCGAACTCCCTGCCGATGCCGCTGCCCGCGAAACCGCCATCGATGCCGCGCTCACCGCCATCCCCGACGACAACGGTTTTGTTACCGCCGTGGTGCTCGAAGCCAGCCCACGTCGCGTGCTGCTCAGCCGCGGCGAGATAGAACCGATCGAGATCACCGGTACTGGCTTGGACTCCGTGCGCTCGGGGCTGGCTGCGAATGCACCGCCCCACTTGGCCTTGCGCCCGGGCGCCGTGGTGCGGCTGGTGCGCGACGCCCAGCAGCGCTGGGCCATCACCCAAAAACCCGTGGTTGAAGCCGCTTTTGTGGCCATGGACCCGCGCAATGGGGAAATCCGGGCCTTGGTCGGTGGTTTTGATTTTGAACGCAACCAATTCAACCGCGTTATCCAGGCACAGCGCCAGCCTGGCTCCAGCCTCAAGCCCTTCATTTACTCGGCCGCGCTGGAGCACGGCGTCATGGCCTCGACCCTGGTCAACGACGCGCCCTTGTTTTTCAGCGCCGCCGCAACCGGGGGGCGCCCTTGGGAGCCGCGCAACTACGATGGCCAGTTTGAAGGCCCCATGTCCGTGCGCACGGCCTTGGCGCGTTCGCGCAACATGCCCTCCATCAACGTGCTCAAGGCAGTGGGCCCCAGCAACGCCCAGCAGTGGTTGACCCGCTTTGGCTTTGAGGCCGAAAAACATCCGCCTTTTCTGGCCATGGCGCTGGGAGCCGGCACCGTCACGCCGCTGCAACTGGCCAGCGCCTATGGCGTGTTTGCCAACGGCGGTTTTTACACCCCGCCGCAACTCATCACGCGCATCACCGACCACGATGGCCGGGTGCTGATGCAAGCAGCGCCGCAATCGCTGGCCACGGCGCAACGCGTGATACCTGAACGCAACGCCTTTATCATGACGCAGTTGATGGGCGAAATCACCCGCAGCGGCACCGCGGCAAGGGTGCAATCCACCCTGCGCCGCCCCGACCTCTACGGCAAAACCGGCACCACCAACGACGCGGTGGACGTGTGGTTCGCTGGCTTTCACCCCACCCTATCGGCGGTGGCTTGGATGGGGCACGACAACCCGCGCAACCTGGGTCGCAACGCCACCGGCGGCTCGCTGGCACTGCCGATCTGGATCGACTTCATGCGCGAGGCGCTCAACGGTGTGCCGGTGCAACAGCCCAGCGCGCCCGCCGGCGTGATGTTGACCGGGGGCGAGTGGTACTACGAGGAATTTGGCCCGGGTCAGGGTGTGGCAACCTTGGGCATGGCCAGCGAAGAAGTCGCCGCAGACGGATCAACCGAAGTGGCGCCGCCCATGGCCACCGAGGACCGACGCAACATCCTCGACTTGTTCACCCGGCCAAACTAAAACGCAGCCCGGCCCGCGCCTGCGCGCTGGCCTCCTGCGAGAGACGCTCAAAAAACTCCCCCGCCCCCTTGGTGTCGAGCCACTGCTGGCCGTCAAAGCGGTAGTGGGTGCCACCGCTGCGCGCCGCCATCCAAACCTCGTGCAAGGGTTTTTGCAGGTTGATGACGATCTGGCTGCCATCACGAAACACCAGCGTCACCATCGAGCCGACGCGCTGGTTGTCGATGTCCACCTCGGATTCGTCGTTGATGCGGTCGCAGCTGCGCTCGACCGCTTGCAGCAGCGCCTCGGCGCGGTTCAAATACTCGGTATCGTTCATTACAATCGGGCCATGCATGATTCAGATGGCATTGTAGGCCTGAGGCCGCTTTCCCGCGTGGGGGTGCCTCATCCTGCCTCATGGGCTTCATGGGGGGCCGCTAAAGCTGGTGTGCGCGTTCTGGGTCTGTCCCTTTGCCTGTGCATGGTGTTGCTGAGCCTGGCGGGTTGTGGTCAAAAAGGCCCCCTGTTCTTGCCCAGCTCCACCGTTGCGGGCACCAGCACCTAAGCGCGCCCAGTGCAACCCTTTTCATACGACAACCCCTTTATGTCAGCCCCCTGCCCTGCGGCACCCTTGGTGCCGGGACACCCGTTTTTCCACTATGCCGACGGTCACCTGATGGTCGAAGGCTTGGCGCTGACCGATTTGGCACGGCAGCACGGCACGCCCCTGTTTGTCTATTCCCAAGCCGCCCTGCTCGATGCGCTGGCGGCCTACCAGCGTGGCCTAGCCGGACGCAACGCCTTGATCTGCTACGCCATGAAGGCCAATTCCACCTTGGCGCTGCTGCAAACCTTGGTGCAGGCTGGTTGCGGTCTCGACATCGTTTCGGGCGGTGAACTGGTGCGCGCGCTGCGCAGCGGCGTCGATCCGAACCACATCGTTTTTTCGGGCGTGGGCAAAACCCGGCTTGAGATGCGTCAGGCCATGCAGGCGGGCATCGGCTGCTTCAACGTAGAAAGCCTGGCCGAACTCGAGGTCTTGAACCACGAGGCACTGGCCCTAGGGCGGCAGGCGCCGGTGAGCCTGCGCGTGAACCCGGATGTGGACGCGCGCACCCACCCCTATATTTCCACCGGCCTCAAGGCCAATAAATTTGGCATTGCGCACGAGCAGGCACTGGCCGCCTACCGCCGTGCGGTGGCGCTGCCGGGGCTCAAGGTGCTGGGCATCGACTGCCACATCGGCTCGCAGATCACCGACAGCGCTCCCTACCTCGACGCGCTGGAGCGGGTGCTCGACCTGGTGCAGGCGCTGGCGCAAGAAGGCATTGCGCTGGAGCACATCGACCTCGGCGGTGGCTTAGGGATCACCTACCAAGACGAAACCCCGCCGGCCGCCGATCATCTGCTGGCCCAGGTGCTGCAAAGGCTCGATGCGCGTGGCTTTGGAGCGCACCGGCTGCTGCTCGAACCCGGGCGCTCGCTGGTGGGCAACGCCGGGGTCTGCCTGACCGAGGTGCTGTACCGCAAGCCAGGCACCGAGAAGAATTTTCTGATCGTCGATGCGGCTATGAATGACTTGCCGCGCCCAGCCCTCTACGAAGCCTGGCAAGCCATCGTGCCGCTGCAAGGGCACAGCGACGCCGCACCCGAGCCTTACGAGGTGGTGGGCCCGGTGTGCGAGAGCGGCGACTGGCTGGGCCGCGCGCGCACGCTGGCGGTGCGCGAAGGCGACTATTTGGCGGTGTGCTCGGCCGGCGCCTACTGCATGAGCATGGCCAGCAACTACAACAGCCGTGGCCGCGCTGCCGAGGTGCTGGTAACGGGCCAGAGCGCGCAACTGATCCGACAGCGCGAAAACCCGGACGATGCGCTCCAGCTGGAGCGCGACCTGACCCTTTGATTGCTTGGGTTGGTTTAACCCAAGCTGGACCGAAGCGCACGCGTGGCTGGGAGGTGGCCTTGCGCCACCCCCTTGTCCGAACGGGTTTTACAGCGCCCCGTAGCTGTGCAAGCCGCTCAGGAAGATGTTGACGCCCAAGAAGGTGAAGGTGGTCACCACCAAGCCGCCTATCGCCCACCAGGCCGCCACGGTGCCACGCAGGCCATTGACCAAGCGCATGTGCAGCCAAGCGGCGTAGGTGAGCCAAGAAATGAGCGACCAAGTTTCTTTCGGGTCCCAGCTCCAGTAGGCGCCCCAAGCCTCGGCCGCCCACAACGCACCCAAAATGGTGGCGATGGTAAAGAACACCAGCCCGATGGCGATGTTCTTGTACATGATGTCGTCGAGCACTTCGAGCGAGGGCATTTTGTCCACAATGCGGTCGCGCACGGCGATGATGCCGCCGATGATCAGGATCGCCACGCCCACATAAACCGCCCAGAAGTCGCTCATGCCGGCGGCGGCGGCGTAGTTGGTCTCGCCGGGCGCCACGGTGTAGACGCCAAACAGGTAGGGCTCCAGCAAAAACAGCACCCCCAGCAGCCACACCGGGGCCAGCGTGTACCAGCGCAGGGTAAAGGTGCTTTGCTTGAGCAGGTAGGCAAACGCCAGCATGGCGGCGATGGTCCAGGTGCCATAGCTGACAAAGTTGGCTGGCACGTGCAGCTTCATCCACCAGCTTTGCAGCGCGGGAATCAGGGGCTGGATTTCGTGCGCCTCGCGCGAGACCATGTACCAGAGCAAAAACACCACCGAAGCGCTCACCACCAGCATGGCAAACGCGCCGATGCGCCGCGTCTGGTAGCGGTCTTCGTAGTAGAGGATGTAGAGCGTGGTCATCCACGCAAACATGATGAACACCTCGAACAGGTTGCTGATCGGGATGTAGCCCATGCCGGTGTTGTGCAGGTAGGTTTCGTACCAGCGCACGCAAAACGCCACCAGCCCCATGGTGACCGCGGCCCAAGCCAGCTTGGCACCGACGGTCTCAAAGCCTGCGGCCCCAGACTGGCTGCGTGTGAGCATACCGACCCAGTAAAAGAAGGTGCTCAGGAGCAGCAGCAGCGACATGTGCAGCACCGCCGTCTGGCTCGACAGCAGGTACTTGAGCAGGAACACCTCCTCGGCCCGCATGTAGTTGCCCACCCCATCAACCTGATACAGCCAAATACCCGTGAGCGAGAGCGCCGCCACCACCACACTCAGGTAGCCAAACGGGCGCCAAAACCAAGCCAGCGCAATCCAGCTCGGAGCAGTCAGGATCAGGACAAACAACTCGTATTGATCGAGGTGCTCGGCAAACAAAAAGTAGTTGTAGGTCAGACCCCCCAACACCATGGCGGCGAAGATCCAGTCCCACGCGTTGCGCGCCGCCCAGATACCGGGCTTCATGCGCATCGAGGAATCGGCCTTTTTCAGGTCGATGGTGTGCGTGCTAGCGTTCATGAGTTCGCCTTTGGAGGTTGGAGGAGCAGGTGCTGGCGCAGCAGCACAAAGTCGCGATCATTGTCAGAAATTTTACGGTTGGACGACATCGCCATGGTGGCATCCAGACCATCGCCCTCGGGTTTAGGGGCCAGCCAGACCCAGACCCGGCGCTCGCGCACGTAGAGCATGGCGATCATGCCCAGCGTGAGCAAGAAACAGCCAAAGTAAACGATGTTGCGCCCCGGAGCGCGCGCCACCTGGAACACGCTGGCCTCGACCTGCTCGAAGTCGCTCATCATGAAGGTCAGGGGGGCTGGGTAGAAGAAGGAGTCGCTCAGGCTGAGCACCGACTGCGTCATGAAAGTGGCGGTTTGCTCGTTGCGCGGAGCCGGCGCCAAGTTGGCCTGCTCGCGGCTGAGTTGGTAGAGCTCGAACAGGCCGCCGTTGAGGATGCGCAGCAGCACCTCACCGGCGCGCTCACGCTCGGCCTCGGGCACGTTGACTTCCATAAAGGCCGATACCGCCTGCAAGCCCGCCAGCACCGGCATGTCGCGCTGGGGCAGGTTGGGGATTTCTGGGTCTTGACCGGCGAACAGATCGAGCGCGCGCTGCGCCGACACCGCGAGCGCCTGCTGCAACTCGGGGCGCTGGCCGGCGGCGGCTTCGGCCACGTAGCGGCGCACGGCCTCGCGCCGCATGGCCGGGTCCGCCAGCGCGGCGCGCAGGCGCAAAAAGCCATCTACTTGGTCTTGGTCATCGACCGGGATGCGCAGGTAGCGAAAATCTTCGGCCTGGGTCTCGCGCACCCCCAGCACAAACACGCGCTGGCCGTCGAGCTCGACCGGGAACATAAAGTTGTGAAACTCGCGCGCCTGACCGGCCGCGTCGCGCAGCTTATAGGTGACGCTGGGGCCGACGTTGCGCATATCGGTCTCGGACACGGTGCGGTGCGCCGAACCTAGGCGACGCTGGATTTCGCTGCCCAAGTTGAAGCCCTCACCCCCCTCAACCGCCGCCGTGGCATCGGGGGTGTTGGCAAAATTCTCGACGTTGTAAAGGTTGAAGTCGGTGAACTCGAGTGTGAAGGTCTCGCCGCCGCGGGTTAAGGTGGTGGACTGGCCAATGCGCCCCGAAATATCAAAGGGTGCCGCACCGTCGCCCATGGGCAGGCCGCGCAGGCGCACCAGCGAGCCGCCGTCGTCGTAGCTAGCCTGGAAGATGGTGACGCCACGGTGATAAGCCGGGTGGTTGACCATCACGCGCTTGGGGATCACCTCGCCGGTGTAAAGGTCGTGGATCAGGATCTCGCTGGCAAAGAGCTTGGGTTGGCCGGTCTCGTAGTATTCAACGATGAAATCTTTGAGTTCGATGCGAAACGGCAGCTCTTGCAGCAGCACACCGCCCGGCTGCGGCAGGATGGCAGTGCCAGTGGTGGCCCCTTCGGTGACCAAGATGCTGCCGCGAAAGCTCGGGTTCCAGTCGCTCAGGCGGTGCTCATCGGGCACCTCAGAGATCAGGCCGCCGCCCTCGAAGGTGGTTTTGCCCAGAAACAGGGTCTGCACCTGAACCATCAGGCGCCCGTCGAGCAGGGCGCCGGCGCAAATCACGACTATGGCCGAGTGGGTCAGGATGTAGCCCAGTTTGTTCCAGGCGCCAGCCTTGGCGGCCACCATCCAGCCTTGGCCGGTTGGGGTTTCGCGGCGCTGCAAGCGCACCTTCCAGCCCGAGGCCACCAAGGTCTGACCCATGCGCTGGGCCGCCGCCTCAGCCCCTTCGGCGAGCACAGCTTGCGCCCGCAGCGGAAAGGCCTTGAGGCTTTGTTCGCGCACGTTTTCTTTGAACTGGCGAATGTCGGCCAGCATTTTGGGCGAAGTGCGCACCACGCACAGGGTGGTGCTGAGCACCAGGAAGGCCAGCATGAGCGCAAACCACCAGGCGCTGAACACGGTGTAGAGGCCCATGACCTCGAACACGCGGTACCAAAACGGGCCAAACTGGTTGATGTAGCTGTTGATGGCCTCGTTTTGCAGGATCACGGTGCCGATTACCGAGGCGATGCTGATGATGGTCAGCAAGGCGATGGCAAAGCGCATCGAAGACAACAACTCAACCAACTGTCGCACCGCCTCAGAGCCACGCTGAAGCTGAATACCTGCAGTAGAAACACTCATCTGTTGTGCGCCAATTGTGTGATGTGACCAAGCTTGGCCTTTGGAGCGCCCAACCGCTGCCAGGTTCCCAAACCGGTTGAGATTGTCCGGCAAATATCAGGATTCGCTAATATTTTTGCAAAAACCACTCACCTGAGTGGGGTCTCGGGCGCAAGGCGGCTGGGCTCAACGCAAGCCAGCGATGAAATCGGCCACGGCCTCGATCTCGCGGTCGGTCATGTGGCGGGCGATGCGGTGCATTTCGGGGCTGTTGCCTCGGGCACCGGTGCGGAACTGCTTCATCTGGTCCACCGTGTAGCGCGCGTGCTGGCCCGCCAAGCGCGGATACAGGGCCGGCATGCCGCGCCCAGCGGGGCCGTGGCAGGCCATGCAGGAAGCGATGTTGCGATCGGCCAAGCCACCGCGCCAAATGCGCTCACCGGCGCGCACCAGTTCGGGGTCGCGGGCAAAGTTGGGGGCCGGAGTCTGGGCTGCCAGCCAGTGCGAGACATCGATCTTGTCTTGGTCGGTGAGCGCGGCCGAAAACCCCGTCATGATGGCGTTTTGGCGCTTGCCCGACTTGTAGTCGCGCAACTGCTTGACGAGGTACTCGGGCAACTGACCCGCCAACGAGGGGTTCTCGGGCATGGTCGAGTTGCCCAGCGCGCCGTGGCAGGCCATGCACATCTGCATGTAAACCTGCTCCCCGCGCGCCTTGTTGGGAACCGTGTCGGTGCGGGTCGTTTGAGCGTGCACCAGCATAGAGGAAGAAGCCAGTGCAAGGGCAGCGATGAGCGTGGCGATGGGTTTCATGTCGAGTGCGAGGGACTGTGGAATCAACTGCGAAGCCAAAGCCACGCCCGCCGTGTGCGGGAGCGGCCCAAAGAACTTTGCTGATTCTACAATGCGGCCTTAAACTTGACCAAATAACCCCGGGGCCCACTCTTTGACCGAATCCACCGACCCCGCTCAGGCCGCCATGGCCTGGCTGCACACCGCCCGCTTCTTGACCGAAGCGCCGCAGCTGCAGCATTTGCCTGACCACGACCTGCCCGAAATCGCCTTCGTGGGCCGCTCCAACGCCGGCAAATCCACCTGCATCAACACCCTGACGCAGCAAAAACGCCTGGCCTTTGCCTCCAAAACCCCGGGGCGCACGCAGAGCATCAACCTGTTTGCGCTCGGCCGCCAGGGCCAGACCGACGCCATCTTGGCCGACCTGCCCGGCTACGGCTACGCGGCGGTGCCACAGCAAGCCAAGCGGCGCTGGCAAGAGGTGATGGCCAACTACCTAGTGAGCCGCCCCAACCTGCGCGGGGTGGTGCTGCTGTGCGACCCGCGCCTAGGGCTGACCGATCTCGATGACGCGCTGCTGGAGCTGATCCGGCCCCGGGTGCAACAGGGGCTGCACTTTTTGCTGCTGCTGACCAAGGCCGACAAGCTCAACCGCCAAGAGGCCCAGAAGGCGCTCTCAATTGCGCGCCTGAACAGCGCCGGCGGCACGGCGCTGCTGTTTTCGGCGCTCAAGCGCCAGGGCATAGAGGACGTGGCGCTGACCCTGCGCCGCTGGGCCTACCCCGAGGAGGCTGTACCGGAGGCCGCTGCACCGGAGGCCGCCGAGCCCGCCGAGCCGCCCCCCGCACCCTCCCCACGCGGCCCTTTGTAGCGCGCATAGCCCCACAGGTACTGGGCTGGGCAGTGCCCAATCACCGCCTGCATGGCTTGGTTGATCTGCGCTGCGGCGGCCAGCGGCTCGGGCGCCAGCGGCGCATCCACCAGATCCAGCCATGGGCGCACGCGCACCACGTAACCCCGGCCCCAACTGAGCCGTTCCGCCCAGATCAGCAGCACCTGGGTGCCCGGCACCTGCGCCAGCCGCGCCGCCAGCGTCATGGTGTAGGCGCTGCGGCCAAAAAAAGGCGCCCACACCCCCATGCCAGCGGGCGGCACCTGGTCGGGCAGCAGGCCCACCGCCTGCCCTTGTTTGAGCGCCTTGAGCAACAGACGCACGCCGCTCAGATCGGTGGGCGCCGTGCGCAGGCCGGGGCGCTGGCGCGCCGCTTGCAGCACCGGGTGCAGCGCGGCCACACGCGGAGGGCGGTAGAGCGCCGTCAGCGGCTGGGCCGGGGAGCCGTCGGCTAGCGCCTGCGAACCAAAACGCTGCGCATAGGCCTGCGCCGTGAGCTCGAAGCAGCCCAGGTGCGGGGTTAAAAACAACAGCCCGTGGCGCTGGCGCAACACCGCCTCGATGTGCTCGGCCCCGTCCCAGCGCAGCGGCACCGGCGCGCCAAACCAGATGCGCGCCAGCTCGGCCATTTGCTGCCCGGCCGCGCCCACCGAGGCCCAGCGCGCCCTCGGCCCGAGTTGCGCCTGCGCCGTGTGCTCGCGCCAGCGCCGGCGGTAGGTGGCGCCCAGCAGCCAAATCAGCCAGCCCAGGCCCCAGCCCAGAGCATGCAGCAGCGGCAGCGGCAGCCGCCCCATGAGCTTAAAAAAGGTCAACATCTTCAGATTACAATGCCGTTCCATCGCCGAGTTACTGAACAACTTGCGGGCGATTCATAAATCCTGCTAAAGCGTTCGCCGCAGCACTCCAAGCGCCGGGCGAAACGCCCTTAGCTCAACCCTTGGAGTGTAGGCAACAAATGTCAAACGACTTTCTCTTTACTTCCGAATCGGTCTCCGAAGGCCACCCCGACAAGGTCGCCGACCAAATCTCGGACGCCATCCTCGACGCCATTTTTGAGCAAGACTCGCGCTCACGCGTGGCCGCCGAGACGCTGTGCAACACCGGTCTGGTGGTGCTGGCCGGTGAGATCACCACCAACGCGCATGTGGATTACATCCAGGTGGCGCGCGACACCATCCGCCGCATCGGCTACGACAACACCGAGTACGGCATCGACTACAAGGGCTGCGCCGTCATGGTCTGCTACGACAAGCAGAGCAACGACATCGCCCAGGGCGTGGATCACGCCAGCGACGACTACCTCAACACCGGCGCTGGCGACCAGGGCCTGATG
>BBPD01004310.1_pt2 | contig 15883 bp, 15 predicted proteins | sample 1344911 | NCBI WGS metagenome assembly BBPD01 (sample SAMD00019088, study PRJDB2971) | groundwater metagenome | biome: freshwater biome; feature: mineral spring; material: ground water | place: USA: CA, Sonoma | collected 2011-09 | depth surface m
ATATTTTTGTTTTATTTTTTCTGTCTTGTTTTTCTTTCCACCGATATGGGCTTTTCTTAAAAAAAGGCTTTTTTGCTTTTTCTTCTGTTATTTCTTCTTCAATGTTTGCACTGTGTTTTGTTTCTTCTATTGAAGATGATACTTCTTTTGCAGGGTGTGTTTCTTCAAAAACCCTTTTACCTTCTAATACTGCATCTGCAAAACATGATAGCAATGTTTTGACAGAACGCATTGCATCATCATTGCCCGGAACAGGATATTTAATGGGCTCTGGATTAGCATTTGTATCAACAACTCCAACAACCGGGATACCTAAACTGTTTGCCTCTTTTACTGATAAAACTTCCTTGTTAACATCAATAATACACAAAACAGATGGAAGCCTATTCATAGAAACAATACCACCCAGTGTTTTTTCTATCTTTTGTCTTATCCTAACAAATTTTAAAATCTCTTTTTTCGTATACTGATTTTTCCTTTCATCCGTCTCAATACCCTGCAAGTTGTTGTACTGCTTCATAGATTGACGAATAGTTTCGAAGTTTGTTAAAAGACCGCCTGGCCAACGATTGCTTATATAAAATACGCCGCACCTTCCGGCCTCTTCCTCAACAATTTGTTTTATCTGTCTTTTAGTTCCGACAAAAAGTATGTCCTCCCCTTTCTCTGCTATACTTTTTAAAAAATTCATTGCAACTAAAAGTTTTTGATGCGTTTTTTGCAAATCTATAATATGGATACCTTCTCTTTCTCCAAAGATGTACTGTTGCATCTTTGGATTCCATCTTTTGGTCTGGTGCCCGAAATGAACCCCCGCTGCAAGTAATTCTTTTACTGTAATCTGTTCCATCTGTTTTTAACCCTCTTTATTATTGCTTTAAAATATCTTCTATCTTTCTTTTTATTTCACCTATATTAACAAGCCCGACACTTCTTGTAACTTCTTTGGAACTTTTAAAAAATATAAGTGTGGGAACTGACATTATACCATACCTTGATGCAAGTGTCTTGTTTTCATCAATATTTATTTTATATACATTTAACTTTCCTTCAAATTCTTTTGCCACCCGGTCTATTATAGGAGACATCATCTTACAGGGACCACACCAGGGGGCAAAAAAATCAATCAGCACCGGTGCCGAATTAGAGATAACCGATTCAAAATTTGTTTCATTTAATTCTTTTACATCTGACATATATCCTCCTTGTCCTGTACAATAAGTTTTTTATGCAAAATTATTTACACTTATGTCCTGTGTGATGATATGCCGGGGACAGGCTTTGACACATTCTAAACATTCTGTGCATTTCTTATAATCAATTACAGCAAGATTATCTATAACATGTATTGCATCAAATGAACAGACTTTTTCACATTTTTTGCAGGCAATACAACCGACAGAACAAACATGAACAACAACATTACCCCTGTCATGCGAGGAACATCTGACTTTTACATGCTTTTCCTTTAAAATAAGATGAACAACATTTTTGGGGCATATTTTTATACATTTCTGACAGGCTCTGCACTTATTCGTATCTATGATTGGAAGCCCTTCTTCTTTCATTTTTATGGCATTAAACGGACAAACCGTAACACAGGTACCTTTCCCAAGACAGGCAAACCTGCACTGTTTTTGTCCCCCTAAAAGCAAGGATGCGGCCCTGCAATCTTCTATTCCCTGATACTGCATCCTGTTTTTTGCATTTATTCCGCCATAACAAAAAAGCGCAGCAACCATCTGCTGTCGCTTTGTTCCAGTAGAGGGAAGCAATCCTAAAAATTCTGCAATCCGATTTACAACATCTTCTCCACCCGGAACACAGGAACTTGCATCTGCTTTTCCCTGAAGTATCGCCTCTGCAAGAGAATGACAACCTACAAAGCCGCAGGCACCACAGTTAGAGCCAGGAAGGATAGACATAATCCTCCCCAGCCTTATGTCTTCAGATATTAGAAGCCGCTGTGAAGCAATGGTAAGTCCGATCCCAAATAACAAACCGAGTGTTCCTATTGTTAGTATTGAAAAAACAATTATCATTTTTCTACACTTTTTAAGAATTCTTCAACAGATTTTTTTACTGACTCAACAACCGCACGAGAAGATATTGTTGCGCCTGTTATGGCTTGGATATTATCAAGGCTTAATTCACATATTTTTTTCCCATCAAACTGCCCAACAAACCATGCTTGAGTTATCCCTGCTCCAAGTCCGGGGGTCTCTTTATGCTCAAATATTCTTATATTAAATATTATGCCATCTTTTGAAAATCCGACTAATATCTTAATGGGTCCTCTGAAACCACGCCCTTGAGCATATATTGCATATCCTATAGATTGTGCTGTTTCAGAAAATCCTTCAAAATATTGTTTTCCGAAAGAAGTGTTTTTCAATTGATATGAATGAGCGCCCGGAAGAATTGATAAAATCATAGCCTTTTCCCTTGCCTTTTGGTTTGATATAACGGTCTGGATTGTTATAACCTGCGTAAGTGCAAGTGACCCTGATGCAATAATAGATATGATAAAAAGTATTATCACCGGCTTGTATTCTCTAAATATTTTCATAACGCCATCTTTCTTTTGATTGTGCCAAACACTCTGTCTTGCGTTAGACGGTCAATCAACGGGACAAGACAATTCATAAGAAGTATTGAGTATGCAACACCTTCAGGAAAACCACCAAATTCACGAATAATAAATGTTATAAACCCGCATCCAAAACCAAAAATAATCTTGCCCCGCTCTGTAAGAGGACTTGTTACATAATCCGTTGCCATAAATATTGCACCCAATATTACTCCACCTGCCATTAGATAAAATAAAGGATTCATTTTAAATATTTCATCACCTGCAAATAACCAACCCAAAATTCCCAGAGTAAAAATAAATGTTACCGGTATATGCCAGGTGATGATATTTTTATATACAAGGAATATACCCCCAAGGGCAAGAAGTATTATTGCAGTTTCACCGATACAGCCGGCTCTGTTTCCCACTAACATATCAAAAATGTTCGGGATGGGTTTTTGTAAGTTCAATTTTTCTATGGCAAGCGGTGTTGCAGAAGATATCGCATCAAGCGAAAAAGGGCTAACCCATGAGGTCATCTGCTTTGGCCAAGAGGTTAATAAAAAAACTCTTCCAGCAAGAGCGGGATTAAATATATTACAACCTAATCCTCCAAATGCCTGTTTGGCAATTGCAATAGCAAAAAAAGAACCCACAGCAGCCATCCAGACTGGAAGAGAAGCAGGCAAACTAAAGGAAAGCAAAAGTCCTGTTAAGATAGTGCTTCCATCTGAAATTGTTATGGGGACTTTTCTTATTTTTTGTATCACTGCTTCTGTTAAAATACAAACAACTGTGCAGGTTAACATCAATATCAGTGCATTAAAACGAAAATACCATACCCCTGCAATCCCAGCAGGAATAAGTGCGGCAATAACAGTAAACATTATACCTTGCACACTTGCACCTGAGTGTATGTGCGGAGATGATTTCACATAAAAAGATTTTTCCTTCATTTCTTGTCTCTTAAAAGCATTTTCCCGAACTTGAGCCAGTGCACAAGTGGGATATGTGAAGGACAAACAAAATCGCAACACCCGCACTCTATGCAATCTATTACATTGTACCTTTTTGCCAGATCAAGGTTTTCTTTTTTTATAAAACCTGCAAGAAGTGTAGGAGATAACATTATAGGGCAGGACCTTATACAACGGCCACATCTTATACACCGCATTTCTTCTTGTTGATGCACATCTTCTTTTGTAAGAACAAGAATTGCCGATGTTCCTTTTATAACAGGCGTGTCCATTGTATGCTGGGCAATCCCCATCATAGGACCACCGCTTACAATTGAGTATGCATCTTCGGTTAATCCTCCACACTGTTCTATGCAATCCTTAAATGTTGTTCCTATTCTTACTCTTAAATTAGAAGGATTTTTAACTCCCTTTCCGGTTACCGTAACAATTCTTTCATAAAGAGGTTTCCCCTCATCCAGTGCCTGATGAACCGCAAAACAGGTTCCGACATTCTGCACCACAACGCCCACATCCATTGGAAGCCCGCCCCCCGAGGGTACCTCTTTTCCTGTGAGTGCAAATATCACCTGTTTTTCCGCTCCCTGTGGATACATAACAGGAAGAACCTTTACCTGTATATCCAGCCCGTCGAAAGAGATGTTTTTTGACATAGAGTCTAAACATTCTTTTTTATCGTCTTCTATTGCAAGAATCGCTTTATTTACACCCAATGCTTTTGCCATCCATCGGACACCTTTCCATATCTGCTTGGGGTTTTCAAGCATTAGCCTGTAATCTGATGTAATATATGGCTCACATTCGGCACCATTTATTATGAGAACCTCTATTTTTTTTTCATGCGGTGGACTTAATTTTACATGCGTAGGAAAACCCGCTCCTCCCATACCGACAACACCTGCCTGCTGTATCCTTTTTCTTATTGTATGAACATCAGAGGTCTGAAAATTAGATTTTTCAAATTTTTCAGATTCTTCTTTCCCGTCATTTTCAATCCATACGCCATCATAACAGTCAAAGACAGGATGATTCCATTTTTCTATTTTTAATACCTTCCCGGATATGCTTGAATGAATACTTGCGCCCACAAACTTATCGCACCTGCCTATTGTGGTTCCTTTTTTTACAGAGTCTGCCACCTGCACAACATTTTCACAAGGGACACCCATATGCTGAACAAGGGGTATAAATACCTTTGATGGAATTTGAGCGTTCTTTATCTGTAAAGATCTTGTTAATTCTTTATTTGTTTTAAGGTGCACACCGCCACGAAAATAAGACAATCCTACCTCCGTTACATCCGTTATCTTTCAACGATTGTTTCTTCTACCTGGATACCAAAATGCCTTCCGGATTTTTCTATATATACAAGCACATTATCACCCGGTTTTAATTTTGTCACCGATACAGGTTCTCCGCTCTCACAGGTAAGATTAATTGTTTCGGCATTCTGAAGGATAAGGGATATTGGGCTTTCTAATACTTTTGCTTCAATAAGAAGCATAGGCCTTGTTTCTATCTTTATTCTTCCCACAGATGCGAGCCTGTTTTTTCCCTTATAATCAACAATTAAAACCTCATCGCCTGATTTTAGTTCGGAAAGATACATTGTTTTACCCCAAGAGGTTATACAATATGCATGCACACCACCTGCATTGACACGGAAAGGACGGGAAGCCACATATGGATTCTCTTCTGTTTCAGCATGGACAAGAAAAAAACCTGATGAGGTATTGCCCACAAGTATTCCCTCGCCTTTTTTCATTATGGAGGTTGTGTCTATACAAACCCTGTCTCCTATACCAATGGCACGGGTAGATACAACCTGGGCCTTTTGAATCTGTAAAGAAGGTGAGATCTGTTTGATAAAAGAAATTGTCTTTTTTATTTCTCCTATATCAGAATTCACAAGAACAATCCCGGCAACCCCTTTTTCAAGGATGTGAAGACAAAGCCTTGCCTGTTCAAAATCCTTAACTTCTGCAAATATGGATTCAGACCGGGCAACAAGATTTTCAAGGGGTATAACTGTCCAATCCGGAGTGCTTACAATTACAGTTTTTGTCCTGGAAAGTGTTAGTGCCTTTTTTTCATCTTCTTTGCTATCAATCACAACCCTTTCAACATCCACATCAGGCTTTAAATCTCCGTCAGAAGAGATAACCTGTATTTTCCCTAATTCTCTGACTTTTTGAGTATAGCCACAGGGGAGCACTACGGCATCTGCTCCTGATTCAAGGCTTGCAATAACAGCATCCTTATCCCACTTTTCAATTTTTATCCATACTTTTTTTTGTTGCATATAACCCTTTAACCCTGATTCCACAGATTAAAAAGCAGATTACACAGATTAACCAGGTCTTTAATCTGTGTAATCTTTTCAAAATCTGTGTAATCAATAAAACGCAAGTATTTAATGCGTTTTATATTGTGGACCATCCCCTATTCTTTTAACATCTTTAATGCATCTTTTATCGGCAGATTTTTATGGACCATCTGTCCTATTACCTGGACGATTTTTGTCGGGTCTTTATGCTGAAATGTGTTCCTGCCTATTGAAACACCTGCACCACCTGCAATAAGACTTCCATCTATCATTTTCAATAACTGCTCATCCGTTTCAACCTTTTCACCTCCTGCAATCACAACAGGTACCGGGCATCCCTCTACAACCTCCTTAAAACTTTCAGGACTTCCTGTGTAATTTATCTTTACAATATCAGCCCCCAATTCTGAACCCACGCGGGCAGCGTGTCGGACATATTTAACCTCAAACTCACTTGTAATCTTTTTCCCTCTTGTGTACACCATTGCAATGAGTGGTATCCCAAACCTCTGACAATCTTTTGCAACCGCCCCAAACTGTGCAAGCATGTGTGGTTCTGTGCTTGCACCTAAATTTATATGAATAGATACTGCATCGCCACCAAGAAATATTGCCTCTTCAACACTGCAAACCAGTGTTTTTGAATTTGGGTCAGGTGAAAGAGAAGTGCTTGCAGAAAGATGTATAATAAGTCCTATATCTTTTCCGGAACCTCTGTGCCCTGCTCTTACAACGCCTTTATGAACAATAACCGCATTTGCACCGCCATCTGCTATCCTGTCTATGGTTTGTTTCATATTTACAATACCTGAGATAGGCCCAAGTGTAACACCATGATCCATAGGAACAATAACTGTTCTGCCTGAAACCCTGTTCATAATCCGTTCTAACCTTATCATTTTTCCTACCATTTTAACCTCCCTGCTTGCCGTCCGTCTCAACCTTAATTTTTTACCTTTACCCCTTATGCCTGTCATCAAATTCCAAGTTCCAAGAAACACACCCAAAAGGTACCAGAAATCCCAAACAAACATAAATTTCCACATTAAAAATTCAAACCATAATCCACCCACCCTTTTTTACAAAAAGAGGGAGGAAATTTTTACCTCTTTCGGGGACACCCTCTGGGGTGAGGATAGAGAGATTTTTTCCTCTCTTTTAAAAGAGAGGTTAGGAGAGATTATGTTTTCCCTGTTACCAGTTACCAGTCAGCTGTCATCTGTTTTTTATGAACTCTTCTAAATATTTTATGAATAGTCTATTTTCTTGTTGAAGCCCCACTGTAATTCTTATACAGTTTTCAAGCCCCCAACCTGACATATCCCTTACAATTATTCCTTTTTTAAGAAGAAAATCATAAACCTCTTTCCCCTGAAAATCAAATATTAAAAGTATAAAATTTGTCTGGCTTTGGACAAACCTGATATTCAGCCTTTCAAGTTCTTTATAAAGATAAGACTTTTGTTCAGATATAAACTTTCTTACTTTTTGGACATATTTTTTATCTTTTAAAGATTCTGTTGCCCCTATCTGGGCAAGGTTGTTCACATTGAATGGCTCTCTTACTCTGTTTAATACATCTGTAATATCAGGATCAGATATTGCATAACCAATTCTTATTCCTGCAAGGCTATAGATTTTTGAAAATGTCCTCATTACTATGATAGGGTATGATCTTACCATATCAACGGTCTTAAAAGGATAGTCCTTTGCGCATACAAACTCCCTGTATGCCTCATCTAAAACAACAATTATACTGTTTGGAATTTTTTTTAAAAAATCTTTTAGTTCCTTTTCAGTAATATAACTTCCGGTCGGATTGTCGGGGTTCGCAATAAATATAATTTTTGTCTTATCTGTTGCCGCACCTGCCATAGAAGGCAAATCATATCTATAGTTTTTAAGAGGGACAAATTTCAGTTTTGCCCCCTGAATAAGACTTGCTATTTTATAAACAAGAAATGTAGGCTCTGCAATTATTACCTCTTCGTCTTTTTTTAAGAAACCCATCAACGTAAGAACAAGAATTTCATCTGAACCATTGCCGAATGTAAACATATTACCGGGAACTTTAAGAGTTTTTGAAAGTGCCAATCTTAAATAATAACAATCCCCGTCAGGATAGCGATTGATTGAAGATAATCCTTGTTCTAATGCCCTTAAAACATTTTTAGGGGGAAGAAAAGGGCTTTCATTTGAGGCAATCTTTATAACATTCTTTAAACCCATCTCCCTTTTTAATTCATCAATGGGCTTCCCCCCCTTATACGGCTTACAGGCAAGAACATTTTCTTTTGCAATCTTTTTTATATCCATTCTTAAACAACTTCCTGCTTTCTATGTGGTCTATGTAAAATCTCCATCCCTGCCATGTAAAAGAAACCCACTGAATATATTAAAAAAAACGGGCTGGTATATATAGCACCGTTAATGGCAAAATATATTGCTTTCCACAAACAAAAACAACCTAAAATTATTTCTATAAAAATAATTTTATTATAAGGAACAGAATAATCTGAAGGAATAAACCTTGTTTTTTTCTCTATACCAAACTTTGGTGTCCTTATAAACACCGGTTTTTGATTTGTAAATATAGTTTTTAATATTGCAAATGTATTATTAATACACATCCCGCAATTAACAAAAAGAAATGCGGGAAGAAGTTTTATATTATGCAGTGTCCAACTCACCCTATGCCTACCACCGGGTGTTGAACAACTTCTTGCATAAAGACAGGCTAACAGCGGGTTGCCTATTGCGACAACATAAATTGTAATTATATGAATCAATGAAATATTGGGATGTATTCTATTAAAACCTATAGAAACAGGCAGAAGCACTACTCCCCACAAGAAAAGCAGCGGGTAGGACAGATAGTTAGTAAGATGTATAATGGCCTGGATTTTTTTAAAAAATTCCATTTTTGAAGATAATAATGCCCAGGTGTGTTTCTTGGCACACTGAAATGTTCCCTGTGCCCACCTATACTGCTGAGACTTAAAAGCAGATACATATATCGGAAGTTCAGCAGGCACAAGCACATCATGGGCATATATAAATTTCCATCCTTTCATTTGTGCCCTGTAACTTAAATCCATATCCTCTGAAACCGTTTCTCCTGACCAGTTTCCTGCATCAATAATACATTGTTTCTTCCAGATACCGGCTGTACCGTTAAAATTTATAAAACAACCTGCATAAAATCTAGCAGGCTGTTCAACCAAAAAATGTATATCAAGCATCATTGCCTGTACTTTTGTAAGAATTGAATGGTTCGGATTGATATGTGTCCATCTTGCCTGCACCATTCCTATTTTCTCACTTGAGAAATACACCAGAAGAGATTTTAAAAAATCTTTAGGCGGAGTAAAATCAGAATCAAATATTGCAATGAACTCACCTTTTGCGGTAGCCAACGCCTGTTTCAGGGCCCCTGCCTTAAACTCAAACCTGACATCCCTATGGATGTGTTCTATATCAAAACCTTTTTCCTTATATTCTGCAACAATCTGTCTTGATATATCTTTCGTGATATCATCTGAATCATCAAGCACCTGTATATGCATTTTATCAGCAGGATAGTCAAGACTACAAACCGAATCAATAAGCCTTTTTATTACATACCGTTCATTATACACAGGCAATTGAATGGTAACCATTGGCAGGTCATCCGGAAGAGGAGTCTTCTGAACACTGTCTTTTCTGTGCCACCAGGACAGTATAACAAGGATACAGATATGAAGAGAATACAGTGCCAAAAGAATAAGAACCACACTATATAGAATAAGCCAAACATTTTTTATATCCATAAACTTAATTATACCCTCATAATCAGTATTTGGTCAAGTTGACCCGACGGGGGTTCTGAAATTCCAACATTAAAGATTAAACAAGTATTTCATTCTTATATCGGAATTTCAAGAAGTTAAACAAAACTCTTGACGATATTTTTACCACTTTCTCTGGCTGATTTTAATGCACCCTTAACTTCTTTTATCTGTCCTTTTTTATCTACACCTGAATAAATGAGTTTTCCCTTATAATCCGTATCTGTGATTGCAAAAAATATTTTGACCAGACTTTCTGCAGACTTAAAAAAATCTGTTCTTTTCATTCCTCCTACACTTATAAAAAAACCTGCTGCTTTTTTGTCTTTTAATTTCTTCTTTAAAATATATTTGACAACCCACAGACACTGGCATCTATCTATTACTGCCTTAATTTGTGCCGTAGGGCTTCCAAAAAATATAGGAGAGGCAATAACAATTATCTGAGAATCTAAAATCTTAGGATAAAATTGTTTTAGTTCATCATCCAATACACAGATACCTGTTTTACGACACCCACTACATTCCTGACAGGCTCTGAAATTTAATTCATTAAGCACAATCTTTTCAACCGTGGCCTTTGCTTCTCTTGCTCCTTCAAGAAATTGGTCCAGAAGAATCTCTGTGTTACCGTTTCTTCTTGGACTTCCCAGAATACCAAGTACCTTCATTTTTGCCTATCTTTCTTTTAAAACTTTTCTTTAGAAATGAAATTTTTTCCTCCGCCATATCAGCAAGATCCGGGTCATCTGATGCAACATCTTTTGCTTTTTTATATGCAAAAAATGCCTCTCTTATATTTCCGAACTTTTCACAGAGATTAGCAAGTTCCCAGTGATTCCAGAAATTTTCAGGCTCTATACTGCATGCCGCTGACAGGGCCTTTACGCCTTCCTTCAATTTCCTGACCCCGCATGCTCCGAGTATAACGCCTTTTAAAACAAGCATTTCTGTGTTATCCTGTTCAACCGATAAAACCCTATCAACAGAACGGATTGCCATATCACAATAAAATCTAAAATCTTTTTTCCTTCTCCTGCCATAGTATCTTTCATTTGCCACTGTCCAACACAACTGGGCAAAAAGAAAATGTATATGTGTTGTTTTTTCACTGTATTCAATCGCAAGAAGATATTCTTTTAATGCCAATGAATATTTCCCAACCATTTGGGCTGCATATCCTAAGACGCAATGCAGTTGTGGATCCTGCGGAAAAGTCTTGACAAATGAAAAAAGGTTGGGTATTATATAACCTCTTATTGCTGATACAAAAATCTGAGCCTGCCTGTTCACAAACTCTGCTACGTCTTCTTGTTCCTCTAATATATTCAACTGCCAGGATGCCTTGTCTATACGGATAAAATCTTCCATAACATCTGCTATATTTTTATTGCCCTGTTTATTCAGGATTAAATATTCAAAAGTATTATGTAATGGATGCGCCGGGTCATCCACCGGAACCGAAAGATTTATTTTCATATATCTCCTTTCCACCTACCTGCTATCTACTACCTTTTCAGTGTTTTAAGCATCTTATCCAAAGGCAATGTATTTATCACATCCTTTGCATCAAGCCAACCTCTTCTTGCAACAAAAATACCGAACCTCATATGCTCCATCTGTGATGTTGAATGTGCATCTGTTGATATCACAAATTTAGCACCCATATCCCTTGCAAGTTTTGTATTGATATCATTAAGGTCAAGCCGTTGAGGATGCGCATTTATTTCAAAAATAACATTATAATCAACCGCACACTTTATAATATCTTTTATATTCACAGCATAAGATTCTCTCCCCATGATAATTCTTCCCGTAGGATGTCCAAGTATATTAAGATAAGAATTTTTCATAGCCTTTATTATTCTTTTCGTCATCTGTTCTTCTCCCATCTTGGTATGATAGTGCACAGCTCCTATTACAATCTGGCATTGCCTTAATACCTCATCTGATATATCAAGGTTCCCATCTTCAAGTATATCAACCTCAATACCTGTAAGCAAATTAAAATTCTTAAATCTTTCAGATATTTTTCTTATATTTTCTATATGCTTCAATAATTGTTTATCATCAAGTCCATGTGCAATCTTCACTTCTTTTGAATGGTCTGTTATTGCAAGATAACTATACCCCAAAGAGATTGCTTTTTCCGCCATCTGTTCTATGGTATCTCTTCCATCGGTTGCAACAGTATGAACCTGCAGGTCAGCTTTTATATCCTTTAATTTAATAAGCTTCGGTAGACTTGCTTTTTCTGCTTGTTCTATTTCTCCTCTGTTTTCCCTTAATTCAGGAGGTATAAATTGTAAGTCCACAGACTTAAATATTTCCTCTTCTGCTGCGCCTCCGAGAGGGTATTCGTCTTCTGCCCTGAATATCCCATATTCACTTATTTTTAATCCTTGTTTTTTGCCCCTGTCACGAATAGCAATATTATGTTCTTTTGAGCCTGTAAAATAATGCATACCTGCACCAAACGATTTCTGTTCAAGAACCCTTATATCTACATTTACACCATTAAGAAGTTTTATACTTGACTTTGTCTGTCCTTTTGAAAGGACACTCTGGACATCTGGGAACTTAACAAACCTATCCATCACAGAGGAAGGATCATCTACTATTGCAAGTATATCAATATCTTTTATGGTTTCTTTTCTTCTTCTTAAACTTCCCACTACCTCAAGTCTTTTTATACTCTTTGACTGTTTTAAGTATTTTATAAGTCCATCTGCAATCTCCATTGCAACATCTAAACGAATTCTTCCCTGTCCATCCTTAAAATGTTTTATTGCTTTTATAAGGTTTTGCTCTGTCTTTTCCCCCATACCCGGAAGGTCTTTTATTCTTCCTTCCTTCAATGCCTGATAAAGACTTTCTATATCTTTTATACCAAGTTTATCATAGATAATTTTTACCTTTTTAGGCCCCAATCCTTCAAGCCTCATAAGCACAATAAGTCCTTCCGGAACCTTCTGAAGAAGTTCTTCAAGGTAAGATAACTTACCCCTGCTTACTATTTCCTGAATTTTCTCTGCACTTCCCTGCCCGATACAGGATATTGATTTAAGTTCTTTACCCTGCTGGAAGATATCTTCCATTCTTTCCGGATAATCCTCAATAACGCGGGCTGCATTTCTATATGCTCGCACCTTGAACTGATTTTCTCCAAGTATGTCAAGGATATCAGCAACCTCTGAGAAAATATCTGCAATCTGTTTGTTTTCCATAATATGGGGTCTGTTGAAAAACTCATCAGACCCTGATTCCACAGATTAAAAAACAGATTACACAGATTAAAACCCGATGACAAAATCGGTGTAATCTTTCAAAAATCTGTGTAATCAGGGCTTACTGTAATATTTACAGATGCTTTAAAATAACATACATTACAGGAACAGAAAAAATCAGGCTATCTATTATATCCATAACCCCGCCTAAACCGGGGAAAATGTTACCCGAATCTTTTACCTGACAATCTCTTTTTATCAAAGATTCGGAAAAGTCTCCAATCTGACCGAACACTGTTAAAACAATTGAAAGCAAACCCGTCTGCCAGATGCCAAACGGCAGACTCCCCTTTATAGAAATACCTGCTAATGTCCCAAATATTAGTGCCCCTACAAAACCCTCTATTGTTTTTTTAGGGCTTATCCTTGCAATGAGCAGATGTTTTCCAAACAACGAACCTGATATATACGCACCGGCATCTGCCATCTTTGTAACAAATACGACAAAAAATGCCATCCACCTTCCGTCATACCCGTCCACTGTTCTTAACCTTATAATAAAACTAAAAAGCCAGGATATATAGATAATACCGAATATTGTTGTGGCTATAGCAATGACCGCATTCTGACTATCAAACCTGAATATCTGAAGAACGAATACTGAAATAAGTGCAGATATTATAAGAAACACTTCCCAGCCTGGTGTAGGTATGAACTCTCTTATTATACTTAAAGGTATCAATACGCCTACAACTATCCCAAAAAATCTGAACAACTGTATTCCCTTTAACTTTAACATTGTAAAAAACTCATAAAGAGCAAAACCGATTACCAGGGTTACAACAAGTCCGAACCAGAAAGACGGTAAAAATAAAAGAGCAAGCATTCCCAGTGCCCCGAGTATGATTGCCATAATTATACGCAAGAAAGGTGTCTGCTTCATCACAGCCCTCCAAATCTTCTATGCCTTTTCAAACAGTCTTGTATTGCAGATTCTAAATCTTTTCTATCAAAGTCAGGCCAGAGTTTATCCGTTATATATATTTCTGTATATGAAACCTGCCATAAAAGAAAATTACTCAACCTCATCTGTCCGCCTGTTCTTATTAAAATGTCTGGGTCCGGCATATCTTTTGTATATAAATAAGATGAAAACATATTCTCACTAAGGTCTTCGGGTTTGTGCTTTCCTCCAATACAATCCCTTGAAAATTTTTTCACAGCCCCCACAATCTCTTTTCTTGCACCATAATTTAATGCAAGATTAAGAACAAGTCCCTTGTTTTTTTGCAATATCTGTTTTGCCCTTTCAAGTTCCTGTTTTGCAAAATTCGGAATCTCTTCTATATTTCCAATTGTCATAAGACAGACATTGTTTTTGTTAAGTTCTTCAACCTCTTTTCTTAAAAACTCTTTCAACAGTCTCATAAGTCCCTGGATCTCTAATTTAGGACGCCTCCAGTTTTCTGTTGAGAATGCATACAGTGTAAGATACTTTATACCCATATCGGCACAGACTTGGACAATTTTTTTTACAGTTTTTACACCCTGTCCGTGTCCTGCAAGACGAGGAAGTCCTCTTAATCTTGCCCATCTTCCATTTCCATCCATAATGATCGCAATATGTTTTGGTATGTTTTTCATAATATGTGTTAGATCCCCCCTGCCTGCTTGGCAGGCAGAAAATATTAAAACACCCCTGATATTTTCCTGCCACAATCAGGACATATATCTTTCTTTATATTGTTTTCTAAAACAGAAAACCCTGACCTTTTTATAAGCAGTTTAGAACACTGCGGACATTTTGTAGACTCTGTTTGACCTTCTTCGGATATATTGCCAGCGTATACATACTTAAATCCCATTTTTAAGGCATTTTCCCTGTATTTATAAACTGTTTGTTCGGGGGTTGGATAATGGTTAGAAAATTTATATGCAGGGAAAAATCTTGAAAAATGCCATGGCATCTCGGGGTCTATATCAAAAAACTTTTTTGATAACATATCAAATGTTTTATTATTATCATTGTATTCGGGTATAAGAAGGGTTGTTATCTCAACCCATATGCCAAGTTTTTTCATTCTTCTTATATTCTGTAGTACAGGTTCAAACCTGGCCTTACAGACTGATGTATAAAAATCCTCGTTGCCTTTCACATCCACATTTGCAGCATCTAAATATGGGGCTATCATCTCTAATGCATCAGGGCTTATGAAACCATTTGTTACAAAATTATTTTTAAGCCCCTGTTGTTTTGCTATCTTGCAACAATCATATACAAATTCAAAAAATATGGTAGGTTCTGTATATGTATAGGATATGCTTTGACAGTTATATTGAAGAGCCTTTTTAATAACCTGTTCAGGGCCGACATCAGGAACATCTGGAAATATACCCATGCGCGGCGCCTGTGCCATTTCATAATTTTGACAGAATCCGCACTGGAAATTACAACCAACTGTTGAAATTGAATAGGAAAAACTTCCTGGAAGGAAATGAAAAAATGGTTTTTTTTCAATAGGGTCTATATTGTCTGCAACAATTTTTCCGTACACAAGAGTATAAAGTGTACCTTCTTTGTTTATCCTTACACTACATATACCTGCGCTGTTGTTTGTTATAACACAAAAATGATTGCAGAGTCTGCATATTACCTTCTTATCTTCTAATTTCTCATAAAAAAGTGCCTTATGCATAAAAAATAATTTAACACAGATAACCACACAATGTCAAGCATTGGGCTTATCTGCCCCTCCTGAAAAAGTTAAGATACATATGCGACGTTAAAGGTTAGGTTTTTTTCTGGTTTTTGGTTAATTTATTTATATAAATTAAGTAATAGCCGAAGACTGAAAAAAACAGTAATCACCATAAAAAAATAAAATAGACCGTTTTATGCTCAGTACACCCTCATTTATAGTAGAATAAGCCTCAATAAGGAGATGGTTAGAATG